>FUFK010072877.1_pt1 | contig 27496 bp, 25 predicted proteins | sample 1021851 | NCBI WGS metagenome assembly FUFK01 (sample SAMEA51879418, study PRJEB19060) | metagenome
GCGGGGCAGTGCGTGCGCATTATGACCGGTGCCCTGGTACCCGACGGGTGCGACGCGGTGATCATGCAGGAGGAGTGNGANNTNANNGGGCAGGGCNGCACCNCCNNGGTGCANCTCNGGCGTNCGCCGCGCNNNGGCGAGAACATCCGCCGCGCCGGTGAGGACATCGCCGTGGGGGACGGGCTGTTGGAGGCCGGGCGGCGGCTGCGGCCGGCGGACCTGGGGTTGCTGGCGTCGCTGGGGTTGAGCGCCGTGGAGGTGCTGCGCCGGCCCCGGGTGGCGTTGCTGTCCACCGGTTCGGAGCTGCGCGAGCCCGGCGAGCCGCTCGCCGAGGGCCAGATCTACGACAGTAACCGTTACCTGCTCACCGCCATGCTGCGCCGGCTGGATGTGGCGATCACCGACCTGGGGATTTGCGCGGATACGCCGGAGCGCCTGCAGGCCGTGCTGGAGAGCGCGGCCCGTGATCATGATGTGGTGATCGCCAGCGGCGGCGTGTCGGTGGGCGAGGCGGATCACACCCGCCGGGTGCTGGACCGCATCGGCCGGGTGGNCGCNTATAAGGTGGCCATGAAGCCGGGCAAGCCGTTCACTTTCGGGACCCTGGGCGACGCGCTGTTCCTGGGCCTGCCGGGCAACCCGGTGTCCGCCACCGTGACCTTTCATCAGCTGGCGCTGCCGGCCCTGCGACATCTGGCCGGCGAGCGCTCCGAGGAGTCGCCGTTGCTGGTGCCGGCGCGGGCCGCCACGCCGTTGCGCAAGAAGCCCGGCCGCGCCGATTTNCAGCGCGCCGTGCTGTTCGCCGACGGTGACGGCGGCCACCGGGTGGCGACCACCGGCTCGCAGGGGTCCGGGGTGTTGTCGTCGGTGACCCGGGCCAACGCTTTCATCCGCCTGGAGGCGGAGCGCGGCGATGTGGCCGCCGGCGANACCGTGTCCGTTCTGCCTTTCGACCGCTGGTTGATGTAGCCGTGAGTGAGCAGCCGCAACANACCCGCGTGATGCTGGTCGACGATACCCCGGCCCGGGCGGCCATGCTCGAGCAGGCGCTCACCGACTGCGGTTTCCAGGTGATCTGCCGCATGGCCAGCGCCCAGGGCCTGATGAANCAGGTGGCCGAGCATCAGCCGGACGTGGTGATCGTNGATATCGANTCGCCGGANCGGGACATGCTCGAGCACATGACGGTGCTCAACCAGCATCTTCCCAAGCCGGTGATCATGTTCGCCGANCAGGGCGACAGCAATACCATCGACCGCGCCATCCGGGCCGGGGTCAGCGCTTACGTGGTGGACGGCCTNAANCCGGAGCGGGTGCGNTCCATNGTCGACGTGGCGGTGGCCCGCTTCCGNGAATTCCAGGCGCTGCGCAATGAGCTGCAACANACCCGCACCCGGCTCGCCGACCGGCAGGTGATCGATAAAGCCAAGGCGCTGCTGATCCAGCACCGCCAGATGGACGAGGACGAGGCCTACCACGCCATGCGCAAGCTGGCCATGGACCGCAGCCAGAAGCTGGTGGACGTGGCCAACGACATNGTGTCGGTGCTGGGGCTGCTGGCGCCGAAATCGCAGAGGACCCGTGATCAATGAAGACCGATCTCACCCTGGGCTATATGCCGCTCACCGACAGCCTGCCGCTGCTGNCCGCCGCTCANCTGGGCTTNTTCCGGGACCAGGGCCTGGACGTGACCCTGCNGGAAGAGGTGTCCTGGGCCAATATNCGCGACAAGGTGATCGTCGGTCAGTTCGACGGCGCGCACATGCTGGCGCCCATGGTGATGGCCTCGACGTTGGGGCTGGGCGGCCTGAANAAACCCTTGATCGCGCCGTATTCGCTGAACCTGGGCGGCAACGGCNTGACCTTGTCCNCGTCCCTGTACCGGGAGCTTGAGAGCACCACGCGCGGCCGCCCGGGCCCCGCCAGTCTNAANCANCTGATCGAGCAGCGGAAACTGGAAAAGCNGCCGCCGCTGGTTCTGGCGGTGGTGTTNCCNTANTCCAGCCACAATCTGTTGCTGCGCTACTGGCTGGCCAGCGCCGGCATCGANCCGGACCGNGACGTCACCACNGTGGTGCTGCCGCCGTCNCAGATGGTCGATCANCTGCGGCTCGGGCACATCCACGGTTTCTTCGCCGGNGANCCCTGGAACGCGGTGGCCACGGCGGACGGNATCGGCTGNTGCGTGGCCACCGGCCGGGACATCTGGCAGAACGCNCCNAANAAGGTGCTGGGGGTGACCGAGGACTGGGCGCGGNCCAACCCGGACACCCTGGACGCNNTGNTGCGCGCTTTGTACCGCGCCGGCGCCTGGCTGGACGGTAACCGGGCGCAGGCGGTGTCGTTGNTGGCGGAATACCTGCCGGTGGACCGCCGGGCGCTGGCGCCGGCGTTNCTGGGCCACACCGGTTACCGGCCGGACANNGGCGACGCCCCGGAGCCGGACCTGCTGGTGTTTCATCGCTACCTGGCNAATTTNCCCTGGGTCTCCCACGGCTACTGGTTTCTCAACCAGATGGCCCGNTGGGGNTGGNTGCCCGGNGACCAGGACCTGTCCGCCGTGGCGGCGGCGTGCTACCGCCCGGATCTGTACCGCCGGGCNCTGGCCGACACCCCGTTGCCGGGCCAGGACTGGAAAGGCGAGGGCNTCCANGCCGGGCCCTGGCGCCTGNNNACCAGNCAGGGGGANATCGGCATGGGCGCGGANACCTTTATCGACGGNGAGGAGTGGCAGCTGCGTTCCATGAATTTTCTGCACCAATCCGCGCCATGATCCGTGNCNGATCACCGGNTTGGCGCACGNCGNNGCGTCGNCGCCGCNNCCNGGGGCCCGCNANGNNGGCCTTTGGGCGCCGATGCCGANNTGGCATGGAAGTTGAATGTNTNANGTTNAGAGNANGTGNTAACAGGTCGGAAACCAATGGCGGTGCCGANCCTCCGGACAATANGCGACTGATCNGAGCGAAGGCGCTCACCACGNAAAGTGGTGGGCGCTTTTTTTTTGCGTCGCCGACCCCGAACGCCGTCGTTGATAGTAAAGGAGCAGCACCATGAACAACGCCGATTCGATCTCTNCCCGCCCGNGNNCCGGCGCNGNACGGNGGCTGGCCGTGCTGGCNGCCNTCGNGCTGACCGNGTTCGCGGGTGNCGCGAAGGCGGCGGACAAGCCGCTGGTNGGCTGGCCGGAAAAGCCGGAGCTGACNTTCGGNTTTATNAANCTCACCGATATGGCGCCGTTGGCGATCGCCTANGAAAAAGGCTACTTCGAGGACGAAGGGCTGTATGTGTCNCTGGAGGCCCAGGCCAACTGGAAGGTGCTGCTCGACGGCGTNGTCGACGGCCAGCTCGACGGCGCCCACATGCTNGCCGGTCAGCCGCTGGCCGCCACCATCGGNTTCGGCACCAAGGCGCACATCATCACCGCNTTCAGCATGGANCTGAACGGCAACGGCATCACCGTCGCCAANNCNGTNTGGGAGGAGATGAAGAAAAACATCGAGCACCGCGACGGCAAGCCGGTGCANCCGATCAGCGCCAGCGCCNTGAANCCGGTGGTGAAGGCGTACCGGGATCGCGGTGAGCGTTTCAAGATGGGCATGGTGTTCCCGGTCTCCACGCACAACTACGAGCTGCGCTACTGGCTCGCCGCCGGCGGCATCCANCCCGGCTACTACGCGCCCCATAANGGCGATACCTCCGGCCAGCTNCAGGCCGAAGCGCTGCTGTCGGTGACGCCGCCGCCGCAGATGCCCGCCACCCTGGAGGCCGGCACCATCCACGGCTACTGCGTCGGCGANCCCTGGAACCAGCAGGCGGTNTTCAAAGGCGTGGGCGTGCCGGTGATCACCGATTACGAAATCTGGAANAACAATCCGGANAAAGTGTTCGGCGTCAGCNANGCCTGGGCGGAGAAATACCCCAACACCCACGCNCGTGTGGTNAAGGCGTTGATCCGCGCNGCCAAGTGGCTGGACGAGNACGNCAACGCCAACCGNCCCGAGGCGGTNANGATNCTCGCCNAAAGCGAATACGTGGGCGCCGACGAAGCGGTCATCGCCAACTCCATGACCGGCACCTTCGAATACGAGAAGGGCGANGAANGGCCGATCCCGGATTTCAACGTNTTCTTCCGCCACAACGCCACCTATCCCTACTACTCCGACGCCATCTGGTACCTCACCCAGATGCGCCGCTGGGGCCAGATCGCCGAGCAGAANAGCGACGACTGGTACATGGAGACCGCCCGCGACGTGTACCGCCCGGATGTCTANGCACTGGCGGCCAGGGCGCTGATCCAGGAAGGAAAGATGAAAGCCTCGGACTTCCCGGACTTCGACAGCGAGGACGGCTTCAAGCCGCCGCAGTCCGAGTTCATCGACGGCGTGACCTACAACGGCCGCGAGCCCAACGCCTACCTGAAGCAGTTCGACATCGGCCTGAAAGGCGACCAGCGCCTTTAACGCACCGGNANAAGAGNGTGATGANATGATTTCGATCAGCCAGCAAACCTGGTTACAACCGTGGATCAAGCTAGCGCGCGGCGAACGGCCGNCGGANCANTTGCGCGCCCTGGCNAAAACCCTGCTGGTGCCNCTGGCCGGCATCGCCGCCTTCCTGNTGNTGTGGGCNGTGGCGGCGGGGCAGATCAATACCTCATTGGGTGCCTTCCCCGGGCCCCTGGACGTGTGGCAGCAGGGTGGGGCGCTGCTCGAGGANCACGCCGCGGAGCGCCGCGAAGAGGAGGCCTTCTANGAGCGNCAGCGNGAGCGCAACGCCCAGCGNCAGGCGGTGGATCCGTCCTANCAGCCGCGGATCTTTCCCTACACCGGCAGNGCCACCTTTATCGANCAGATCCTCACCAGCCTGATGACGGTGACGGCGGGCTTCGNGCTGGCGTCNCTGCTGGCNATTCCGCTGGGCATNCTGATCGGCCTCAGCCACACCCTGTACCGCGCCTTCAATCCGGTGATTCAACTGCTCAAGCCGGTNTCGCCGCTGGCCTGGTTGCCGNTGGTNACCATGGTGGTGAGCGCCGTCTATGTCAGCCAGGACCCGCTGGTNCCNAAGTCGTTCATTACCTCCATGGTCACCGTGATGCTGTGCTGCCTGTGGCCNACGGTGATCAACACCGCCGTGGGCGTGGCCGGCGTCGACAACGACCTCAACAACGTGAGCCGGGTGCTGCGGCTGGGCTGGCTCACCCATGTGCGCACCATCGTGTTGCCGTCGGCGATGCCGATGATGTTCGCCGGCCTGCGCACCTCCCTGGGGATCGCCTGGATGGTNTTNATCGCGGCGGAAATGCTGGCGCAGAGCCCGGGNCTGGGCAAGTTCGTCTGGGACCAGTTTCAGAACGGCAGCTCCGATTCGCTGAGCCGCATCATGGTGGCGGTGATCACCATCGGNGCCATCGGNTTTCTGCTCGACCGTCTGATGCTGGCCGTGCAGAGCCTGGTGTCCTGGGACAAATCCGCGGACCTGCGCTGAACGCGNTNCGGGCAGGTNTTAAGAGAGGAATTNTGTGATGAGCAATTATCTCGANATCTCCAAGATCAGCATCGATTTCCCGACCCCGGAAGGCCCNTTCCGGGCCCTGGANGAGCTGTCGCTGCGCATCAAAAAAGGCGAGTTCGTGTCGCTGATCGGCCACTCNGGCTGCGGCAAATCCACGGTGCTGAATATTCTCGCCGGTCTATTGCAGGCCACCGAAGGGGGCGTCGCCCTCGACGGCAAGGAGGTCAACGAACCGGGCCCGGACCGGGCGGTGGTGTTCCAGAACCATTCGCTGCTGCCCTGGCTGACCGCCTTCGAGAACGTGCAGCTGGCGGTGCGCCAGGTGTTCCGCGACAGCATGGGCAAAGCGGAAATGCGNGACTGGATTCAGCAGAACCTGAAGCTGGTGCACATGGAGCACGCCATGCACAAACGCCCGGACGAACTGTCCGGCGGCATGAAGCAGCGNGTCGGTATCGCCCGCGCNCTGGCCATGCGCCCCAAGGTGCTGCTGATGGACGAGCCGTTCGGCGCCCTGGACGCGCTCACCCGGGCGCACATGCAGGACTCGCTGATGGAGATTCAGCGTGACCTGAACAACACCGTGGTGATGATNACCCACGANGTGGACGANGCGGTNTTGCTGTCCGACCGCATCGTGATGATGACCAACGGCCCCGCCGCCACCATCGGCGAGGTGCTCNANATCGANCTGCCGCGCCCCCGCAACCGCGTCACGCTGGCCGAGAACAGCGACTACAACCACTTCCGTCAGCAGGTGCTCNGCTTCCTCTANGAGAAGCAGCGCAAGGTGGTGGAGATCCCCCGCGAACCGGCCGTCGACGAACACGAGGCGGCGCCGGCACGGGGCAAGGTGGCCGGNCTGGTGGACCGGCTCGGCCGCCGGGCCTGAGGGGANCCAGCGATGATTCGGGCCACCCGCATGAAACGCACCGAGGCANGGCGCCGGCTGGTGATCGTCGGCAACGGCATGGCCACGGAAAGCCTGATCAGCCGGTTGGGCANCGACCANGGCTGGTCGGTGCGGGTGCTNGGCGANGAACCGGTGCGTCACTACAACCGCATCATGCTGTCGCCNTTGCTCGGCGANGAGACCGACCTGGANNCNATCACGCCGCGTGATGACGCCTGGTANCGGGCGCGCCGGGTGACGGTGAGCCTGGGCAANCGGGTGGCGCGCNTCGACCGGCAGCGCCGCTGCCTGTACTGCGACGACGGTGANCGNGTCGACTACGACACCCTGGTGATCGCCACCGGCGCCCGNTCNTCCATGCCGCCGCTGCCCGGNGNNGCGGAGCTGGACGGTGTCAGCGGCTTCCGTTCCCTGCNCGACGTGGAGCGTCTGCGCGGCTGGAGCCGGGCGCGCCCCGGCGTCCGCGCGGTGGTGGTCGGCGCCGGCCTGCTGGGCGTGGAAGCCGCCGTCGGCCTGCGCCGTCTGGGCGCCGACGTGACCCTGGTGCACCGCCGCCCGGTACTGATGAACCGGCAGCTCGACGCCAGCGCGTCGTCCCTGTTGCAAGCGGCTCTGGCCGCCCGTGGTATCCGGGTGTGCACCGGCTGCGACCCCAAGCGTCTTCTCGGTGACACCTCGGTGAGCGCCGTGGCAGTGGAAGAGGGCGGGGCGCCGCGAACGCTGCCCGCCGATCTGGTGGTGTTCGCCACCGGCATCACCCCCAACCGGGAACTGGCGCAAACCGCCGGCCTGGAATGTGGCGCGGGCGTGCGCGTCGACAGCGCCCTGCGTACGTCCGACCCGCACGTGCACGCGCTGGGCGAATGCTGCGAATTCCAGGGCAACACCTACGGCCTGGTGGCGCCGGTGCAGGAACAGGCCGACGTGCTGGCCCGGGTGCTCAAGGGCCAACGCGCCCGCTATCGCGATCCTTCCCTGGTTACCCGCCTCAAGGTCAGCGGCCTCGACATCCACAGCATGGGGCAGGTGGAGGCGGTGGCCGGCCAGCAGACCCTGTGGCTCAGCGACCCGCAAGCCGGGGTCTATAAAAAACTGATTATCGAAGACGGCCGCCTGCGCGGCGTGCTGCTGGTCGGCGATGTGCGCCACAGCCAGTGGTATTTCCAAACCCATCAAAGCGACCGCGACGTCAGTGCGTTGCGCGACCTGCTGCTCACGGACCCCAGCCGTGACGACGACGAATCAACCCCGGCCGATGTTTCGGTCGATGTGGCTTAACAGGAGGCAAGGCTATGACGGACGACAACACCGTACTTCCCACCTCGGGCAACCTGGTGATCATCGGCAACGGCATGGTCGGTCACCACCTGGTGAAGACCCTGGTCGAGCAGGGCGACGCCAGCCCCTGGACCATCCATGTGTTCGCCGGCGAGAACCGTCCCGCCTACGACCGGGTGCATCTGTCCGCGCTGTTCGACGACCAGACCCCGGAGGATCTCTGCTTGTCCCCGGCGCAATGGTACCGGGACAACCGGGTGACCCTGCACCTTAACGACGAGGTGGTGGAGATCGACCGGGACAATAAAACCGTGATCACCGCCGGTGGCGTCCGGCAAGACTACGACGCCCTGGTGCTGGCCACCGGTTCCTACCCGTTCGTGCCGCCGATCCCCGGNCACGAACANGAGAACTGNCTGGTGTACCGCACCGTGGACGACCTGGACGCGATCAAACGCTGCGCCGGCAACGCCAAACGCGGCGTNGTGGTGGGCGGCGGCCTGCTCGGNCTGGANGCCGCCAANGCGCTGCGGCTGCTGGGGCTGGAAACCCATGTGGTGGAATTCGCGCCGCAACTGATGCCGGTGCAACTGGACGAAACCGGCGGCGCNCTGCTGCGCAAGGAAGTGGAAGCGCTCGGCGTGCACATCCANACCGGCATGAAAACCGAGCNGATCGACGCCGGCGAACAGCACACCCTGCGCATGAACTTCGAAGGCCAGGCGCCGCTGGAAACCGACATGATCGTGTTCTCCGCCGGCATNCGCCCGCAGGACAGCCTGGGCCGCCAGAGCGGTCTGGAGCTGGGCGAGCGCGGCGGCATCGTGGTGGACAACCAGTGNCGCACCTCGGACCCGGCGATCTTNGCGATCGGNGAATGCGCGCTNTGGAACAANCNGATCTTCGGGCTGGTGGCGCCNGGCTACACCATGGCGCGCACCGTGGCCGCGGTGCTCAACGACGAGCCCGGCGANTTCACCGGCGCCGACATGAGCACCAAGCTGAAACTGATGGGCGTGGACGTGGGCTCGGTGGGCGATGCCCAGGCGCGCACCGCCGGCGCCCGCTGTTACCGCTTCCAGGACGANGTGGCCGGCGTCTACCGCAAGCTGGTGGTCAGCGAGGACCAGAAGTACGTGCTNGGCGCCATGCTGGTGGGCGACTGCGACGCCTACGACACCCTGCTGCAGTACATGCTTAACGGCATTCCGNTGCCNGANAACCCGGCGTCGTTGATTCTGCCCGCCGGTGACGCGGCGCCGGCGCTGGGCGCCGACGCGCTGCCGGACGGCGCCACCATCTGCTCCTGCCACAANGTCTCCAAGGGCGCCATCAACGANGCGCTGGACGGCGGCTGCTGNTCNCTGGGCGATATCAAGGACGCCACCAAGGCNTCCACCGGNTGCGGCGGTTGCGCCGCGCTGTTGAAAAGCGTGGTCGACGCCGGGCTGGAAGCGCGCGGNGTGGANGTNAACAACCACCTCTGCGAGCACTTCGAATATTCNCGCCAGGAGCTCTACCACCTGATCCTGGTGGGCGGCCTGAAGAGTTTCCGCGAGGTGCGCGACACCCACGGCAAAGGGCTCGGNTGCGANATCTGCAAGCCGGCGGTGGCNTCGATTCTGGCCAGCATTCATAACGACTACATNCTCGAACCCGAGCACGTGGGCCTGCAGGACACCAACGACGTGTTCCTNGCCAACATGCAGAAGGACGGCACCTACTCCGTGGTGCCGCGGGTGCCNGCCGGTGAAATCACNCCGGAAAANCTGATNACCCTGGGCCGGGTGGCGAGNAAATACGATCTCTACACCAAGATCACCGGCGGCCAGCGCATCGATCTGTTCGGCGCCCGTCTGGAACAACTGCCGCTGATCTGGGAAGAGCTGATCGACGCCGGCTTCGAGACCGGCCACGCCTACGGCAAGTCGGTGCGCACGGTGAAATCCTGCGTCGGCTCCACCTGGTGCCGGTACGGCGTGCAGGACAGCGTCGGCATGGCGATCTTCCTGGAGCATCGCTACAAGGGCCTGCGCTCGCCGCACAAGCTCAAGTTCGCGGTGTCCGGCTGCACCCGCGAATGCGCCGAAGCGCAAAGCAAGGACATCGGCGTGATCGCCACCGAGAACGGCTGGAACCTGTATGTGTGCGGCAACGGCGGCATGCGGCCGCGCCACGCGGATCTGTTCGCCACCGATCTCTCGGATCAGCAACTGGTGCAACTGGTGGATCGGGTGCTGATGTTCTACGTGCGCACCGCCGACCGCCTGCAACGCACTTCGGTGTGGCTGGAAAACCTGGAAGGCGGTCTGGACTACCTGCGCCAGGTGGTGATCGACGACACGCTGGGCATCGCCGCCGAACTGGAAGCGCAGATGGAAGTGGTCCGCGAGCGCTATCAGTGCGAGTGGCGCACCACCATCGACGACCCGCAAAAGCTCAAGCGCTTTCGCAGTTTCGTCAATGCGGAGACGCCCGACCAGGACATCCGCTTCGTGCGCGAGCGGGGCCAGCCCCGGCCCGCCACCGAGGACGAGCGCAGCGATCTGATTGAAACCGTCAGCGTCTGAAACAACCGGCGAAGGGAAGGAGAGCAACCATGCAGTGGCAACATATTTGTACCCGGGAGGATCTGGTGGCCGGCAGCGGCGTGGCCGCGCTGATCAACGGCGAGCAGGTGGCGTTGTTCTACCTGCCGGATCAGTCGCCGCCGCTTTACGCGATCGGCAACCACGATCCGATCGGCGGCGCCAACGTGCTGTCGCGGGGCATCGTCGGCGACGTCAACGGCGAGCTGGTGGTGGCCTCGCCGCTGTATAAGCAGCACTTCAGCCTGCTCACCGGTGCCTGCCTGGAGCAGGACGAGGTGTCGGTGCCGGTCTGGGAGGTGAAGCTGGACGGCGACAAGGTGCTGATGCGGCCCCTGCCGGTGGCGCTTAACCGGACCGGTACCTGAGCCATGGCCGAGCGCATTCACACCACCGACACCACCTGCCCGTACTGCGGCGTGGGTTGCGGTGTGTCCGTGAACGGCGCCGGCGACAGCGTGACCGGAATGGCGAACCACCCGGCCAACCAGGGGCGGCTATGCGTCAAGGGCGCTTCGCTCCATGAAACTCTCGACCATCACAACCGGCTGCTCTATCCGGAAGTGGACGGCGCGGTGGTGGACTGGGACAGCGCGCTGGATGAAGTGACGCGGCGGCTGCGCGACACGGTGGCGGAATACGGCCCCGACAGCGTGGCCTGCTACGGCTCGGGACAGCTGCTCACCGAGGACTATTACGTCGCCAATAAATTGATGAAAGGCTTTGTCGGCAGCGCCCACATGGATACCAACAGCCGGCTCTGCATGGCGTCGGCGGTGGCTGGCTACAAGCGCGCCTTCGGCGGCGACAGCGTGCCCGGCTGCTACGAGGATCTGGACAGTGCGGAGCTGCTGGTGCTGGTGGGCTCCAACGCCGCCTGGACCCATCCGGTGCTGTACCAGCGCATGGTCGCCGCGAAAAAAGCGCGCCCGGACACCAGAGTGGTGGTCATCGATCCCCGCCGCACCGCCACCTGTGATCTGGCCGATCTGCATCTGCCGTTACGGCCCGGCGCCGATGGCCTGCTGTTCAACGGCCTGCTGGCCTGGCTGGGCCGGCACGGCCATCTGGACCGGGACTACATTCGCGAACACACACGCGGCTTCGAGGACGCTTTGGCCCGGGCCGAGGCGGACAGCGGTTCGCTGGCGAGCCTGGCGCAACGCTGTGATCTGCCGGAAGAAGATATCGAGACCTTCTTCCGCTGGTTCGCCGAGCGCCCGCGCACGGTGACCTTCTACTCACAGGGCATCAACCAAAGCGCCACCGGCACCGACAAGTGCAACGCCATTATCAACTGCCACCTGGCCACCGGCCGGGTCGGCAAACCGGGCGCTTCGCCGTTTTCCATCACCGGCCAGCCCAACGCCATGGGTGGCCGCGAAGTGGGCGGGCTGGCCAATCAGCTGGCCGCGCACATGGATTTCGCGCCGGATGACGTGGACCGGGTAAAGCGCTTCTGGAACGCCGCCAACATGGTCAGCGAGCCCGGCCTCAAGGCGGTGGAGCTGTTCCAGGCGGTGGCCTCCGGGCGGATCAAATTTATCTGGATTCTTTCCACCAATCCGGTGGTCAGCCTGCCCGAGGCGGATCGGGTGCGCGACGCCCTGCGCCGCTGCCCCACCGTGGTGGTGTCGGAGTGCATGGCCGACACCGACACGGTGCGGCTCGCCGACATCAAACTGCCGGCGCGTACCTGGGGCGAGAAGAACGGCACCGTGACCAACTCCGAACGCTGTATTTCCCGCCAGCGGCCATTTCTGGAAGCGCCCGGCGGGGCGCGCTCGGACTGGTGGGCGCTGGCCCAGGTGGGGCGGCGGCTCGGTTACGCCGAGGCGTTCGACTGGCGGCATCCGGCCCAGGTGTTCGCCGAACACGCGGCGCTGTCCGGGTTCGAAAACGACGGTCGCCGGGCGTTCGATATCAGCGGGCTGGCGACGCTGGACCGGGCCGGCTACGACGCCCTGGCGCCGGTGCGCTGGCCGGTGAACCGGCAGTGGCCGCAAGGGCGCCGGCGGCTGTTCGGCGACGGCCGTTTCACCACCGACGACGGCCGCGCCCGCTTCGTGGCGGTCACCGCCAGGCTACCGGAAGGCCAGCCCGGTCCCGGTGAGATGATCATGAATACCGGCCGTATCCGCGACCAGTGGCACACCATGACCCGCACCGGTAAGGCGCGGCGCTTGCTCCAACATATCGGCGAACCCTTTGTCGCCCTGCACCCCGAGGACGCGCGCCGCCATCGTATCGGCGACGGCCAACTGGCCAGCGTGGAAAACCGCCACGGCGCCATCGTGATGCGCGCGCGTGTCACTACCGACCAGCGCCCCGGCGAGCTGTTCGTGCCGATGCACTGGAGCAGCCCGTTCAGCGCCCGCGCGCGCATGGGCGCCCTGGTGCAGGCCACCACCGATCCGCTGTCCGGTCAGCCGGAATCAAAAGTTTCCCGGGTCCGGGTGGCGCTTTGCGCGGTGCGCTGGCAGGGCTTTTTGATCACCCGCCAGCGGCGCGGCGATCCGCGCTGCTTTTACTGGAGCTACAGCCCCTTGCCCCAGGGGCACCTGTTCGAACTGGCCGGCCGCGACGAACCGGACCGCGCCCGGCGGCGTCTGGCCGCCCTGATCAGCGGCCCCGGCGACGCCGACGACCTGCACTGGCTGGACATGCAGGACCCGTACATCGGCCATTTCCGCCAGGCGGCGGTACGCAATGGCCGGCTGATGGGCGCGTTGTTTATCCACCCGAAAGGCGATCTGCCCGGCCGCGACTGGCTGATCGAGATGCTGCAACGGGACGCGCTGGAAGACACGGAGCGGCGGGCGCTGCTCAGCGGCGAAGCGCCGGACGGCGCCGCCGAAAGCGGGCCGGTGGTGTGCGCCTGCTTCCAGGTCGGCGAGCCGGCCATTCGCGCGCGCATCGAAGCCGGCGACCGCAGCGTCGAGGCGTTGGGTAAGTCGCTTCGGTGCGGGACCAACTGCGGTTCCTGCATCCCCGAGTTGAAACACATTCTGGCCGGTTGACCGGGCCCCAAGGCAGGAGAGAAACCATGCTCACCGATCAGTTCAACCGACGCTTCACCTATTTGCGCCTCTCCATCACCGAGGTCTGCAACTACCGCTGCGAGTATTGCCTGCCGCGGGGCTATCAACGCGGCGACAACGTGCCGGCGCCACTCAGCCTGGAGGAGATCGGCACCCTGGTGCGCGCCTTCGCGCTCAGCGGCACCCGCAAGATTCGCATCACCGGCGGCGAGCCGACCCTGCGCAAGGACCTGCCGGAGATCATCGCACTGTGCAAACAGACGCCGGGGATCCGCGAGGTGGTGATGACCAGCAACGGCTACCGGCTGGCGCCAAAGCTGGCGACGCTGAAAAAAGCCGGCCTGGACCGCATCAATCTCAGCGTCGACAGCCTGACGCCGGCGGTGTTCGAAATGATCACCGGCCATGACCGGCTGCGCGATGTGCTCGACGCGGTGGATGAAGCCCTGGCACTGGGTATGCCGGTGAAACTCAACGCGGTGTTGATGCGCCACTACAACGGCGACGAGCTGGCGCGGTTCACCGACTACCTGCGCCACCGTCCGGTGACCGCCCGCTTTATCGAACTGATGGAAACCGGCGACAACCGCGAGTTTTTTCGCCAGCAGCACCGGCCCGCCCACCTTCTCGAAAACTGGCTGGCCACGAACGGCTGGCGCCCCCGGGCCCGTGGCGAGGACGACGGCCCGGCGCGGGAATTCGACCACCCCGGCCACGCCGGCCGGGTGGGGCTGATCCGCCCCTATAAACAAGGCTTCTGCGACGACTGCAACCGGCTGCGCGTGTCGTCCCTGGGCGACCTGCAGCTGTGTCTGTTCTCCCAGGGCGGTATTTCGCTGCGCGACGCCCTGCGACACGACACCCCGGAACAGTTGTCGCGGCGTTTGCACCGCCTGGTGCTGGGCAAGAAAGCCGGCCACGGCCTGCATCGGCATGACCCGGGCGCCACCCGCCATCTGGCCATGATCGGAGGCTGACATGCAGGACACTCCCGGTGTGATCGGCGTGGTACTGGCCGGCGGCGGCTCGCGGCGCATGGGCCGTGACAAGGCGTTGCTGGAATGGCGCGGGCGGCCGCTGCTCGACCACCTGCGGGCACGGCTCTGGGCGGCCGGTTGCCAGGCGGTGGTGACCAGCCGCGCCGCCCCCGGCTGCATCGCCGACCTTTATCCGGACCGCGGGCCGCTGGGCGGCATCCATGCGGTGCTGCAAAGCCGGCCGGCGGCCGGTTACCTGGTGGTGCCGGTGGACATGCCGCTGCTGTCGGTGGCGCTGCTGCGCGGGCTGATCGACGCCGGCCGCGATCACGGCCACTGCTATTACCGGCATTCGTTCTTGCCCTGCTACCTGAGCGGCGATCCGGCCCTGCCGGAGCGGCTGGCGCAACGGCTGCGGCGCGGTGATCTGGCGCTGGGCGGCTTTCTGCGCGCGCTCCGTGCCCGGGCACTGGACGGCGGTGACGCCGCCGCCTTTCTCAATACCAATACGCCGGAGGCCTGGCGCCGGGCGACCGCCCTGGACGCTGCCCCGCACGCCCTCTGCAAGGAGATCGGATCATGACCCTTTCCCCCGTGACCCGGGCCGCACCGCGTTGCGCCCGGCCGCTGGACATTGCCGTGCTGACCGTGTCGGACAGCCGCTCCCTGGCCGAGGACAGCTCCGGCGATCTGTTGCGTTCCCGGCTGCTTGATCAGGGCCACCGCAGCGCTGACCGGCGGCTGGTGGTGGATGACATCTATCTGATCCGCGCCGAAGTGTCCCGCTGGATCGCCGATCCCGCCGTGCAGGTGGTGCTGATCACCGGCGGCACCGGCTTCAGCGGTCGCGACAGCACCCCGGAGGCGGTCAGCGTGCTGTTCGACAAGACCGTGGACGGCTTCGGCGAACTGTTCCGGGCGCTCTCGCTGGAGGAGATCGGCACCTCCACCCTGCAGTCCCGCTGCGTGGCCGGGCTGGCCAACGGCACCCTGGTGGTGTGCCTGCCGGGCAGCACCAACGCCTGTCGGCTGGCCTGGGACCGCATCCTAGTGGAGCAGCTGGACGCCGCCCACCGGCCGTGCAATTTCGTGTCGCATCTGAAGGGCGCGGACCGCGCCTGCGACAGCCGCGAAACCGACAACGGAGGGCCGGCCCATGTCGCTGACGCACACTGACCAGAACGGCCACGCGCACATGGTGGATGTGTCCGCCAAGACCGACAGCGCCCGGGTGGCCCGAGCCAGCGGCCGGGTGCGGGCGGCGCCGGCCACCCTGGCGCTGATCCGCGACAACGGTCTGAAAAAAGGCGATGTGCTGGCGGTGGCGCGTATCGCCGCGATCCAGGCGGCGAAGAAGTGCTGGGAGCTGATCCCGCTCTGCCACCAGATTCCGCTCAGCGGTGTCACGGTTGAGTTCGAGCTGGACCACGACAACGGCACCATCCATATCCAGGCCCAGTGCAAAACCACCGCGCCCACCGGGGTGGAGATGGAAGCGCTCACCGCCGTGTCGGTGGCGGGCCTGACGCTCTACGACATGTGCAAGGCGGTGGATCGGGGCATGTCGATCGACACGGTCCGCCTGGAGACCAAGAGCGGCGGCGCCGGCGGCGACTGGCACCGGGGGGCGCAGGCATGATCCGGATACGCTTTTTCGCCCGCCTGCGGGAAGCGCTGGACTGCGACTTCCTCGACCTGTGCCCGCCGTCGCCGCTGTCGGTGGCGGCGCTGCGGCGGCATCTGATTCACGAATACCCGCACTGGGCGGCGCACCTGGACGGCCGCTTGCTGAGCGCGGTGAATCAGGAAATGGCCAACGGCCAGACGCCGGTGCGCGACGGCGACGAAGTGGCGTTCTTTCCCCCGGTGACCGGAGGCTAGATGATCTCGGTGCAGCAACACGACTTCGATGTGGGTGACCAGTACCGGCGGCTGTGCGAGCAGGCCGGGGAGGCCGGCGCGGTGGTGTTCTTCGTCGGCCGGGTGCGCGGCGGCGACGGCGCCGTGCAGGCGCTGGAGCTGGAGCATTACCCCGGCATGTGCGAGCGCCAGTTGCAGGGCTTCGTGGACGAAGCCCGCCGCCGCTGGGATTGCCGCGCCGTGCGTCTGGTGCACCGGGTCGGCCGGCTCGCCGCCGGCGAGCAGATCGTGTTCGTGGCGGTGGCCACCCGCCACCGCGCCGAGGCGTTTCAGGCGGCCCATTTCCTGATCGACCAGCTCAAAACCCGGGCGCCGTTCTGGAAAAAAGAGCATGGCCCCGACGGCGCCCGCTGGCTTGATGCCGCTGCCGACGACGTCCGCGCCGCCGGGCGCTGGTACGCTGACGCCGTGGCGCTGTGAGATGAGCCGCGCCGGGAAGCGAATCGGCCGGCAAGCAGTCGGGCTGCTAATGTTGGTGGCGTTCTGTCTCGCGCCCCCGGTTGAGGCGCGGGAAGAGGGCGAATTACGCATTGCCTGCGCCAGCAATTTCTATCCCACCCTGAAAAAGCTGGCCGTTCTGTTCAACGAAGATCATCCCCAGGTGGCGCTGGATTTGATCAGCGGCGCGTCCGGCCACCTTTACCAGCAGATTCGCCACGGCGCCCCATACCAGCTGTTCCTGTCCGCCGACAGCGCCTACCCGGCGGCGCTGCACCGGAACAACGGCAGTAGCGTGCCGCGCACCTATGCGCTGGGGCGGCTGGCGATCTGGGACCCACGTGGTCTGGGTTTGAACGGCGAGCGCCAATACAACCTGGCCATCGCCAACCCGGCCACCGCGCCCTACGGCCGCGCCGCCGAAGCGGCCATCGCCCGCTACCGCGATGCGCGGCCGGCGCCGCGCTGGCGAATCGTGGTCGCCGCCAATGTCAGCCAAGCCACCCAGTTGGTGGACGGCGGCAACGCCGACCTGGGGCTGGTGGCGCTGAGCCTGATTCAAGCGCGGCGGGGTGAATACCGTGTGCTGCCCGCCGACTGGCACCGGCCGCTGGTGCAGCAGGGCGTGGTGGTGAACCCCGGCGATCCGCTGGCCGAAGCCTTTATGGCGTTTCTGTTCTCCGAGCGGGCGGGCCGGCTGATTCGCGCCGCCGGCTACGCCTTACCAGGAGGCACCGATGCCCTGGCTCGCTAGCGGTGACGCCCAGGCCCTGTTGCTGACGGTCAAACTGGCCGCTACCACTACCGTTATTCTGGTGGCTGTATGCCTGCCGCTGGCCTGGTTGCTGGTGCGCCGCGACTCGCGCGGGCGGAGCCTGATCCAATCCCTGGTGATGCTGCCGCTGGTGTTGCCGCCTACCGTGCTCGGCTACTACCTGCTGGTGGCGTTTTCCCCGGCGCATCCGCCCGGCTCCTTGCTGGCGCGCCTGTTCGACCAGCAACTGGCGTTCAGCTTTACCGGCATTCTGATCGGCTCTCTGATCTACAGCCTGCCGTTCGCGTTTCGTCCCCTGGAAGCGGCCTTGCAGCAAAGCGGCCCGGCCCTGGATGAAGCGGGCAGGGTGCTCGGCTTCCCGGGCTGGTACCGGTTTCTGTTTATCGTTATCCCCGGTATCCGGCCGGCGCTGGTGAGCGCCGCCTTGCTGTGCTTCGCCCACACCCTGGGTGAGTTCGGCGTGGTGCTGATGATCGGCGGCAATATTCCCGGCGAAACCCGGGTGCTGTCGGTGGCCTTGTTTGAGCATGTCGAGCAAATGAACTACCAGGCCGCCAACCGGCTGGCGCTGACCATGATGGCGATCGCCGTGGCCACGGTGTTGCTGTCGCAATGGAGCGGCCGCCGCCATGATCGATTTTGATGTCGCCCTCGCGGCGCCGGTGGCCCTGCGCGCCCGGGTGCGGGCGCAAAGCGGATGGCTCGGCCTGCTGGGGCACTCCGGGGTGGGCAAGAGCACGCTGCTGCGGGCGCTGGCCGGCCTCAACCCGGCGGCTCACCGTTTGCGTGTCGAAGACCGGGCGGTGACGCCGGCGGCGCTGGCCCGCCGGGTGTCGCTGGTGTCGCAAACCCCGGCGCTGATTGATCACTGGACCGTGGCCCGGCACCTGCGGCGGGTGGCGCGCCACCATCAAACCGGTGACCTGACCGGCGAGCTGATCCGGGATCTCGACATCGACGGTTTGTGCCCTCTCTGTCCCCCGCAGTTAAGCGGCGGCCAGCGCCGCCGGGTGTCGCTGGCGCTGGCGTTACTGCGCCGGCCACGCCTGCTGCTGCTGGATGAGCCGTTTTCCGCGCTCGACGACGACAGCCGGCACCGCCTCTATCCCAAGCTGCAGGCCCTCACCCGGCGCCTGGGCTGCGACGTGGTGCTGGTAGCCCACCAGATCGAAGACATCGCCCGGCTCTGCGACCAGGTGGCGATTCTCGAGCCCGGCGGCGTCACCTACTGCGGCGCGCTGCAGCCGGGCCTGCGCCGCTACCAGGGGCAGGCGTCGCCGTGCTCGGTGTTGCTGGGCGAGGCGCTGCCCGCCGAGGCGGAAGCCGGCCTGCTGCCGGTGGCCCTCGGCGAGCGCACCCTCTGGGTGCGCACCCCGCGTTTGCCGCCGGCGGGCACGCCGGTACGTCTGCTGGTGCACGCCGACGACGTGGCCCTGGGCGCCGCCGAACTCGACGGCATCAGCCTTATGAATCAACTTCCCGCGCGCATCACCGCGCTCACGGCGCAGGACTCCGGGGTGCTGGTGGAGTGCCTCTGCGAGCGGCAGTCGATCCAGGCGCGCATTACCGCGCGCAGCCAGGCCCGCCTCGGATTGCGGGCAGGCAGCCGGGTGGTGCTGCTCTTCAAAGCGTCGGCGGTGTCCTTGTTGGCGGAGTTTTAGTAACGCTGGTGTTCTATGGTGTGGGACTTCGAATCGGGGGCGCTCCTTGGAAAATTCAAAGGTCCGGGCGCCTTTCTCTGAAAGGGTGGAGCTGACCCGTGGCGGTTCCGCTGCTAAGTAAGCGGGGCAATGGTGGTGCCTGGAGGGACCTATTTGGCCATGGATGGCCAAATGAGAGCGCCCAGGGAAGGCTTGAGCGATCCCGGAAGGCACCACCATTGCCCCGCGTCTCGGATACGGAGCACCAAACACCAGGAGAACCACTTTCTTGCGGGCATAAAAAAGGCCGCCTGGGGGGAGGCGGCCTGGGGTTCCTTCAAATGCCTGAAGGAAGGGGGGATGCGCGTTGCGTGACGTCCTGGGGGAGACGTTGACCGTCCGTGGCCAGCAACGCGAATTCACTGTGCCACGATCCCGCGCCGCCGTGTGTAAAACAGCTTTAAATGTCCCTGCTTTCCCGCCTTCATCGTTTCACCTTGAGACCTGCTTCACAAAGCCTTCATGGGTGACGACCGAGACTTGTACAACTATAACGGTTTGTACAGCTTCAAGCGCACCGGACGGAGGCAACCATGGGGCGGCATTCAGACAGCGACGATCAGCGGATTCCGGTGGGCATCAGTGCCTGCCTGATGGGCCGCGAGGTGCGCCACGACGGCGGCCATAAGCATTCCCGCTATTGCACCGGGGTGCTGGCGCGCTATTTCCGGTTCCGCTCCCTGTGCCCGGAGATGGGCGCCGGCCTGTCCACGCCGCGGCCGGCCATGCACTTGGTGGATACCGACGACGGCGTGCGTCTCAAGGCGACCCGCGGCGACCGGGATTTTACCGCCCTGATGGACGGCTTCGTCACCGACACCGTGGAGCGGCTGGGGGATCTGCGCGGCTTCGTGCTGATGGCCAAGTCGCCGAGCTGCGGCATGGAGCGCATTCGCGTCTACCGCGAGGACGGCGAGGTGGCCCGGCGTGATGCCAGCGGCCTGTTCGCGGCGGCATTGATGGACCGTTTCCCGTTGATGCCGGTGGAAGAGGAGGGCCGTCTCAACGACGACCGCCTGCGCGAGAACTTCGTCGAGCGTGTGTTCGTCTACGACGACTGGCGCCGGTTGAACGAGCGTGAGGGCGGCCTGACCGCCAAGGGATTGATCGACTTCCACAGCCGCCATAAATTCCAGCTTCTGGCCCATTGCCAGGCCACCTATCGGCGCCTGGGGCCGCTGCTCGCCGACCTTAAGAAGCGACCGTTGGCGGACATCGCCGACGACTATATCCACGCCTTTATGCCGGCCATGGCCAAGCGCATTTCCCCGGGCGCCCACGTCAACACCATGCTGCATTTGATGGGTTTCCTGCGCGATGAGCTGGGCGAGCAGGACCGCGCCGCGATCCACGAACAGATCGACGCCTACTTGCGCGGCGAGGTGCCGCTGGTGGTGCCGATGACGATGCTGCGCGCCGCCCAGAGCAAGGTGGAGCAGCCCTACCTGGCCACCCAGCAGTACCTGCGCCCCTACCCGGACGCGCTGGGGCTGCGCAACCGGGTATGAAACAGCCATGAAAGCTTTCGACGACGGTTACAGCATCCAGGCGGTGAGCCGGCAAAGCGGCGTGCACCCGGTGACGCTGCGCGCCTGGGAACGCCGTTACGGGCTGATCCGCCCGGCGCGCACCGAGCGCGGCCACCGCCGCTACAGCGACCAGGATCTGGCGGTGATCGAGCGGATTCTTTCCTGGCTGGACCGGGGTCTGCCGATCAGCCAGGTGCGCCCGGTGCTGGAGCAGGACGGCGGCCCGGTGACCGCGGTGGCCGGCCCCTGGCGGGACGCCATGGAAGACGCCCTGCAGGCGCTGGAAGGGCACAACCTGCGCCGGCTGGAGCAGTTGTTCCAGCGGCTCACCGCGGACTATCCGCTGGGCCGGGTGGTCACGGGATTTTGCGACCCGTTGCGCGATCATCTGCGCGCGCTGCCGGGCCACGGCGCGTCGCAGGCGCTGCTGGACAGTTTTCTGCGGCAAAAGCTGGCCGGGCGGTTGCTGGCCCGGGCGCCGGGCCGACGCGAGCGGGCCTGGCTGGTGATGGCGGTGGGCGACCCGCTGCCGGCGCTGATCCAGGCGGCGGTGGCGGACCGGCCGGTGTGGTGTCTGGAAACGCCGGTGGCCTGGCCGGCGCTGACCCCCTGGCTGGCGGAGCCGCGTCTGNCCGGCGTGGTGTGGATGCTCGGCGAGCGNCCGGCNCGNCGGCAGATCGGCCAGCTGTGGCCGGAGCAACAGCCCGAAGGCGCCTTTCTTTGCGCGGGACCGGCCCTGGCCGGGGACCCGCCGACGCCGGCCTGGCTGCCGTGCGAGNCGGGCGACTATCAGGCGGTGGCGAAGCGAATGGACGACGCCGAATCAATNACTCAACAGCAAGGAGAACAGGGTGCGACTGGTCTGGTTTCGAAATGATCTGCGCTGTCACGGGCACACCCCGCTGACNCAGGCGCTGGCNGGCGGCGACGCGGTCACGGCGCTGCACATNCTGTGCCCGGACCAGTGGGACGCCCACGGCGTGGCGCCGGCGCGNCGCTGGTTCGTGCTGCACAGCCTGCTGGAGNTGGGCGAGTCCCTGGCNGCNCGGGGCGTGGATCTGCATGTGCTCGACGGCGGCGATTTCNACGGCAGCGTCACCGCNCTGGAANACTTCGTGGCCGAGCAGGGCGTCACCGAGGTGTTCTGCAACCGGGAGTACCCGCTCAACGAACTGAACCGGGACCGGGCGGTGGCNCGCCGCCTGGANGCGCANGGNGTGCGCATNCACGGTTTCGACGACGGCGTGCTGGTGCCGCCNAGGGCGCTGCACACCGGCAAGGGCACNCCCTATACCGTCTTTACCGCCTANAANAAGCGCTGGGACGTNTGGATGGACGACCTTCAGCCCGAGGCGGTGCCGGCGCCGGNCTGGCCCGGCGGGCAGGGCCGCTTTNTCGGCCGNGANCGGGTGGANCGGGCGCTGGAGACGCTGTCCGTNCCGGACTCGGTGACCGCNNTGTGGCANCCCGGCGAGGACGCCGCGCGCNGNCAGCTGAAGGATTTCGTCGAGCAGCATCTGGGCGACTACAAAGCGCGGCGGGACTTNCCCGCCGAGCCGGGCACCAGCGGNCTGTCCGCGGCGCTGTCGGCGGGCACGCTGGCGCCGCTGGACGCCTACCTGGCGGCGCGGCCGGCGCTGCAGGACGCCNANGCCCGGGAGGGCGCNGCCACCTGGATCGGNGAGCTGGCCTGGCGGGATTTCTACCGGCAGATCATGCACCGCTTTCCGTCNCTGGCCACCGGCGCGCCGTTCCGGCCGGAGACCGCGCTGCTGCANTGGAGCGATAACGANGAGCACTTCCAGGCCTGGTGCGANGGCCGCACCGGCTACCCGCTGGTGGACGCCGCCATGCGCCAGCTGGTGCAGACCGGCTGGATGCACAACCGCCTGCGCATGCTCACCGCCATGTTCCTGACCAAGCATCTGTTTATCGACTGGCGCAAAGGGGAGCGCTTTTTCATGGCGCACNTGGTGGACGGTGATTTCGCCGCCAACAACGGCGGCTGGCAGTGGAGCGCCTCCACCGGCACCGACGCCGCGCCGTATTTCCGTGTATTCAGTCCGGTGCGCCAGAGCCACCGNTTCGATCCNNAGGGCCGCTTTATCGCCCGCTATGTGCCGGAGCTGGCNACNGCCGACGACAAGACCATCCATGAACCCTGGAAGCAGCCTTTGATGACCCCGGATTACCCCACCACGATCGTCGCCCACCAGGGCGTNAAGCAGCGGGTGGAGAGCGCCTTCCGCGCCGCCCGNGACGCCTGGAACCAGCAGAACGGAGNCGCCTCTTGAGCCAGCGCATCGCCATTGTCGGCGGCGGCATCGCCGGNCTNACCGCCGCCTGGTANCTGAGCCGCGACCACCAGGTNACGCTGTTCGAAGCCGAGCCCCGCCTGGGCGGCCACACCTTCACCGTGGACGTGCANCGCGANCACGGCGACTACGCCGTGGACATGGGCTTTATCGTGTTCAACGACCGCACCTATCCGCGCTTCGAGGCGCTGCTGGCGGAGCTCGGCATCGGCCGCCAGCCCACCGCCATGGGCTTCGCGGTCACCGACGCGGAAACCGGCGTGGAATACTGCGGNGACGGCCTGGGCGGCTTTTTCGGGCGGCGCCGCAATCTGCTNGACCCCGGTCACTGGGCGTTGCTGCGNGATATTCTGCGCTTCAACCGGGAGGCNCCGGCNNTGCTGGACAGCGACGCCGGCGAGCAGCCCCTGGGCGCNTATCTGAANGAACAGGGNTATGGCGAGCGCTTCCGGCGGCATTATATTCTGCCCATGGGNGGNGCCATCTGGTCCTGCTCCCTGGCGCAGATGGAAGCGTTTCCGGCCAAGTTCTTCGTGCGGTTTTTTATCAACCACGGNTTGCTGGCGTTGCGNAACCGGCCCCAGTGGTACGTGGTGCCCGGCGGTTCCAGCCGCTATGTGGAAGCCCTGCGNGCCGCCTGCGGCGCCCGCTTCCANACCGCCACGCCGGTCACCGGNGTANGCCGGGACNGCGAGGGCGTCACGGTGCNNACCGGCGACNANAGCCANCGCTTCGANCAGGTGGTGATGGCCTGCCACAGCGACCAGACCCTGGCGNTGCTGGCCGACGCNGNCCCGCGNGAGCGGGACTGCCTGGCGGACCTGCGTTACCAGCCCAACGACGTGGTGCTGCACACCGACACNGCNATGCTGCCCAANCGCCNCCGGGTGTGGTCGAGCTGGAACGCNCTGCTGGGGCGCNCCGANGANGCGGAGCCGGTACAGGTGACCTACAACATGAANATTCTGCAGGGNTTTCANGCNCCGGANACCTTCTGCGTGACCCTCAANGCCGGNGANCGGATCCGCCCGGAAACGGTGATCCGCCGGGAGGTGTTCCACCACCCGCTGTTCACCACCGAGGGNCTGCTCGCCCGCGAACGCCTNCTGGCCGCCAACGGCGANAACCGCACCTGGTTCTGCGGCGCCTGGTGCCGCAACGGCTTCCATGANGACGGCGTGGTGTCGGCGCTGGANGTGGTGGAAGGCATCNNCNCCCGCGNCCANGGCGGCGGCCGGGGAGCGGCGCNGTGATTCCCCGCTTCGCGCTCGCCACCGGCCAGGTGTGGCACCAGCGCCACACGCCCATGCGNCATGCCTTCCGGTATCCNNTGTGGCTGGTGTGGTGCGATGTGGANNCGCCGGACCGGATGCTGGCCCGCCAGCGTTTNTGGGGCCGCCGCTGGCGNCCGGTGACGTTCCGCGACCGGGATTTNATCGANGCCGATNGCCGGCCGCTGGGCGACAAGGTGCGCGACCGGGCCGCCGAGGCCGGNCTGGANTGGNGCGCCGGCCGGGTNTTCATGCTNGGCCAGTGGCGCACCTTCGGCATGCTGTTCAACCCNCTGGTGTTGTACTTCCACTTTCCGGACGGCGCCGAACGNCCGGCGTCGATGCTGGCGGAGGTGCGCAACACCCCCTGGCATGAACGNCATATCTACGCCCTGACCCTGAGCCAGGGGCCGGGGCCGCAAACGGTGGNGCATGAAAAGACCTTCCATGTGTCGCCCTTNCTGCCGCTGGGGCTGCGCTATCACTGGCATCTTCACGCCTTATTTCCCGATCTGCGCCTAACGTTGGAGGACCGGGACGGCGACCAGCTGGTTTTCGCCGCCGGCCTGAAAATGCACATGGCGGANGCCGACGCGCCCGCCATGGCGCGGGTGATNCGCCGCTTCGGNGCGCAGAGCGTGAAAACAGTGGCGGGNATCTATTGGCAGGCCTGGAAGCTTTGGCGCAAGGGCGCCCGGTTCCANGCCCACCCGGGTAAAGATAAGCAAGGTAATGGGGAGAACANNCATGATGGACGGTGATAAGGCGCTGGTGGGTCAGCGCCCGTCCTGGGCGCAAAGTCTGGCCCGACGGCTGGTGCAGGGACACCTGGCGAAGATGCCCAAGGGCGGCGTGGTGTTGCANGAGCCCGACGGCGAGACNGTGTCCATTGGCGACACGGCGGCCGAAGGNNCCGCCGAGATCCGTATCCATGATTGGGACAGCTACCGGCAGATGATGACCGGGGGCGCCCTGGGCGCCGCCGAAGCCTANATGGACGGCGCCTGGGACAGCCCGGACCTGGTNGCGGTGGTGCGNTTCTTCGCCGCCAACGTNGACGCCATGCGGGCGCTNGANGGCNCCGCCGCCTGGCTGGCCAAGCCGGCGCTCAAGGCCNTGCACGCCATGAACCGCAACTCCCTGAACGGATCNCGCCGCAANATCGCCGCCCACTACGACCTGGGNAANGATTTCTTTGCCCTGTTCCTGGACCGGCACATGATGTATTCCAGCGCCATCTATCCGANCCCGGANGCNGACCTGGAAACCGCCGCCACCCACAAGCTGGATCTGATCTGCCAGCGCCTGCGNCTGGCNCCGGNNATGGAAGTGCTGGANATCGGNACCGGCTGGGGCGGNCTGGCGTTGCACGCCGCCCGCCATTACGGGGTGCGCGTGACCACCACCACCATCTCCCGGGAGCAGGCCCGGTTCGCCCGCGAACAGGTCCGCGAAGCCGGCCTGTCCGACCGTATCCAGGTGCTCGAGCAGGATTACCGGGAGCTGCAGGGCCGCTACGACCGCATCGTTTCCGTGGAAATGATCGAGGCGGTGGGCCACCAGTTCCTGGACGAATACTTCCGCGTGCTCAACCAGCGCCTCAAGCCGGAAGGGCTGTTGCTGCTGCAGGCGATCACGGTGCCGGACCAGCGCTACGAATACGCCCGTGACAATGTGGATTTCATCAAGCGCTATATCTTCCCCGGCGGCTTTTTGCCGTCAGTGACGGTGATGTGCCAGGCGCTGCGCAAGAACACCAAGCTGATGCCGGTGGGCCTGGAAGACATCGGCGCCCATTACGGCAAAACCATCGAGGCGTGGCGGGCCCGGTTCATCAGCGCACTGCCGCGCATCCGAGAACTGGGCTTCGACGAGCGCTTCTGCAGAATGTGGGACTACTACCTGTGTTACTGCCAGGGCGCCTTCATGGAGCGGGCCATCAGCACCGTGCATTTGCTCGCCGCCGGTCCGGATTACCGGGGCGGCGAGGGCTTGAATCCGGGCGGCGCGGCGTCCATATAGGACGATGAGGCTGTCGCTTTTGGTCATGGTCAGCGTCCTGCTAAGACCAATATGGTATGATCCCGACACCGAGACCAAAGTGGTATCCTGGACAGCAGGTGCCTCAAGCGATTGATAGTCCCCTTACCCTGGGGTGGTGATGCCGTATGACAGCACAGGCCCAAGAGATCGTGCGCGCCCATCTGGCGGGCGCTAACGAGCAGACCGAACTCACCGACGATCAGCGTTCACTGTACCGTCAGCGCATTAAAGAACGGTTACAGGCCCGCGACGCCGTGATGGTGGCCCACTATTACACCGACCCCGAGATCCAGGCCCTGGCCGAGGAGACCGGTGGCTGTGTGGCCGATTCCCTGGAAATGGCGCGCTTCGGCCGTGACCACCCGGCCAGCACCCTGATCGTGGCCGGCGTGCGCTTCATGGGCGAGACCGCCAAGATCCTGAGCCCGGAAAAGCGGGTCTTCATGCCGACCCTGGAAGCCACCTGCTCCCTGGACATCGGCTGCCCGGAAGACGAGTTCGCGGCGTTCTGCGACCAGCATCCGGACCGCACCGTGGTGGTGTACGCCAACACCTCGGCGGCGGTGAAGGCGCGCGCCGACTGGGTGGTGACGTCCTCCATCGCGGTGGAACTGATCGAATACCTGGATCAGCGCAACGAGAAGATTCTGTGGGCGCCGGACAAGCACCTGGGCAACTACGTGCGCAGCAAAACCGGCGCCGACGTGCTCTGCTGGGACGGTGCCTGCATCGTCCACGAAGAGTTCAAGGCCCAGGGGCTGGAAGATCTGAAGGCGGCCTATCCGGGCTCGGCGGTGCTGGTGCACCCGGAGTCCCCGTCGTCGGTGGTGGAGATGGCGGATGTGGTCGGTTCCACGTCGCAGCTGATCAAGGCCGCCCAGGAGATGGACAACCAGACCTTTATCGTCGCCACCGACAAGGGCATCTTCTACAAGATGCAGCAGCTGGCGCCGCACAAGACCTTCGTGGAAGCGCCCACCGCCGGCAGCGGCGCGGCGTGCCGCAGCTGCGCCCACTGCCCGTGGATGGCCATGAACGGCCTGGAAAACACCCTGGCGGTGCTGGAAGACGACAACGGCTGCGGCCAGGAAATCTTCGTCGACCCGGCCCTGGCGGCCAAGGCCATGAAACCGCTGGACCGCATGCTCGAGTTCGGCGCCCGCCTTAAACCCTGATCCATCGGGGCGCCGTTCC
>FUFK010077600.1_pt1 | contig 27470 bp, 20 predicted proteins | sample 1021851 | NCBI WGS metagenome assembly FUFK01 (sample SAMEA51879418, study PRJEB19060) | metagenome
TTGTCACCGGAAACGATGCAATAAAAATGTCGTCATCTATTCTCGATTATACCTTCCGAGAATTAGCAATCTCCTATCTTGATAGACATGATCTCGGGCATGTAAATAAAGACGATTTAGATGCAGATACAATTGGAGGTGGAGAGGCACAATCTGAACTTGTAGATAGAGCNACTAGTCGNGGATTTATCAGGAAACAGGGATTAAAAGTATATTCCAATCAAAACCAAGCTTCAAAAGCTATTGGGCAGGAAACCAATATAGCGACAAGTTTCATTGCGCCAGCACCAGAGCCAGGCGTCATAACACAAGGTGTTTCCCNAGACACTGGTAATATTAGTGCAGTCGCAAACAGTCAAGAAATGGTTAAACAAGCCAGAATGCAAGGTTATGAGGGCGAATCATGTCCTGAATGCCAAAATTTTACTCTTATCCGTAATGGTACATGCTTAAAGTGTAATACTTGTGGTTCTACTACAGGCTGTAGCTGATCTAGACTTAAATTAGCCATAAACTCAAAAATTATTCACCACTAAAAGCATAGTGAATATAACAGTAAACTTAACACATGGCATAATGAGGTATTACATATTATTTGGCATAAGAAGGTTTAGAGGAGAAAAAATGGCTTCTGAAATTCAAGTTAAGTTAGAAAAATTAGGCATTCATTTGGATAAGCCAGCCATGCCCGCTGGAAACTATGTACCTGTTCTTGTAGTCAACGATATGGTTTATGTATCTGGACAGTTACCTTTAGTTGACGGTGCAATTAATCTAACAGGGCAGGTTGGAAATTCTGTGACAGTAGAGGAAGCTCAAGAGCAAGCAAGACTATGTGCAATTGCGATATTGCATCAAGTAGCAAGCGTGAGTAATAACCTAGAAAACATAGAACGTGTTATTAAACTAGGTGGATTTGTTTCCTCGACAGCTCAATTTACCGGACAACCTAAAGTAATTGACGCGGCTTCGGAAATAATGGTGACGTTATTTGGTGATAATGGCAGACATACTAGATTTGCAGTCGGGGTAAACTCCTTACCCCTTGGTGCAGTGGTAGAAATTGATGCTATATTTCAGCTCAAATCACAACTTTAACAATTTTAGGAAACTAAACTAAATCGCACTCATATAAAATAATTTTATGGATAATTCATTAGAAAATTTTTCTTTTTCGCTTAAACCACTGACCTCTATCAATGATATTACATCTAAAGATTGGGATAGATTAAACCCCTCTGGCCATCCTTTTGTTTCACATGGTTTTCTGGCTGCGCTTGAAGAAAGCAAGTGCGTCGGGATAGATACAGGTTGGGATATCTTTCATTTATGTGTATATGATGAAAACAAAGTACTGCGCGCAGCTATGCCACATTACTTAAAATATCATTCATATGGCGAATATATTTTTGACCACAGCTGGGCAAATGCTTATGAACGTGCAGGGGGGAAATATTATCCTAAATCTCTGGCAGCAGTCCCATTTACCCCTGTACCAGGGCCACGCCTACTATCTTTAGATGACGACATAAAAGCAAAACAGGCCCTTCTTTTTAGTATGAAGTCAATTATTGAAAACAATAATTTATCATCTGCACACCTTAATTTCATCAATTCATCTGATGTAACAGTTGCAAAAAAAAATGGTTGGATGATACGTGAAGGATTACAGTTTCACTGGCATAATCAGAATTACAATAATTTTGATGACTTTCTGGATAAACTAACATCTAGGAAGCGAAAAAATATTCGAAAAGAGAGGGAAAGTATAAGTAAAGCAAATTTAAAATTTGTGCATCTTACCGGGGATGACATAAAAACAAAACATTGGGATATTTTCTATGAGTGTTATATTGCGACAATTGAAAAAAAATGGGGTGGAGCTTATTTAAACCGCCTATTTTTTCACCATTTACCCATTAACTTAAAAAATAAAGTTTTACTAATTCTCTGTTATGAAAACAATGTGCCTATAGCCGGAGCTTTGAATTTCATTGGGTCTGATGCATTATATGGCAGAAATTGGGGTGGNCTTCGAAATATACCATTTTTACACTTCGAAACGTGCTATTATCAAGCTATTGATTTTGCTATTAAAAATGGAATAGGGCGAGTAGAAGCAGGAGCCCAGGGTTTGCATAAAGTTCCACGTGGTTATTTACCTGAAAAAACGTATTCAGCTCATAAAATTAATGACCCCCAATTTGGGGACGCAGTCATGAAATTTCTCAGACAAGAGATAATTCAAAATAATCAAGAGACTATGTATATTAACAAAACCTCTCCATATAAATGAATTCAGAGGGATTTATACCTTTTCAGTCTTCTTTTTAGCTGTTTTAGATTCACTGATAGGTTTAGTTTCGAGGTTGAGTCTATTTTTTCTAACGCTTACTATCACCTCACCACCAGCAACCAAATCACCGAATAAAAGGTGATCAGCCAATGGTTTTTTGATGTGCTCTTGAATCAGCCTACCGAGAGGTCTAGCACCAAACGAGCTGTCATATCCTCTCTCCGCAAGCCAATCACGCGCCTCATCATCGAGCTGTATCTCAACTTGTCTTTCGGCAAGTTGAGCCTCTAGTTGAAATACAAATTTATCGACAACCATTCGTATTGTGTCATTATTAAGTGCTGAGAAAGCAATCGTTGCATCTAAACGGTTTCTAAATTCCGGTGAAAATGTNCTCTCAATGGCTTCTGAGTCTGCATCCGTTTTATTTCCTCTTCCAAACCCAATTGCTTGTTTTGATAACTCAGATGCTCCCGCATTAGTTGTCATAATTAGAATCACATTCCTAAAATCAACCTTTTTACCGTTTGAGTCTGTCAACGTACCGTGATCCATTACCTGTAACAATAGGTTGAATAAATCAGGATGCGCTTTTTCTATCTCATCTAAGAGTAAAACTGCATGAGGAGTTTGATCAATAGCATCCGTTAATAGTCCTCCTTGATCAAAACCTACATATCCGGGGGGCGCTCCAATTAATCTTGATACTGTATGTCGCTCCATGTATTCTGACATATCAAAACGGATTAACTTAACACCCAATGTTTCTGATAATTGCCTAGCTACCTCTGTTTTACCAACCCCTGTCGGACCAGAAAATAAATAATTGCCAATTGGCTTACCAACTTCACGCAGGCCTGCTCGTGAAAGTTTAATAGCAGAAGCTAAAGCCGATATAGCAGAATCTTGGCCGTAAACCAACCTCTTTAGGTCAGTCTCGAGGGAAGCTAAAACAGCTTTATCATCTCTGCTTACATTTTTAGATGGGATCCTTGCCATTGAAGCAATAGTTGTTTCAATTTCTTTTTGACCAATTTGTTGACGCCTTTTTGAAGGTGGTAATAAATTTTGGGAGGCAGCCGCCTCATCTATTACATCTATAGCTTTATCTGGAAGTTTACGGTCGTGGATATATCGTGAAGATAAATCAACGGCAGACTTAATTGCTGCTTGGGTAAATTTTACACCATGGTGCGCTTCATAGCGTGATTTTAAACCAGACAAAATTTTAATTGTATCTGAGACTGAAGGCTCGTTTATATCAACTTTTTGGAATCTCCGTGCCAAGGCACGATCTTTTTCAAAGTAGCTTCTATATTCTTTGTATGTAGTTGACCCGATACAACGCAAGGTTCCCTTTTGTAGTGCAGGTTTTAGTAAATTAGACGCATCCATTGCCCCCCCAGAGGTCGCACCTGCTCCAATTATGGTATGTATTTCGTCAATGAACAGTATAGCTTTATCATCTAGCTCTATTTGTTTCATCACTGCCTTCAAGCGCTCTTCAAAATCCCCACGGTATCGTGTGCCAGCGAGTAATGAACCCATGTCAAGTGAGTAAATAACTGCGGACTTTAAAACTTCGGGGACAGTTCCATCAACAATACGCTGGGCAAGTCCTTCTGCAATTGCTGTTTTACCAACACCGGGGTCACCTACATACAGGGGATTATTTTTTGTTCTTCTGCAAAGAATTTGTATTGTTCTATCTACCTCTGCACTTCTCCCTATAAGTGGGTCTATATTTCCTTCGATAGCTTTAGCAATTAAATCNACAGCATATTGCGATAATGCGTCTTTGCCGGTTTTATTATCTGTTGTTTCCAAATCTTCATCAGCTGTTTCTCCGCCCTCAAAGGATAAACCATTACCATGACTAATAAAACTGATAGCGTCTAGTCTTGTCATCTCTAATGAAGTTAAAAACCATACTGCGTGTGACTCCCGTTCTGAATACATAGCAATGAGAACATTAGCTCCCGTCGCAGAACCACGACCAGAAGATTGGGTATGGATAATTGCACGTTGCACAACTCGGCTAAAAGATGCGGTAGGCTGAACTTCAATTTCATCGGCTTCAGAAACTAATTCGTCCATTTCATCATCAATATATGTCTCAAGCATTTCCCGTAGTCTTGAGACATCTAATTTACAACCGTGCATAACATTTAGCGCATCCTTATCCTCAAGCATCGCAAGTAACAGATGCTCCAAAGTTGCAAATTCATGATGATGTTCCCCTGCTATAGAGAGAGAACGACGCAGGGTCTCTTCTAATTGTTGCGATAGCACTATTTCACTCCTTTTCCATCTGCAATTGCAGTGGATGCTCGTTTTGTCTGGCGAATGTCATAACCTGATTTATTTTAGTTTCAGCAACCTCATAGGTATACACTCCACAGACACCAACACCTTTTTGGTGTACATGTAACATAATTTTCTGGGCTGTCTGTGTGTTATGACCAAAAAACCGTTGTAATATAAGTACGACAAATTCCATAGGTGTGTAATCATCATTGAGCATAATCACACGATATAAAGCAGGTTTTTTTGTTTTTGTGCGCTCAGCTAATGCCAATCCACCATCTGTGCCATCGGGCCTATCTTTGTTTGCACTCATAATTTCAAACTCTCCGTCATCTAATAATAAATATTGGCATTTTTTTATTTAAGAAAAGGGGCTTACAATTTTTTTTTATTTATCATTACCCTAAAAGAATACAACATAGGAATGTTGATTTCTAATTTTAATTGTGATTCACTGTTTTTAGTTTTTTGTTTAACTATAAAATTCCAATTAAATTATTAATTTATTTCATAAATTCAATAATTTATATGTTATGCTATAAAGAAGAATATTATTGTTATGTACATCAAATTTTTACCAAAATATAATTTGGCATTAAAAAAATACATAATTAGGGTTATTAATATTTGGTGCTTTTGCTTTAGCGTAGCAATAACTATTAATGCTATAACTTCATCTAATGTACACGCTAACCCAAAATATGCATCTTTTGTAATGGAGGAAATATCGGGACGGGTGCTGTTCTCTAGAAATGCAGNCAAACAACTCTACCCTGCCTCATTAGCAAAAATAATGACGTTATATATAATTTTTGAAGAACTACAGAGTAAAAACCTGACTTTAAAGTCTCAAATTGTAATTTCAGACCTCGCTGCGAGCAGAAGCCCTTCCAAGCTCTATCTAGAACCAGGTGAGACCATCTCTGTTGAACAAGCAATCCTCTCCTTAGTTACGAAATCTGCTAATGATGTGGCAACAGCTGTTGCGGAAAAAATCTCTACCTCAGAGCGGGAATTTGCAAAGCGTATGACCCGAAAAGCAAAAGCACTAGGTATGTCACGTACCACATTTAAAAATGCATCCGGTTTACCTAATAGACATCAGAAAAGTACCGCGAGAGATATGGCAAAACTCGGCATAGCAATTCGAAGAGATTTTCCTGAGTATTACCATTATTTTAGCAATGAATTTTTCTTATATAAGGGGCAAAAATACAAAAATCATAACCGTTTNNTGACTGCGTTTAAAGGCACNGATGGTATAAAAACAGGCTATATAGGTGCATCTGGATTTAATCTTGTTGCCTCTACTGAACGTGANGGTGTGCGTCTTATAGGTGTTGTATTCGGTGGTAAAACAAGTAAAAGCCGTGACTTACATATGATCAAACTGTTAACTAACCAGTTTGATAGGGTCAAGCCGTTTCAGTTTGAANCTACTCCAATAACAGTACCGTTACCAAGACCANAAAATGAACATATCACTCCNACAACAGATATACTTGCATCNAGTGTACCACCAATCTCAAAACCAAAGATTATAATTCGCTCTGTTTCCTCNCAATCCANNCATNGTTCGGTTACATTAGAGAATGATAATTGGTCCATACAAGTAGGTAGTTTTTCCAGAAAAATCAGTGCTCACAAAGCTGCTATTAAGGCAAGACGTTCTGCAGCTTCTATCTTAGCGATGATTCCTGCTGAAGTAAGTCTCGTAATGCGTGGAGATTTACNATTATGGCGTGTTAGGTTTGAAGGACTTGATGAAACTAGTGCTCGTGCNGCCTGTGTTAAATTATACCAAACAGGTAATGCATGTTTTGCTTTACCAGAAATTATTTCTAAGACAAGTTTATTATAAATATAATTATATTTGATATATGCTAATTCTATGAGCTTGTTCTTAATGTTAATGAAAATTTCTACTTTTTAATACAGGCATCTTTAATTCTGGGGTCCTTAAATACTGTAAGTACAAATCACAATTAACAAGCTTATCTGCGATAAGATGTATAATTTTTCCTTGTTTCTGAATTCTACCAGATACACCTAATAAATGTGAGCCAAGCAATGCTGCACGATAGGCTCGCACAATGGCCGGCCAAACGATAACATTTAGAGAATAATGAGCATCTTCTAATGTAATAAAAACAGTTCCTTTTGCTGTGCCTGGCATTTGTCTACCTGTCACAAGGCCAATCAGTTGATGTTTTTTTCCATCCATAATATCTATGGCGATAGAACATGGATGCCAACCATCCACTAAAAAATATGGTTCTAATATAGTTACGGGGTGCGCCTTAAGGGATAATCCTGTTGCTAAATAATCTTGAGCTACTAAATTACCTAAACTTGCTATTGGTAAAGATGTTTTTAGCTCTTCTGGCATTATAGTATTATAGCGTTGTTCTGCATACAAAAATAACGGTAGACCAGAGCTTTGTTGACGGGCAAGTTTTTTTATTTCCCATAATGCCTGGCGGCTTGTAAGACCGATTGAATGAAAAGCATCTGCTCTGGCAAGCGACTCTAGTCCATATATGGAAATATCCGATTTACGAATGAGGTCGTTAATATCTTGATAGGCTATATGACGGCTTGCTGTTAATCTCTCAGCCTCATAGCGTTTTAATCCTTTTACCTGACGCATTCCAAGACGCAAAGCATGACGTGAATGACCTGTTGACTCTAGACTACAATCCCATTGTGAATTATTGATATCAATTGGTCTGACTTCAACCCCACTACGCTTCGCTTCCGCAACTAACTGAGCAGGACTATAAAAGCCCATTGGCTGGGCATTTAGTAATGCACAGATAAATACGTCTGGATAATGACATTTTATCCAAGCAGAGGCATAGACCAATAGAGCAAAACTGGCAGCGTGAGATTCTGGAAATCCATAATTACCAAAGCCTTCTATTTGACGAAAACATCTAGTAGCAAACTCTTCCTGATAGCCACGCTCAACCATTCCTTTGATCATCCGCTCTTTAAATGTATGAATTAAATCATTTCTACGAAAAGTAGCCATTGCACGGCGCAACTGATCTGCTTCTGAGCCACTAAACCCTGCAGCTACAATTGCTATCTGCATTGCCTGTTCCTGAAATAAGGGTACACCAAGTGTGCGCTGTAATACTTGTTTCAATTCGTCTGANGGATAAATTATTTTTTCATAACCTNACCTGCGACGCAAATACGGATGTACCATATCACCTTGAATTGGCCCAGGGCGNACAATAGCTACCTGAACCACAAGATCATGAAAACATCTTGGCTGTAAACGAGGCAGCATAGACATCTGAGCGCGCGATTCTACCTGAAACACACCAACAGACTGAGCCTCACATAACATATTATAGGTATCCATATCTTCTGCTGGAATGGAAGATAATGTAACCGCCAGATGATAATGCCGCTTGAGCAAATCAAATGCGCGCCTAAGGCAGCTCAACATACCAAGCGCCAAAATGTCTACTTTCAAAAGGCCAAGTGCCTCTAAGTCATTCTTGTCCCACTCAATGATGGTACGCCCATCCATGCTTGCAGGCCTAATAACACACAAAGAATCTAGTCTATCTTTAGCAATAACAAAACCACCAACATGCTGTGATAAATGCCTTGGAAAACCATGCAACTGTTGAACAAGTTTTAATATTAGTTGTAGCTTTGTATCTTCTGGATCCAATCCAGCAGCACACAATAATTCTAAACTAAGNGAAGTTGATTTTCCATCCCATACTTGGGCTGACAAGGCTTGTTGTATATCTCGGCTAAGTCCAAATACCTTAGCAACTTCAATTAATGCACTTCGTTTACGATAGGTTACAATACTAGCGGCGATGCCTGCTCTATGACGTCCATATTTATTATAAATATACTGGATGATTTCTTCTCTTCTCTCATGCTCAAAATCAACATCAATATCAGGAGGCTCCGCACGTGCTTCACTAACAAACCTTTCGAACAACGGGCTAGATCTAGCTGGGTCTACTGCCGTAATATCAAGGCAATAACATACTGCAGAATTAGCAGCAGACCCTCTACCTTGACACAAGATATTGCGACTGCGAGCGAATCTTACAATATCAAATACAGTCAAAAAATAAGGCGCATAATTTAATTTGGCTATAAGTGCTAATTCTTTTTTCAGATAGTTATTCACCTCGTTTGGTATACCATCTGGATATCGTCTTTCTGCCCCCTGCCAAGTCTGATAAATTAACTCATCCATAACAGAACGTCCATTTGGTATAATTTCTTCTGGATACTCATATGATAATTCCGACAATGAAAAAGAACATGCCTGTGCAACCTGACTTGCAGCCATAATTGCTTCTGGATATTCTGACCATAATCTANTATATTCTGAGATTTTCATAAGATGGCGCTCTGCATTACGTGACAACTCCCTACCTGCGGTTGCAAGCGTTTGTTTAGTGCGAATACAATATAAAACGTCTGCTAATGGACGACGTGAGGAATGATGATATAGCGGAGCTGCTAAAGCAATAAATCTAAGCCCTAGACGAGCAGCCAGACCGGATACATACTTCAGACGCTTTTTATCATTACCATCACGATAAATAGCAGAACCTAATAATAAAGGGGCTACTACAAATTTTTGAATTTGCTGACACTGTCCAGCCATATAATTTTTAATTAATTCTGGAGCCTCAATAATAACAAAAACATCTGAGCTAAGACGTGCTAATTCACTTACATGAATATATAAATTTGTAGCTCTTTTTACAGCTGGTATATGGGCTAAAGCCATATTTAAACGACTGAGAAGCTGAGATAGTGATTCATAACCTGTACGGTTTTTTGCATAAATTATGACTTCTATACTATCTTCTTCTATGAGCTGTTCTGATTGTTCTATCTGCTCAGAACAATTAACAATAAGCCGTACTCCACATAACAGCTTAACTGATTTTTCTATTGCAGATTGATGAGCCCGAACCAATCCAGAAATTGTATGATAATCTGCAATGCCGCAAGATGACCAACCTTCTACTGCAGCTGTTTCAATTAGCTCATGTGGATGACTTGCGCCACGCAGAAAACTAAAATTACTAATACACCCAAGTGCTGCATAGCCCCCCCCTACCTTATCTTGCTCATGCATCTTACACTCTATCTTGAAAGACAATATAACCTAAGCAAAAAAACCATGTAAAAACCATTCTACGCTCTCCCCTCTTTCTATAAGCCCTTCACGATATACCCACAAGCGCTCTCCTGACTGTGTTTCCAGCCAGTAATAATCTCTAGTTTTATCTGAATGTTGGTTTGAGAGTATGCCATTTAGCCACCAGGATGGACCAATACGTTCTGGTCCTGTTGCTTGATGTATNTGCCAATTTTGTTTGCGCCAACGTATCATTGAAGGCGGATGATCTGGTAATAATGCAATCACATCCACTAGCACTGCTGGTGTTAACAAACTAAGTGGTCTAGCAGAGAAGGATACCAAATTAATATTATCTGATGTTTCCGATTCATCCTGTAATTGCCAATATGGTAGGCTGTTAGATGCGTGAGTGTGTAGCTGTCTAATTGTTTGCTGCGCAGGCTGCACCCTTTGTGCAGACTCTGGCTGCCAGCTATCTATGCACTGTAATTGATGCACCTTATTGTGACCAAGGCGTGCTGTCAGATAATCAATTAACGTATCTTTGCTATCATCCTTATATAAGGTAGGTTCAAATGCCTGATTAACTGGCAATCCAGCACTTAGTTTTTTAGCTTCAATCCAGCTGTGTTCAATACCAAATTCAACATCAATNTCTGCTGCCAGATGCGCTGTAAGTCGATGTAGTAATGATTCTGAACGGCTGGGACGCGATAGCGAGATAGTACGCCTTATGATGGTCGAATCTACCCGCTTTACAGCAATAACGATATACCGGGTTAATAAATGACGTTGCGCAAGCTGGATACAGATAAGAGACACTAAATCTCTTATCATTTTCTGAATAGCCTCAACACCAAGTAACGGCGTTAGATAGTTTTTACTAGCTATTAAAGGTGTAGGTATTATAAGTGGCTTTTGTAATTCGCTTACATCACCAATAATTTGTCCTAGGCGCTGTACTAAATCAGTTCCAAAACGGGTTGTCAGACTAATAGCAGAAATACCCCATAGCTGATATATCTGCTCCAAACCTGCCTGTTTTAGACCAGTTTGAATATCTGCTGAAATACGTAATGCGGCAACTGGTAAAGGTTCTAATTTTTGACGTAAAATAGCACGCTCATCACACACAATAATAGGCTTATTTTGTTGTAAGGTTGATCTTGTAAAAAATTCTGAAAAATGTGCAAAGGCCCAGGCGGCTCCATAAGTTGGTGCAGCTGCTATCTGGGCAGATACGCTTATTCGGTTAAACTCTGTTTGCAAGGCATCACACATGGCAGCAATCCCACTTGTCAGATGGGTTGCACCTGTTACATTCATCCAAATTCCAAGAGACTCTGAATCAATACCGGTAAGCGGGGTATAGCGCCATGCCCACTGACCAACTCTGGATAACCANTTTTTTACAGCTATATCNTCATAGGAGCGAAAGTGACATGTTGGCAAAATAGCTTGTGCATCCGCAACAGACATGTCTATCAAAATACCAGCTTGTTTTGCTGTATTTGAAGCATAGCAAATTATGTGCCGTGTGTTAACAATATGGTAAATAGCAACGGCTGTATCTAACTGCCAGCCTTTTTGATAACANGCCANCCTAACTGGTAAATCATAAAACCATATATAGATAAATTCACTATTAGAAAATGACATAATATAACAGGTACCGTTCTATAAATAGCTGATATTATGAAATATGTGACACGAATTGGTTTGTTGGCAGCCGATAGCTAGTTTTGGAATTAAAAACTGGCCTATGAGATAGTGTGCCTGTTGAAAATTGCCAACTAAGATTGCCTGTCCAATGGCGTCCAGAACGTGTGCGAGATAATTTAATGTGCCATGAAGCACTATCATAAAAGCGATTATTTGATTCTGATAATATTTGTCTAACAGCTGTTGATACCTGCCAATAACTCTCAAAACCAGCCGCTGGAATTGTGCGTGATGTTATGCCGTTTATAATGACTAGGACATCTGCCTGCTCTGCCGCAAATTGCAAGCGCCTAGCTGTTTTATGCCATAAATCTGAATTTCTGTATAATTGTGCATAATCTCCTACTACAGCAGCTATCTGAATAGCAGCTTCTCCATCTTGTCTAGCTGCACCTAATACCTCTTCCATTGCAGCAACACCACGCAACGGGTGTGGCTCATCGACTAGAATAAGCCGTTTAGGATCAATACCTATTGCAGCTAGTCCAGTACCATATAATATACCATGAGAACTATTCAGGTTAGTACACCAGACGATGTAGCCAGATGGTTTTTCACGCATAACTTTACGTAGAATTGCTAATGTAAATCCGCGAACGGCCCCTGAATAGCCAGAACCTGTAATAAGATGAATCCTACCAATAGTTAATCCACCATTTAGACAATCATCAATCTCAGATATATCTAAACTAATAGCTTTTTGAGCTTTATTTGTAGAAAAATAATTCTGCCATATTTCATTTTTTAATNTTTCAAACCTTTGCTGTTTATTCATTTAAAACTCTATTTTGTTCTTGTTTTGTTCTATTCTTAATAGTTTTGAATGATTCGGTAAACTGAGTCAATAAAACAATCTAATAAATTTGCTAAAAATTACTTTGAAGATTGAAACGGATCATATTCAGCAACCTTGGCATCATGACCTGACTTTGCTGAATAAAAACTAAGTGCCATTAATCCACCGCCAAGCAGAAGGGAACTTACTACACCAACAATTATTGCAAGCCAGCCGTGTATAGATAAGCTAGTAGGGCCCAGCATTTGCCAAATATAAAAACCAACAGAGACAGTAACAGTTCCAACTACTGAAAAACAAAAAATCAANAGACCCTGTTTCATATCTTATCCTTAAAACTGNCCACTAAAGACACATGATTTTTTANAACTANTATTCNTATANGTTAGANGAAATTTTTCCAAATTCAAATGTTAGATAATAAAAGACTTAATTTCAACACTGTGTCGAATTAAGATTANGTAAAGACGATATTACGATATATTTTTTTACCTGTCGGCACACCAATTAAAGTTAATAAATGAATTTCTTAAAAATCACTTCTACAATTATGCTGTAGCAATGACGTGTGGTAATCCATAAATACAGAATTTTGTCAAAATTGGTTTTTAAAAAGGGTATTAACTAAATGGCTAAACTAAATATAGATAGAGGAACCCGAGCGTTTGCCAGAAAATCAAAACGATATTCTATCTTTTCTATTGCTAAAAATGCTGCTAGCTATCACCAGAAATGGCAACAGGCTTGGCGTCATGCTGAACCAAAATCAACCTATGATGCCGTTATAATTGGCGGGGGTGGACACGGTCTTGCCACAGCGTATTATCTAGCTAATGTTCATGGCATGACAAATATCGCGGTAATTGAAAAAGGATGGCTAGGTGGCGGAAATACAGGCAGAAATACTACTATTATTCGCTCTAATTATATGTGGGATGAATCTGCTGCTATTTATGAACATGCCTTAAAATTATGGGAGGGATTATCACAAGATCTGAATTTCAACGTGATGTTTAGTCAACGTGGAGTTCTCACAATAAGTCACTCTGAACATGAGCTAAAAGGTATGTCACGCAGGGTACATGCTATCAGGCTAAACGGTATTGATTCTGATATTCTATCACCTTCAGAAATTAAAAAATTAGTNCCCACGATTAATATAAATCCAAATATCCGCTATCCAGTTATGGGCGGGTTTCTCCAGAAACGTGCAGGTACAGCTCGCCATGATGCTGTAGCATGGGGATATGCACGTGCGGCAGATGAGCTTGGTGTTGATATAATTCAAAATTGTGAGGTTACAGGTTTAAGACGCAATGGAAACCAAATTANAGGCATTCAAACGACAAAAGGCTTTGTTAAGACTTCGAAAGTTGGCTGTGTTGTTGCAGGNCATTCAAGTATTCTTGCGGATATGGCAAATATTAGACTTCCAATCACAAGCAGGCCATTACAAGCAATTGTGTCTGAACCTATAAAGCCAATTTTGGATACGGTTATTATGTCTAATGCGGTTCATATGTATATAAGCCAATCAGACAAAGGTGAAATGGTACTTGGCGCTGGTGTTGATAAGTATAACTCATANGCACAAACTGGTTCATGGACAATACCTGAACANATGGTTGCAGCAGCAATAGATTTATTTCCTTTCTTATCTCAGTTAAGAATGTTACGCCAATGGGGGGGCATCGTAGACACCTGTCCTGATGCGTCGCCAATTATATCAAGAACAGATATAAAAGGACTTTATTTCAATTGTGGTTGGGGAACTGGTGGCTTTAAAGCGACTCCAGGCTCTGGTCATGTTTTTGCAGATCTAATTGCTAATGACAGACCAAATCCTATTGCACTGCCTTTTGGACTCAAAAGGTTTGAAACAGGATATTTAATTGATGAGCATGGAGCTGCAGGTGTTGCACATTAAATTCTTCATCAAATTTCAATTTGAATCCAATATTCTTCTATATGGAGATTTTTAATGTTAAAAATTAAATGTCCTTTTTGTGGTGATAGGGATGAATCTGAATTTAGCTGTGGCGGAGAGGCTCACATTGTACGTGCAACCACTGATCTAAAACTAACAGATAAGATTTTTAGCGAATATCTGTTTATGAAATATAATCCAAAAGGTGTGTTTCTCGAGCGGTGGTGTCATACAAGTGGATGCCGTCGCTGGTTTAACTTGGCAAGGGATACTGTTTCTCACGAAATAATAGAGATTTACCCAATGGGACTATTACCAAAAACGGTGAAAGGGAAAAAAGCATATCAGTCTAATTGGAGACGTAAAAGTAAATCTGAAGCAGTTAATAGGCCTGTAAAAAGGACAGAGAAATGAACCGCACACAAAGCCACAGAATAAGCACCAATAGTGCAGCAATAAATAGACAAAAACTCGTTCACTTCAAATTTGACAATAAAAAATACACTGGTTATGAGGGAGACACCCTTGCATCTGCTCTACTTGCCCATGGAGTCCATCTTNTTGGCAGGTCATTTAAATATCATCGACCACGGGGCATATTTGGTAGTGGCAGCGAAGAGCCAAATGCCCTTGTTAGACTTATTAGTGATAAATCTTCAGAACCCAACTTAAGAGCAACTCAAATAGAAATATATGATGGTCTAATTGCTGAATCTCAAAATCGATTTCCAAGCCTTAAAATTGACTTATTATCGATAAACGATGTATTAAGAAGATTTTTTCCAGCTGGCTTTTATTACAAAACCTTTATGTGGCCAACTTCCTTTTGGATGTTTTATGAAAAATTAATTCGCAAAGCGGCCGGTCTGGGAAAACTATCCAAGCAATATCATGGGTCTGAAAGATATGAGCATAAATATGCTCATTGCGATTTATTAGTAGTTGGTAGCGGTGCTGCTGGCCTACAAACAGCTATAATAGCAGCAAAATCAGGTGCTAGGGTGGTTATCGCTGATGAGCAACATAGATTTGGTGGCTGGCTTCTTACAGACAATGATTTTAATATAAACCAGATACCAGCTGCTAGTTGGGTACATGAAACTATCAAAAACCTGCAATCAGCGCCAAATGTTACTTGTTTAAGTAGAACAACNGTATCTTCTATGATGGATGATAATTTTGTTATTATGGCTGAACGCGTTACAGAGCATTTGGGCAAAAAAGATATGCTTCTCCCAAAACAACGCTTATGGAAGCTGAGAGCATCGAAAGTTATTCTGGCAACAGGCGCAATAGAACGTCCTCTTGTTTTTTCGGGAAATGATCTTCCAGGGATTATGCTCTCTGGTGCAATTCGAACTTATATAAATAGATATGAAGTACTCTCTGGCAGAAGGGCAATTATTTTCACTAATAACGATGATGCATATTTTACTGCACTTGCTATTCATAACGCAGGTGGATTTGTCAGATGTATCGTAGATTTGAGAGTCAATCCGAAATCGCAGGTTATTACAACAGTCCGTGAAATCGGGATAAATATACTCACAGGTCATGCCGTTACAGCCGCTCATGGCTTACGCCATATAGCCTCTGTTGACATAGCTAAATATGATAGTAGTAATCAGGCACCAACATCAAGCATCCTTCACATGGATTGCAATCTTCTAGCAATATCAGGCGGTTTAAACCCAGTTGTGCATTTACATTCTCAGCGTAAGGGAAAACTTGTCTGGGATCAAAGAACCTCTTGTTATAGACCCGATAATAAATCTGATGATTGGGTTTCAGTTGGTGCTGCTAATGGAACTTTTGAGATCGAAAGAATTTTTATTGAAGCAACAAAAATAGCATCAACAACAATAATGAAACTTGCAAAAGAAAATAATAAAATTAAAACAAAAGAACCAGTAACAGTTCCACAAATAGAAAAAGACAAACAAAATTGGACACCGCTTCCTACATGGCTAATACAAACAGGTCAACCATATGTTTCTGACAAAACCGCGTTTGTTGATTTTCAAAATGACTCTACTGCCGCGGATATAAAACTTGCAGTCAGAGAGGGGTATTCTTCTGTTGAACATGTTAAACGATACACCACAACAGGCATGGCAACAGACCAAGGTAAGACCTCTAACATCAATGCCATCGGTATCCTTGCAAGTAGTCTCAATAAGTCTATCGCCGAAACTGGTGTAACTACATTTAGGCCACCTTATACCCCACTAAGCCTTGGTGCAATTGCAGGCCGGAATATTGGTGGTTTATTTGACCCAGTTCGAAAAACTAGAATGCATAGTTGGCACCAGTCTAATGGGGCAAAATTTGAACATGTTGGGCAATGGATGCGTGCTTGGTATTACCCAAGAGATGAAGAGAGTTTTCAACAGGCTGTGAATCGTGAAGTACACGCAACAAGGCATTACGCAGGGCTACTTGACGCGTCAACACTTGGAAAAATTGAGGTGAAAGGACCTGACTCTGCAGAATTTTTAAACAGAGTTTACACAAATAACTTTGCCAATCTGCCAATAGGTAAAGCTAGATATGGCCTCATGTTAAAAGAAGATGGTATGGTGTTTGATGATGGAGTTACTACGCGTATAGCGGAAGATCATTTTTATATGACAACAACTTCGGGTGGTGCCGCTGGGGTGCTTGCCTGGCTTGAAGAACTTCTGCAGACAGAATGGCCAGATTTAAGAGTTTATCTAACTTCTGTTACAGAACAATGGTCTGTTGCCTCACTATCTGGACCAAACTCACGTTCAATTCTCACTACTTGCATGAGTGAGAATAAGAATATAACCGATGATTTCCCTTTTATGACAATGAAAAACAGTTTTATTGCAGGAATACCTGCTCGTATTTTTAGAATATCATTTACGGGTGAAATGGCATTTGAAATAAATGTTCCTGCAAGATATGGAGCTGCGTTATGGTCACATTTAATGAAAATTGGGAAAGAATTTAATCTAACCGCTTATGGGACTGAGGCAATGCATGTGCTCAGAGCAGAAAAAGGATTTATTATTGTAGGTCAGGAAACTGATGGCACTGTTACACCCTATGATCTGGATATGGGTTGGATTGTTTCCAACAAAAAATCAGATTTTATTGGGAAGCGTGCATTAGAACGTAAATCAATGAATGAACCTCAAAGAAAACAATTAGTAGGTTTACTTACTGCAGACCCTTCAAAAGTAATTCCAGAAGGCGCACATGCTGTTTTAGATCCAAACCAGGAAATGCCTATGGAAATGTTAGGACATATATCTTCATCATATTATTCACCAAATCTCAAACACTCAATCGCATTAGCTCTCCTCAAAGGCGGCCTAAATAGAAAGGGTCAGACCGTTTACATACCCATGCTTGATGGGCAACAACCAATAGAAGCAAAGATTGTTGACCCGGTATTTTACGATAAAAAAGGAGAAAGATTACGTGGTTGATACAATATCCAGAATAGTTGTTGGTTGCACCGCATTCAATGACAAAAAATTACCTATATTAAAAAAGCCTGAATCATTAAAGGCTCCATTAATTGAGTTATCTGAAATAAAACATTTGGGGAAACTTAATGTTCGTTGTGGTAAAAAAAATAGAGATGCGTTAGGTAAGCTAATCCATTGTAATCTTCCAATACAAATAAACCAAATAAATAGCAAGGCAGGTCGTTTTGCGATTAGTCTTGGACCAGATGAATATTTAATTTTGGCTGAGCCAGGAAGTGAGAACCAACTAGAAAAAACTTTAAATTCTAGTGATATTTCGAAACATATATCTGTTGTAAATGTGTCTGATGCTCTTTGTGCTATTCAAATTTCTGGGCCCAAGGTTCGAGATGTTCTATCTAAAGGGTGCGCTATAGATTTACATCCTGATAGCTTTTACAAAAATAAGGCGGTACAATGCGACCTAGCACTCGCAAATATTGTTTTATTATGCTTAGAAGAAAATGAATTTATTTGTATCTGTAGAACTAGCTTTGCGGAATATATTTTGGATTGGTTCATAGACGCTAGCTTTGAATTTGGTATATTTGTAAGTGATGGTGTCTGATTAATTAGGTTAATAATCTGAGTCCGGCAAGGCCTCCTTTCTCTTCTCAATAAAAGCTCGTAGCTCATCATCTATTGCTACATCAATTTCTGGAGCTTGATACGCATCAAGCATTTGCTTTGCTCGCAACCTTGCTCTTGATTCTGCCTCTTGTGAACCTTCGGAGGACCATTGCTCATAAGTTGTATAGTCTGCAATTGAAGAACGCCAAAATGCTGTTTCAAAATTTGATTGTGTATGTTCAGAACCAAGAAAATGTTGCCCAGGTCCAACCTGCTTTAGAGCATCAAGTGCCATACCGTTCTCAGAGATATCAATTTCTGAAACAAGACTTCCCATCATCGTTAATTGGTCTGCATCTAAAACCAGTTTGGCAAAATCAGAAACTAAACCACCCTCAAGCCACCCCGCTGAATGCAATGCAAAATTTACACCCCCCATTACAGTGGGTAGGATGGTATGTGCTGATTCATACGCTGCCTGAGCATCGGCTGACTTAGCCGCTGTGAGCGAGCCTCCAGACCTAAATGGCACACCAAGTCTCCGAGCAAGTTTTGCACATCCATATAATACTTTTGCTGGTTCAGGAGTGCCAAACGTTGGTGCACCTGTCTGCATAGATATAGAGCTTGCAAAACTTCCAAAAATTACTGGCACACCTGGATTTATAATTTGTGTTAAGGCTATTCCAGACATGGCTTCTGCTAAGATCTGCGTGAGAGTACCAGCAACAGAGACTGGGGACATGGCTCCAGCTAGAATAAAAGGTGATACAATACAAGCTTGTCCTGCTCGGGCATAGACCTTCAGTGCGCCTAGCATAGTATCATCCCATGTCATAGGAGAATTTGCATTAATCAGAGACACTAATACACAATTATTTTTTACAAATTCATCACCAAATACTAGCCGAGCCATTTCCACACTATCTTCGGCTCTAGATGGTGCCGTAACGGAACCCATAAAAGGCTTATCTGAATACCTAATATGCGCATAAATCATTTCTAGGTGACGCTTTGTTACAGGTAAATCAACTGGTTCGCAAAGGGTGCCTCCTGAATGATGGAGTCCCGGCAGCATATAGACTAATTTTACCATATTTATGAAATCATCTATTTCTGCATATCTTCTCTCTCCATCAAGACCACGTATAAAAGGTGGGCCATAGACAGGAGCAAAAACAATTTTATCTCCACCTATTTCAACAGATTTTAAGGGGTTTCTTGCAAATTGGGTAAATTGAGATGGTGCCGTTGAAGCTAATTTGCGGGCTAATCCCCTCGGAAATCTTACACGTGTGCCATCAACATCACAACCGGCATCTCGGAGTAAATTCAAAACCTCCTGATCATCTCGAAATTCAATACCTATTTCATTTAATACCAAATCAGCATTTATTTCTATTAGCTCTGCTGCTTCATTGTGCAAAACATCAATTGGGGGAATTTTACGCGTAATATAAGCCTGAACCTCTTGCTGGCTATTCCCACGAACCATTCTCCTTGCCGCACGGCCTCCACTTCGCCTGATAGGTTTATCGCTTTCATTTTTCGTCATAAAATCTTCCTATTTTTAGGCTCTTAGTCTAGCATTTTTTGGATCAAATGGACTCTCTTGAATTACCTCTGCCAAATAGTTTTTACCTAAGATATCAATTTCTAAGTTCATTCCAATGTCAGCGTAATCTGGGTCAACCATTGCTAAGGCGATAGAAAACCCAACTCTAAATCCATATCCACCAGATGTAGCACGACCAATTAGCTTCCCTTTATTATAAATAGGATTACCACCAATGGCATCTGCATCCTTCGTATCCTTAACATGAAGAGTCACAAATTGATTTTGGTGTCCTTTTTCCTTGTGTGAAATTAAACCCTCACGACCAATAAAATCATTTTTTTGAAGGTCAATAAATTTACCAAGACCAGACTCATAAGCAGAATATTCAATGCTCATTTCAGTACCTACCATACGATATGATTTTTCTAGCCGCATCATATCCATTGCCCTGATGCCAAACGGCCTCAAGTTTAAATCTTCCTCTGCAGAAAACAAAATATCAAAAATATGGTTTTGATACTCTATCGGATGATGCAATTCCCAACCCAATTCGCCCACAAAATTTACCCTAGCTGCAATTGTAGGTGCATATCCTATATCGACCTTCTTTGCAGTGAGCCATTTAAATGCATCATTTGACATATTAGTTTCTGTAACCCGCTGTAACAGTGCTCGCGATTTNGGCCCAGAGACCACCAATACACCCATACTATTTGTAAGATCAGTAAATTGAACGGTTCCATCGATTGGCATTCTTTTTTTAAGCCAATCATGGTCCAGTCTCTGAGATGCACCTGCTGAAACCAAATAAAAACTATCATCTTTTTCTTTCATAATTGTAAATTCTGAATGTACCCCTCCCCCTTTGGATAGGGAATGTGCTAAAATTATCCGACCATTATTTTTTGGAAGTTTATTAGCAACCATTTTGTTAAGAAATACCTCAGCACCAGAGCCAGAAATACGACATTTACCAAATGCTGACATATCAAGCACGCCAACGTTTTCTGTCACATGCATAACTTCATTCCCAACATGTTTAAACCATTTAGAACGTCTAAAGGACCAGTCATCTTCTTGGGGAATTCCGTCTGGAGCAAACCAATTAGCACGCTCCCATCCAAACTTCTGACCAAAAACAGCACCTTTTGCTTTGAGTCTTTCATAACATGGAGTAGTCCGAAGCGGCCTACCTGCAGGTCGTTCTTCATCTGGGAAATGCGTTACAAACACATGTGAATAGGCTTCTTCATTTTTTACAGTAAGATAACTTTTAGTTGCATAATCTCCAAATCTNCGTGGCTCAACACCATTCATATCTATAGTAGGTTCCCCCTCTACTATCCATTCTGCTAGCTGAAAACCAGCACCCCCAGCTGCTGTAATACCAAAACTATGCCCTTCGCTTAGCCAGAAATTAGGGATATCCCAAGCAGGTCCTACAATAGGACTTCCATCTGGTGTATATGCAATCGCCCCATTATAAACTTTTTTTACACCAACCTCTCCAAAGGCAGGAACACGCCGAATTGCTGACTCTATATGCGGCGTCAATCTCTCAAGATCTTCCTGGAATAACTCATATTCGCTATTATCACTTGGACCATTAGGATAACAAACAGGCGCTCCAACCTCATACGGACCAAGAATTAGGCCACCATTTTCTTCTCTCATATACCAAGAGCCGTCTGACTCTCGAAGCACGCCCATTTCAGGCATTCCCTTAGCCTGTCTCTCCANTATTGCTGGATGTGGCTCAGTTACTATGTATTGATGTTCTACTGGTATAACAGGGATATCAAGACCAACCATTGCACCTGTTTTACGAGCAAAATTACCAGTTGCGGAAACAATNTGTTCTGCAATTATTTCTCCATTATCTGTCTTTACACGCCATTCACCTGCAACTGTTCTTGAAATAGATAATACTGTTGTATTGCGGTTTATCTCTGCACCCAAATCTCTTGCACCCTTCGCTAATGCCTGAGTAAGATCTGCTGGCTGAATATAACCATCTCCTGGGTTACGGATAGCACCAATCAGTCCATCTTTAACTGCTAACGGCCAAATTTCAATAACCTCCTCTGGTGTAAGCACTTCAACATCGACACCAATTGTACTCGCAACGCCGCGATATTGCATATATTCATCCATTCTATCTTGATTATCAGCAAGTCTAATATTAGAAACTTNTGACAACCCAGGATTTAGGCCAGTTTCTTCTTCTAAATTTTTGTAAAGTTCAAGTGCATATTTATGCAACTGACCGACAGAATATGACATGTTAAATAAAGGTAGCAAACCTGCTGCATGCCATGTTGAACCAGAGGTAAGCTCTTTGCGTTCAACTAATACACAATCGCTCCATCCTTTTTTCGCAAGATGATATAAAGTGCTTACTCCAACAACACCACCACCTATCACAACAACTCGTGCATGTGTTCTCATACNGAAACTCCCCAGATGACCTTTTCTTACATTGAATTTTGACTGGTTCTTCGTTCTTTCTTGAATATAAGAATAATCAATTTAAATTCATAGTAAACCGCTTCAATACGACCTTGAGTAACTTAAATCAGGCAAATAAATAATTGTGAGGGTTTCACAAGCCTTATTTCAAAAGACAAACTAGTTGACAAAAAACTAGTCTTTTTAGGGGTTAAGACGAGTCGCATTCCATTTATTATTGGCGTNTCGTTTTAATTGAAACCTGTCGTGAAGTCTGTAAGCCCCATCGGCCCAAAATTCAATCTCTACGGGTTTAATGATGAATCCACCCCAATGACTGGGTCGAGGTACTATTTGATTTTCAAACTTTTTTTCATATTCGGTAACCCTTTGAGTTAATTCAGACCGAGTAGCAATAGGTCGTGATTGATAAGACGCCCATGCCCCAACCTGACTTCCCCTNGGCCTCGTTGCAAAATAAGCATCACTCGCTGACTCACTAATTTTATTTACTCCCCCAACTATGCGTACCTGTCGGCGCAATGATTTCCAATGCAAACATGCTGCTGCTTTTTTGGTGGCAAGAAGTTCTTGGCCCTTGCGACCTTCATAGTTGGTAAAAAAAACAAAACCATTTTCTGACCACTGTTTCAGTAAAACAATACGAACTGAAGGCAAACCATATTTATCAACAGATGCTAATGCCATAGCATCTGGGTCATTCAATTCAGATATTTGGGCTTCCTTAAACCAATCATCAAATAGCTTAAACGGGTTTTTGTTTAAGGAATCATTGTGAAGAACACCCTTTTGTGGATTACTCATCTTTAAATCTCTGTTTTTAAGTAATTATTAATATATCTCTCTGACCTCATATATAGTTTTATGTACGTTCGTTTCAACAAATCTAACTTGAATTGCCTTACTATTGCCATAAACACGATGATACTTATATATAATAAGAGAATTGTGAACTACGGAGAAGTTTGTATGATGAAGGCTATTTATTTTTCTTTGGCAATGTTACTTTTTCTAACCTCCGGGTCAGTTTATGCAACAACCTCTTCTGAAACTGTCGTGGGAGAGGTTATTAGTGTAACGGAACGAACCCGTGAAGTAATTAGACAAACCCCCGTCACAGAGCGAATTTGTGAAGATAGAGATGTGCCTGTATATGGAAACAATGAACAACCAGCAAGTGAACTTGGTTCTATGATAATTGGAGGAATTATTGGCTCTGCCATTGGAAATAAATTTTCAGATTCCGAAGGGGCTGGTGCCGCGGGCACTGTCGCAGGAGCCATTCTTGGAAAAGAGACAGCAAACCAAGCCAATGAAAAAAACAAAGAAATAGTAGGATACAATCGAACTCGGTCATGTGAAGATATTAGAACCGTTACTCAACAAACAATTCAAGAAGTTATTGGATATCGTCTTTCGATTAGTGTTGAAGGCAAAATCATTGATATTAACACAGAAACCAAGTATCTTCCAGGAAGTCAAATTTCAGTTTTTAAAACGATAAGTTATTCGGTCCAATAAATTTAATAGAAACGATTTTTTATATATTTATTGTGACGTGGTATATGGTTTTAATGAAGAAAAAGAATGATATAATAATAAAAAATAAAAAAATGTAGATTTATTTTTACACTTTTGTGATTTTTGTTCCTTAAAATAGATTTTGGTATAAGTAATGGATAATAAAAATGGTTTGATGGCTGGTAAAAAAGGTCTGATTATGGGCGTTGCAAATAATCGCTCAATTGCTTGGGGAATTGCAAAAGCAGTTGCTGACGAGGGAGCAGAGCTTGCGTTCACGTATCAAGGAGATGCCCTAAAAAAAAGAGTTGAACCGCTAGCAAATTCAGTTGGCAGTTATATTTCTCTNAACTGTGATGTGACTAGCGATGAATCTATGGATGAAGTATTTTCAAAGTTAAAAAATGAATGGGGCAATCTTGATTTTTTTGTTCATGCCATTGCTTATTCCGATAAAGAAGAACTAACTGGTTTATATCTCGACACTAGTCGTGAAAACTTCAATCGTACAATGGATATTTCTGTTTATTCTTTTACTGCCTTGGCAAAACGTGCTGCAGAAATGATGAATGATGGGGGTTCAATGCTCACTCTCACTTATTATGGCTCTGAACGTGTTATGCCACATTATAACGTAATGGGTGTTGCTAAGGCAGCACTAGAAGCATCCGTTCGATATCTGGCAGTTGACCTCGGGGGTCGTAACATAAGAGTAAATGGATTGTCTGCAGGCCCAATGAAAACATTGGCAGCGTCAGGAATTGGAGATTTTCGTTACATACTAAAATGGAATGAGTATAACTCGCCTTTAAAACGCAATGTGACCTTGGATGACGTTGGGGGTGCTGGCCTATATCTTTTATCGCCTCTTTCCTCAGGAGTTTCTGGGGAAACCCATCATGTAGATTGTGGATACCACGTGGTCGGCATGAAAGCTGTAGATGCACCAGATATTTCTGTTGTAAAATCTAATGACTGACAATAGATTTGGAAAGTTATACTCCTTCACAAGTTTTGGAGAAAGCCACGGATCTGCTATTGGATGTGTTGTTGACGGAGTGCCTCCAAGACTGCCTCTTAACGAAAGTGATATTCAACCTTACCTTGACCGAAGAAAACCTGGGCAAAACCGGTTTGTTACGCAAAGGAAAGAAACAGACCAGGTTGAGATAATTTCAGGTGTTTTTGAGGGCAAAACAACTGGAACTCCCATTTGCCTTGTAATTAAAAATGAAGACCAGCGCTCCAAAGATTATGGTGAAATAGCAAAGCAATTTAGACCAGGACATGCTGATTATACCTATTTTAAAAAATACGGTATTAGAGATTATAGGGGAGGAGGTAGATCGTCTGCACGTGAAACTGCAGTCAGGGTCGCTGCTGGAGCAATTGCGGATATCATATTATCAAAAATATTAGGATATTCATTTAAAATCAAAGCAAGTGTTGTACAAATTGGGCCCCATAAAATTGATCCAGAAAAGTTTGATGAAAATCAAATTGATAAAAATCCTTTTTTCTGCGGTGATGCGAATACGGCAAAATTATGGGAAAATTATCTGGATGAAGTTCGAAAGCAAGGCTCCTCCTCGGGCGCTGTTCTTGAAGTTATTGCAAAAGGTGTTCCAGTTGGTATTGGGCAACCTCTGTATAGTAAACTTGATTCTGAAATAGCATCAGCCATGATGTCTATAAACGCCGTTAAAGCTGTAGAAATAGGTGCTGGTTTTTCTTTATCTGAAATACCTGGAAAAGAAGCTGGTGATCAAATGGTAATGTCANACGATGGTCCTGAATTTTTATCGAATAATGCGGGTGGTATATTAGGCGGTATCTCGTCAGGTGCACCCATCATAGCCCGAATCGCAATAAAACCAACATCATCAATTCTTCTACCCCGTAAATCAGTAGATGAAGAGGGAAATAATGTTGAATTAAAAACAAAAGGAAGACATGACCCTTGTGTTGGCATAAGAGGTGTCCCTGTCGTAGAGGCAATGATGGCCTGTGTATTGCTTGACCTTTTAATGCGCCATCATGCACAAACGACTATCTTACCTGAAACATAATGTCGAAAATTATCTAAACGCAGCTACCATAAATTCTTGATTGCCACTCGACCCCTTTATAGGTGAAGGAACAATACCTCTAATATGCCATCCTTCTATTTTTAAGAAGCTTATTATAGACTCTTGCGCCTTATGTATTTGGACTTGATTACGCACAATACCACCTTTCCCAACAAAAGCTTTACCGACTTCAAATTGAGGCTTAATTAGAGCTAACACGTCTGCTTTTTTTGAAGCAAGAGCTAACGCAGGTGGGAGAGCAAGGCGCAAAGAGATAAAAGAGAGGTCACATACTATTATTGCAGGCGCAATATCAATTATTTCTTTATTGAGTTTTCTCGCGTTGGTTTTTTCAAGATTACGAACATTAGGGTTTTCTTTTATTTTTTGACTAAGCTGACTATGCCCAACATCCACAGCATAAACCAAAGATGCCCCACGCTGCAATAAAACATCACTAAACCCACCAGTNCTTGCGCCAAGATCGAGGCAAACTTTATCTTGGACTTTAATTTCATTAAAATAATCCAAAGCGGATGCTAACTTTAACCCACCTCTGCTTGCATAATCTATAATATCGGTATGGAGTGTTATGACAGCGTCTTTTTTTATAAATTGACCTGCCTTTTTGACAGTGATGCCATCCGCTTTAACAATAGAATTAACAATGATNTCACGTGCTTTATGTCTGCTTGGNNCCAGACCTCGGNCAACCATTATAGTNTCNATGCGCTGTTTTCCCTGATTACGCAATTGTTACCATGTTTTTTTGATCAGAAATTAGACTTTCTGATAGCTTTAGAATACCCGAAACATCTAAACCGGCACTTTTTAGTTGAATATCACGTTCAGCGTGATCAATTATCTTATCAGGCAGAGTAGCAACACGCAGTCTAAGTTGTGATTCAAGGTTGCCAGAATTNACAATATATTGAAGGACCTGTGCTGCNAACCCTCCTGGTGCACCCTCTTCCACAATAAGCAGGGACGAATGAGTGGTGCAAAGCTTATTTAACATTTTAGTATCTAGCGGCTTAGCAAATCTTGCATCAACAAGAGTAGCATTTACTCCTCGGTTCTTTGCAAGAATTGTAATAACCTCTTTGCAAGTCTCAAGCATAGTGCCAATACTTAATATAGCGAGGTTTTCACCATTATTAATTATTCTTGCCTCACCAATCGTAAGGCGTTTAGCCTGCTCCGGAATTGCCACCCCAGTTCCACTACCTCTTGGATATCTCAATGCTATAGGGCCATCGTCGAAAAATGCTGCTGTATTTGTCATATGCACAAGTTCAGCCTCATCAGCAGGGCACATAATAGTCATATTGGGTAAGCAGCATAGATACGCAAGGTCGTAAATACCTGCGTGAGTGGCACCATCTGCTCCAACGAGCCCTGCCCTATCAATCGCAAATCTGACTGGTAAGTTTTGCAAACACACATCATGAATGACTTGATCATACCCTCGTTGGAGAAAGGTTGAATATATAGCGCAAAATGGTCTCATACCCTCTGCTGCCATACCTGCTGCGAAGGTAACTGCATGCTGCTCTGCAATCCCAACATCAAAAACTTGTTCTGGAGATGAATTC
>FUFK010723630.1_pt1 | contig 27460 bp, 24 predicted proteins | sample 1021851 | NCBI WGS metagenome assembly FUFK01 (sample SAMEA51879418, study PRJEB19060) | metagenome
AGAGCCTTGACTGCTTACTAAAGATCCGCTAACATTAATAGCCGCCCCTGTGGAAATCGCTTTCAAAATTTCATCATCCGTATTTTCAAAATCAATCACACATTGAAGATTACCTAAATCAGATCCATCATTTAATGCAATAAATCGATTGGCTCTAAATGTTTTAACCCAGCCTGAAATAGATACTTTTTTATTTAAAAACTTATTAGAATGTAAAATATCATTTATCGAAACTTCATTCATTTCAAATTATTTATTCAAATATATGTTTTTGAAAGTTAATATTATAATTCCTCTTGATCTGAAAGTATCTTAATTTTAGGTTCTTTTAGTACTTTTTCATTTGCTATAGATCTTTCAAGGGATAAAAGTAATGAAGGCAGTAATAATAAATTAGAAAGCATTGCAAGAAGAAGNGTTCCAGAAACTAGCGCACCAAGAGCAACGGTACCCCCAAAATTTGAAACAATGAAAACTGAGAAACCAAAAAATAAAACAATTGAGGTGTAAAACATACTTAATCCAGTTTCCCTGACTGAGTTATACACAGATTTTTTTATTTGCCACTTATTATCTTGAAGCTCTTGTCGATATTTTGCCAGAAAATGTATTGTGTCATCTACTGAAATACCAAAGGCAATGCTAAAAATTAGAATTGTTGAGGGTTTGATAGGAATACCAATAAAACCCATAAGTCCAGCTGTTATAAGTAAGGGTAATAAATTAGGAATAAGAGAAATAATAATCATTCTGAAATTCCTAAACAAATATGCCATGAATAACGATATCAGAAAGATTGCAAGTCCTAATGACCAAACCAAGTTATCAACTAAAAAATAAGTTCCTTTTTGGAAAAGATATGCTTTACCGGTTAAAAATACTTCGTATCTGTCAGGAGGCAAAAACTTGTCTATTTTTTCATTTAATTCTTCTTCAATTCTTTCCATTCTTTCAATTTTCATGTCCTTCATGAATGTAGTTATTCTGGTATATTGAGCTGTACTATCAATGTAGGGCTTAAGAAGGTCAACATCTCCAGAAACATCAGAATTTTTAACATAAGATGCTATAAAAGTTTCTTCTTGCTTTGTTGGAACTTGATAATATTTTGGATTTCCATTATAAAAAGCTTGTTTTGAATATTTCACTCCATTAACCAAAGAAATAGGTGTAGATAATTCGGGAAATTCAGAAATTGCATTTTGAACTTTCTCTAAATTTCTTATTGTTGACAGTCGACGAACTGACTCTTTCCTACCTCCATCAATATATATTTCTAGTGGTAGAATTCCGTTAAATTCCTTTTCATAATACATGATATCATCAAAAAATTCGGTATTTCTTGGCATATCATCAATAAAGCTTCCAGAGATTTCGATTTTATATATACCAATGATACTAACAGCTAGCATGATTATAGAAATAATATAAACTTCAATCCTTTTATTTTTAACAACACTGACCATCCAATTTAATAGTTTATTAATCCATTGTCTATTTTGATGTTTTAGGTGCTCCTCTTTAGGCATGGGTAAGAAGCTGTAAACAATCGGAATTATCAATAAACACAGAATAAAGATTGATAAAATACTTAGTGATGCTACCAATCCAAATTCAGAAAGTAGTTTACTATTTGTTGTAATAAATGTTGCAAATCCAGAGGCAGTTGTTACGTTAGTCATCAGAGTTGCGTTTCCTATCTTAGTAATAACTTTATCTAATGCTATTTGTTTATTGCCATGTATATTGAGCTCTCGCTGATATTTGTTGATTAGAAAAATACAGTTAGGCATTCCAATTACAATTATTAACGGAGGAATTATAGCTGTTAACACAGTCAATTCGTAACCTAATAATCCAACAATTCCAAGGGTCCACATTACGCCGATTGAAACAGTAAAAACGGAAATAATAGTTGCTCTNAAGGATCTAAAAAATAAAAAGAAGATAANAGATGTAACTAAAGCAGCAAGAATAAGAAACTTACCTAATTCTGCTTTAATTGTCTGAGAGTATTTAGTCCTTACATATGGCATCCCAGAAATTCTTACATCAAGATTATATTTTTCTTCAAATATTTTTACCCTCGGTTCTAGAATATTTACAACAAACTCTTCCCTTTTGACCGTATTTACAACCTCTGTTCTTAGATTGATTGCTGTTCGAACAGCCTTTGTTTCAGAATTAATNAAAAACTTATCATAAAAAGGAGATTTATTAAAAATCTCTTCTTTAAGTAAATCAAGTTGAGATTTATTTGTAATTGAGTCTTCTATAAACGGCTCTATGAAAAACTGTCTTGAAGATTTGTTTTTTTTAAGTTTTTGAAGATCTCCAAATGCAATTACTGTGGATACGTCTGGGTGATCTTTGAAGCTTTGAGACAGATTATTCCATGCATTTAATTTTTCAATTGTAAAAAGAGTTGAATCTTTTACAGAGATAACTATTAGATTACCCTCTTCACCAAATTTATCAGTAAATTTTTTGTACTTAATATTTTCAGGATGTGTTTCAGGAAGTAAGTTAGCTTCAGTATAAGTAAACCTTATATTATCCCAATTAGTACTAAAAAAATAGGTAGCTAACCCAAGAGAAAAAATAATAAGTATCCTATTATTTAAAATTAACTTTGAGATTTTTTTCCAAAATCCAGAAAAAATAGACTTAAACATTTATTTTGATTGCTGTGTATAAAGATAGTAATTACTAGTTGTCAAAAAGTGAAAAAATAGAAATTTATAGGGTCATTATTTCTTGCTGCTTTTTTTCAAAAATTTGATCTACTTTTTTTATGTTATTATCAGTAATTTCTTGAATATCAAGCTCTGAATTCTTTTTTAGATCTTCAGAAAAATCAGATGATTTTTTTATCTCATTATTAGCTTCTTTCCTAGCATTTCTAATAGCAATTTTAGCTTCTTCAATTTCGCTTTTTGCTTGTTTTACTAGCTCTCTTCTCCTTTCTTCAGTCAGAGTTGGNACATTNATTATAATATTTTCACCATTATTCATTGGGTTGAAGCCAAGATTTGCTACTTCAATTCCTTTTTCGATTTCTGGCAGCATAGTTTTGTCCCATGGTTGAATTATTAATGTTCGTCCATCTGGTGTATTTACATTAGCAACCTGCGAAATTGGAGTGCTTGTTCCGTAATAATCGACAAATACATTTGTCAGCATATTTGGGTTTGCTTTTCCAGCTCTGATATTTAAAAGTTTTTTTTCAAGATGAGATATAGCATTTGACATCGAGTCCTTTGCTAAATCAAATATAATTTCTAAATCTTCATTCATANTTAAGTTTTATAAATTGACTANTGTTCCTACATTTTCACCGTTGAGAACTTTTAATAAATTATTCTCTTGATTCATGTCAAATACAATAATTGGAAGTTTATTTTCATGACTTAATGTAAATGCTGTAGTATCCATGATTTTCAGACCTTTACTAATAGCTTCTTTGAAGGTGATTTTTTCAAATTTAAATGCATCAGAATTCTTGTTAGGATCTTCATTGTAAATACCATCGACTCTGGTTCCTTTTAGAATTACGTCAGCTTCAATTTCAATTGCTCTAAGAACAGCAGCAGAATCAGTAGTGAAGTACGGGTTTCCTGTACCAGCACTAAAAATCACAATTCTTTTTTTATCTAGATGTCTTAATGCTTTTCTTTTAATGTATGGCTCAGCGACCTTATTAACATTTATTGCACTTTGTAATCTTGTCGGAATCCCAATATTCTCAAGAGTATTCTGTAGTGCTAGACCATTAATAAGTGTAGCTAACATACCCATGTAATCTCCTTGAACCCTGTCAATTTTAAATTCGTTGTTAAAACCTCGGTATATATTTCCACCACCGATTACTATTGCAATTTCAACCCCCTTATCATAAATCTTTTTAATTTCATTGGAGTATTTAATTAAGATCTCTGGGTCAATTCCTCCTGCTTTATCTCCTACTAAAGCTTCACCTGAAAGTTTAAGTAGAATTCTTTTGTACTTCATTTGAAATAATGTATTTCAAACAAATATACTACACATTTAGTGTGAAAAAAAATAAGAAATATATTTAGCCTATAGAAACTCTACTGTATGAAGTAATTTTAGTTTCAGTACTAAATGATGATAAATATTGCGAGACACTTTGCTTACCATCTTTAATAAAAGCTTGGTGAATTAAAGTATTATCCTTGAAGAATCTTTTTAATTTACCCTGAGCAATTTTGTCAAGCATTTCTTCTGGTTTACCTTCAGCTCTAAGTTGGTCTTTAGCAATCTCAATTTCTTTTTCAATAACTGCAGAATCAACACTATCCTCGTCTAGTGCAATCGGATTCATAGCTGCAATTTGCATAGAAATATCTTTTGCAGCTATTTCAATATTTTCACATTTGTTAGAAAAACCTACTAGTGAAGAAATTTTATTACCAGCGTGTATGTAAGTCCCAACAAAATCAGCATCAATCCTGCTAAAGTCATTAATCTGAATTTTTTCTCCTATAACACCTGTCTGTTCGATAAGCTTTTCTTCGATACTCATTCCATCAATGTCAGATTTTAGTAATTCTTCTTTAGTTTTGCAATTTAATCCGGCAGAAGCAATCTTGTGAGCTAGACTGATAAAATCTTCATTTTTCCCAACAAAGTCAGTTTCACAAGCAAGAACAATACCTACCCCTGCAGAATTATCTTCATTAGCAATTGCAATTGCAACTCCCTCTGATGATTCTCTATCAGCCCTCTTAGCCGCAACTTTTTGCCCCTTTTTTCTTAAAATTTCGATTGCAGCATCAAAATCACCATTTGATTCAACTAGTGCTTTCTTGCAATCCATCATTCCGGCACCGGTTGTTTTTCTTAATTTATTTACTTCAGCGGCAGTTACTTTTACCATGACTTACTTTTTTGCTTTTTTACTTTTTTTCTTTGTCTCTTTTTCTTCAGCTGGGGCCTCTTCAGCAACAACTTCTTCTACTGGAGTTTCTTCAACAACAGTTTCTTCAGCTGGGGCCTCTTCAGCAACAACTTCTTCTACTGGAGTTTCTTCAACAACAGTTTTTTCAGCTGGGGCCTCTTCAGCAACAGCTTCTTCCACTGGAGTTTCTTCAACAACAGCTTTAGCTTCTTTATCTTGAGTTTCCTCTTTATCTTTTCCTGAATTTCTTTCTTCTAAACCTTCCTGAATTGCAGAACCAACATGTTCTAAAATTTTGGAAATAGACTTTGAAGCGTCATCATTTGCTGGAATCACATAGTCAATTCCACGTGGATCAGAATTAGTATCCACCATCGCAAATATTGGTATATTAAGTTTTTGTGCTTCCTTAACGGCGATTTTTTCTCTTAAAATGTCTACGATAAATATTGCACCAGGTAATCTGGTCATATTAGAAATTGATCCAAGATTTTTTTCTAATTTTTCTCTCAATCTTCCAATTTGAAGCTTTTCTTTTTTTGATAAAGAATTAAAAGTTCCATCTTGTTTCATTCTGTCAATTGATGACATTTTTTTAACGGCCTTTCTGATAGTTACGAAGTTTGTTAACATACCACCAGGCCATCTTTCTGTAATGTAGGGCATATTAATCTTCTTCGAAGATTCTGAAACGATATCTTTTGCTTGTTTTTTTGTTGCAACAAATAATATTTTCCTCCCTGATGAAGCAATTTTTTTCAATGCGTTAGAGGCTTCTTCTAGCTTTGCAACGGTTTTGTAAAGGTTTATGATATGAATCCCATTTCTTTCCATATAAATATATGGAGACATATTTGGGTTCCATTTTCTTGTAAGGTGACCAAAGTGTACACCAGCTTTAATTAATTCTGAAACTTGTTCTTTTCCCATTTTTTTAGTTTACGTTCTTGTTTATTAGCAATACTTAAGTGGTATAAATTTAATTTTAAGCCTTAAATATTTAGATGCTAAACTAATTTTATATTATCTCTTAGAGAACTGGAATTTTTTCCTAGCTTTCTTCTGACCAAACTTCTTTCTTTCAACCATTCTTGGATCTCTTGTCAATAAACCAAGAGGCTTAAGAAGTTCACGATTTTTTTCATCAACCTCACATAATGCACGGGAAATTGCTAGTCGAATAGCTTCAACTTGACCAGTCATTCCTCCACCATACACATTTACAGTCATATCAAATTTGTTAACATTGTCACATACATTAAAGGGTTGGTTTATTTTGAATTGATGAGCTGAAGTTGGAAAATAATCTTTCCAATCTTTTGTATTAACAGTAAAGTTGCCTTTTCCTTTTTTTAAATAGATTCTTGCAACCGATGTTTTTCTTCTACCAATTTTATGTACAACTGTATCCATTAATTAACTTTATTTAAATCGATTGATGATGGCTTTTGAGCCTCAAACTTATGATCAGAATCAGCGAAAACATGAAGGTTTCTAAAAAGATCAGCTCCTAACTTATTTTTTGGAAGCATTCCTTTAACCGATTTCTCTATAATAGAATTTGGATTTTTTTCAAACTGCTCAGTAGCATTTAGTGATCTTTGACCACCAGGGTAACCAGTATATCTAATATATTTTTTTTGCTCCCACTTGTTTCCAGTAAGATTAATTTTCTTGGAATTGATAACGATAACATTATCACCGCAATCAACATGAGGAGTAAAATTAGGTTTGTGTTTGCCTCTTAATAGAATAGCAACCTTAGAAGCTAATCTACCTAGATTTTGACCATCAGCGTCTACCAATACCCAGTTCTTATTAACTGTTTTTTTGTTTGCTGAAATTGTTTTAAAACTTATTGTATCCAAAATTCTGTTTTTTTCTGTCTCTCAAAAGAGCATGCAAATCTACAATTATATATTTTATTAGCAAATAGATAAAGAAATTTTTTTTCTTGAAGGACTTTATCAGGTTATTAATGTGCTTCTAACCAGTTTAATCCATAATTTAAATCAACGGTGAGAGGAACATTTATTTCGAATGCTTTTTCCATTTCATTTTTTGTTAATTCTATCATCTCATTCAATTCGGGCTTAAAAACATCAAAAACTAATTCATCATGTATCTGTAAAAGCATCTTACTTTTATAATTTCCCTTAGATAATTTCCTTTGAATATTTATCATTGCAATTTTTATGATATCTGCTGCACTTCCCTGAACAGGTGCATTTATTGCATTTCTTTCTGCAGCACCTCTAACCACACTATTTTGAGAATTGATATCCTTTAAATATCTTCTTCTCCCTAAAACGGTTTCTACATAACCATTATTTCTTGCAAATGAAATTTGATTATTGATGTATTGTTTGAGTTTTGGATATTTTTCAAAATATTTTTCGATCAGCTGCTTAGATTCTGTTCTATTGAGATTTGTTTGATTACTTAAACCAAAAGCAGAAACTCCATATATAATACCAAAATTTACTACTTTGGCGTTAGATCTTTGTTCCTTAGAAACTTGATTTATTGGAACATTAAAAACTGCGGAGGCTGTTGAGGCATGAATGTCTTCGTTTTTCTTAAAAGCATTAATCATATTTTCTTCATTACTAAGTGATGCTATAATTCTTAACTCAATTTGTGAGTAATCCGCAGCCATTAAAAAATAATCTTTGTTTCTGGCAATGAATGCTTTTCTTACCTCTCGACCTCTATTTGTTCTTATCGGAATATTTTGGAGATTTGGATTAATACTGCTTAACCTGCCTGTAGATGCAACAGTTTGAACATATTCTGTATGAATTCTGTTTGTGTATTTATCGAGTTGTTTGGGAAGTGAATTGATGTATGTATTTAGTAATTTGGAGATACTTCTAAATTTTAAAACTAATTTCACTAAATCACTCTTTGATGAAAGTTCATTTAAAACTTCTTCTGATGTTGAGTACTGCCCAGTTTTGGTTTTTTTTGGGTTACTGATTATTTTCATTTTATCAAATAAAANCTCACCAAGCTGTTTTGGAGATGAAATATTGAATTCTTCCCCAGCTAATTCATATATTTCTTTTGTGATATCTTCCAATTCGTTGGTTGTTCTTTCTGACAATTTTTTCAAAAACTTTACGTCTAAATTTATTCCCTCAATTTCCATTTTAGCTAGGGTTTTTAAAAGGGGAATTTCGATTTCGTTATAAAGCTTAATCTGATTAAACTTCTCTAAATCAGATTTTAATAAATTTTTCAACTTATATGTAAGGCAGNAAACTTCGTAATCCTTTAATTCTTCNAACTTCTTATTTACAGAAACATTGAGATAATTATTTGATAAATTAATTAAATCATGACTTATGTCTGGATTAATTAAATAATGTGCAAGTTTTATATCAAAGATGTCACCAAGAATGGTAATTTTCTTTCTCTTTAGAACTTTAATATCAAATTTTAGATCGTTTGATATTTTAGCTATTTCATCATTCTCAAAAAATATTTTGATTATTTCATCAAACTTTTTAATATCACTTTTTAAGACATAGCAAATATCATTTTGCCAACAAAATGAAATGGATTTTAATGTTGTTTCATAATCCCCATTTTTTTCAGTGTACAGATGATAACTTACCTCCGTTTGTTGTTCTAATTTTTTTAAAAATAATTTAACTGAAACATCAGATTCAATGTGTTGATAAATTACACTTAATCTTCGCTTATCATGGGCTTTAATATTGTTTTCAAAAAGGTTGAATTGCCCAAAGCCNGGATTCAAATCAATATTATTTTCTTCCTTTATTTTTTGTGGTTCAGATTTATTTTTTTCATTGTTTATTGAAAAAATTGAATTTAAAGAGCTGATAATTCTTCTAAACTCTAGTTCTTCAAATATTTTCCTAGCTTTATCAAGATTGGTGACATTTAATTTTAATTCTTCAATATTATAATCAATAGGAACATCAGTAATTATTGTTGCTAATTTTTTTGAAAGAATACCAAGCTCTTTATTTTGTTCAATTTTTTCTTTAAGCTTTCCTTTTAATTCATTGGTATTTTGAAGCAAGCCTTCTAATGAACCAAACTCTTTTAAGAATTTTTTTGCCGTCTTATCTCCAACACCAGGTAAGCCAGGAATATTATCAACTGAATCTCCTTTCATCGCTAAAAAATCAATAACCTGAGATGTTTGAGAAATTTCAAATTTTTCTAGAACTTCATTTACACCCCAGATTTCATAACCCCCTCCAAAAACTGGACGATACATATAAATTGACTCATCAACAAGTTGAGCAAAGTCTTTGTCAGGCGTCACCATATATGTCTCAAAATTTTCAGATTTTACTTTTTTTGCAATTGTTCCTATAATATCATCAGCTTCAAAGCCTTCTTTAACTAAAACAGAAATATTCAGAGATTTTAAAATTTCTTCAATAATAGGAACAGAAATTTTGATTGCCTCAGGTGTCTCATCGCGATTAGCTTTATATTGATCAAATATTTTGATTCTGTCTTGACTACCACCTTTGTCAAAACAAACTGCTAAATAATCAGGACTTTCTCTTTTTATAACATCGAAAAGAGAATTAGTAAATCCTAAAATTGCAGATGTGTCTAAGCCTTTAGAATTGATTCTTGGATTTTTGATAAATGCGTAATATCCTCGAAATATTAAAGCGTAGGCATCAATCAGAAATAATCGTTTTTTTTTATTCATTTATCCCTGTTTGTGATAATATGGGGAATCAAAATTTAAATTGCCGTCTTTGTCGTATTGAGTCATACTAAAGCCTTTCTGTATTGAAAATGTTCCTGTTTCTCCCTTCTTGTTTAATGCAATATAACCAACCTGAAAGTTTTTATAATTACTGTTGGGTTTCTTAACAATTCGCTCGACAGCTATTTTACAAGCATCACCAGGAGAATATCCCTGTCTCATTAGTTCAACAACTAAAAAGCTACCTACTGTTTTTAAAACCTCTTCACCTAATCCAGTTGCAACCGCTCCACCAACTTCATTATCAATGAATAATCCTGAACCAATTATAGGAGAATCACCTACTCTTCCTTGCATTTTATAAGCTAATCCACTTGTAGTACAACCTCCACTTATATTTTGGTCTTTATCTATTGCTAATATTCCTATTGTATCATGATTTTCAATATTAATAATAGGTTTATATTCTTCATTTTCCTTCCACTTAATCCAGTCTTTTTTTGACTTCTCTGTCAATAGATTTTCCTTTTTAAAACCCATCGAAATAGCAAATTTTTTTGCCCCTTCACCAGCTAACATTACGTGTGGAGTTTTTTCCATTACCATTCTTGCAACAGAGATTGCGTGCTTTATCTCCTTAAGATAAACAACAGAGCCACAATTTCCATAATAATCCATAATGCACGCATCAAGAGTAACATTTCCTTCTCTATCTGGAAGTCCCCCAATTCCAACGGATTGACCTTCTTTGTTTGCTTCCTCAACTCTACAACCTTGTTCAACGGCATCAAGTGAATTTCCACCAGAGGATAAAATCTCCCATGCTCTTTTAGTGGCATTTTTAACATCCCAGGTTGCAATCACTATGGGAAAGTTAGATAAACTGTTGTTTGAATAAGTTTTATCAATTTTAAGACCGAGTCCAAGTGAAGCAATCCCAGTGCTTTTAATAAAACTTCTTCTATTCATTTTAAATCAATTTTTGCTTAGATAAAATTTGTTTTGTAGTAATTGAATAAACAAGTAGGAATACAAAACACAAAACAGCTACCCAGTATGAGGTTATCATTCCAAAAATATCGGCCAGCTTTCCCTGAAGGGGTGGTATAATTGCTCCACCAAGTATCATCATAACTAAAAAAGATGAGCCTTGAGAAGTATATTTTCCAAGACCAGTAATACTTAATGAAAATATACAAGGCCACATTATAGAGCAAAAAAGGCCACCGGTTAAGAACGCAAATAAAGCTATTTCACCTGAACCAAATATTCCGATTAACATGGCAATAACACCAAGTAAACTGAATATCGCCATGATTTTTAAAGCATTATCTTTAGCCAAGTAAAAACCAATAATTTGAATAACAATTAACAATGAAAATATTCCTATTTCTGAAAAAGTCAGTGGGTTGCTAAATGCATTTACTGCTATTACCACACCAAATGCTATGAAAGGTGTAATAAATAAAAGAATCTTTTTAAGAGATTCCGAAATATCAAAAGCTCCAATCGATCCAGTCCACCTTCCAATCATTAATCCACCCCAATACAATGCAATATATTTTGCACTTTGAGCCTCATCAAGAACAGGAAGTCCTATNGCATTTATTCCTTCACCAATATCTGCCTTTAATAATTCACCAAGATTACTTTGAATAGTTACTTCTACACCCACATAGGTAAATATGGCAAGCATTCCCCAAGCAAGTTGAGGATATTTTAAAGCTCCCCATCCCTCAGAATTTTTACTTGCNGAAGAATTAGCTCTGAATACGAGTGCAAAAACAGAAANCAGACAGATTAATGTTAAAACTAATCTTGTTATTTCTAAATCTTCAACCGAGCTATTTTCAAATGCTGGAGTATAAGAATAGAAAATCCAGCCAAAACAAAGAGTCATTATCAGAGTCATAACAATCAACATTGTTTTAGCCTTTGAGGCAGACTCAAAGGGTTCATCGTTTTTAGCGTCGGGAAGTTTTTTTGACAAGTAGAAAAATCCAGCNACTAATAAAAAAGCTATAGCAACTGCAATATATAAACCTTGAACAGAGCTTAATTCAATAATATCCCAGTTAACCTCAGAAGCTGAACCAAATAAAACAAAAGCAATTAGAATTGGGCCAATGGCAGTTCCAAAGGAATTTACTCCACCGGCTAAATTAAGCCTATTAGATCCGGTAGAGGGGTCTCCAAGAGATACCGCAAAAGGATTTGCTGCAGTTTGTTGAAGTGAAAAACCAAGTCCGATGATAAATAATGCGATTAAGACATAATAAAAGACTTGGGTATCTCCTTGCTCAGCACCATTTACTGACGGATACATTATTAGCGCCCCAAAAATTGAAATAATTAGACCGTAAATAATTCCTTTTTTATAACCCCAGTTGTTTAAAATATCTTTTTTGGAATAACTTGACCATACAAACAAGATTAAAGCACCTATGAAATAAGCTCCATAAAAGGCAAATTCGACTAGCTGAGCTTGAAATTGATCAATTTGAAAGTAGGTTTTACAGAAAGGAATAAATACACCATTTGATGCTCCAAAAAATCCCCAAAAGAAAAACACAGTTATTAATGTAAATAATGCAGAATTATTTTGATTTTTCATGATTTAGAAAGGTTAGTTTATTTGTTCTAAAATAATAAAAACCTATGTATAAATAGATTCTTAAATTTTAAAGATTTTAACAATATAGCTTAATTAATTGATTAACATTGATTTAGGTTAAACTTTTATCAAAATACTAATCTTAAAATCTAAATTTTCAAATATTGATTGAACTTGGGCGTGATCTAAAGAAATAAATCCAGGTAGTCATTAAATTCTTTCATTCTAGTGTCTAAGAATTCTTCTTCCTCGAAATTTATTAATACATCTACTAAAGATCTATATCTTTCAATGTCTGTATAAATTTCTTCTGCGTATCTGTTTTTAGCTGAATTACTAAAAGTACTGTAGTAAAATAGATTTTCCTGATATTTTGCAGCTATTTCATCAAATATTTTTCTGGCTTTCTCACCTTTATTTAATCTGTAATATGAACTAATAAACGGCTCTAGGAGTGTATAATATCCGAATTTATCAATCGGCAACTTTTGCATACAATTGTCAAGTATCCTTTCTGCGTCAATAAAATTATTCTCAATTATCAACTGATCAACAAGTCTAGATAAATTGCTTCTGTATGTAATGCTGTTTTTTCTTGACTCTACGTCTAAATATATATCAATTTCACTATCTGTGCCCCAATTCCATTTATTTACTATACTAGTCATCTTTTCAGAATCAATCATACCCATCTCATATGGGTTTGATTGATCAATTGGGGTTTTTATCGGCACTAATTTATAACACATTCCGTCTAATTGTAAAAAATCTTTCATCCATAAGTAATCTTCATCTCCGAAGGCTCCACCGGTAAAATAAATTGGCCTTTCCCAATTATTGTTAGCTATTATATCAAGCATAATCAACCTGTTTTTATAAAGAGCTTGTGATTTAATTTTAATAAATATTTCCTCTTCAATCAAATCTGTATATTTTTCCCCAATGATTTTATTTTTTAATACATTTTCAACATTAACAGGAATTCTAACGTTTTCAGTTGGTAAAAAATTTGCGTTGTAGTCTTGGCTTCTTAAACCGGCAACTTCATACCCCTGTCTTTTTAGAATTTCACCATATTTGAAATCCTTTTCATCTTGCGTTATAAAATCCAAGAAAACGTCAACATCAACAGTATCTTGACTAATTTCTTCTTTAATTATATAATCCCTTGTTCCATGTCTGTACTTTTCTGACGTTAAGCTTGAGGGAATAGGGTCACTTTCGTAAGCTTTTCTTTTCATTTGGTTAATGTACCAATCTGTACTAAGAAGACTGGTATTTACCACCCTAACATCTGTTCTTATTCCTTCGATTTCTTGAGCATACCAAAGAGGAAAGGTATCATTATCCCCTATTGTGAATAGAATTGCATTTTCATCACAAGATTCCAGATAATTAACCGCCATTGCATATGCTGTATATCTGTTACTTCTGTCATGATCATCCCAGTTATTTATTGCTAAATTGAGTGGCACTAGTAAAAGACACAAAATAATCGGAATTATAATTATTCCTTTAACTTTAATTTTTCTAAAGAATTTTGACATGTAGTATGTTCCAAGACCAATGATTATTGAAAAAACATAGAAGGATCCAACAACTGAATAGTCTCTTTCTCTAGGCTCGAAGGGCCTTACGTTTGTGTAGACTTGAATCGCTAAACCTGTAAATACAAAAAATAATAATAGAATCCAGAAGTATTCTTTATTTGTCTTATACAGGAAATATAACCCTAGTAATCCTAGCAAAAGTGGTAACATAAAATATGTGTTTCTTGCTTTGTTTTCCAGAACATCAGTGGGTAAATTTTTTTGTGTTACTCCAAGATGCCATTCGTCAATAAAATTTATTCCACTTATCCAATTTCCATTCATATTCATTTTACCTTGAATATCGTCTTGTCGACCGGAAAAATTCCACATAAAATAACGCCAATACATATATCCAATTTGATAATCAAATAGATAATATAGATTACTCAATATAGATGGTTTTTCAATATCTAAGAATTGACCATATTGTCTCAAAAAATTATGAAAGTCTTCATAATCAACCTCATTATTATTAATTTTTGATTTAAAATTTCTTACAAATTCAACCAATTCATTCTCAGAAATATATTTGGATTTTATTTTGAAATCNAAATAACCAGAATANTTAAGATAGTTTTTTGCATGTTCTGAACTCCACATNCTAGGTAATATAGATGCATGATCAGAGTTAAAATTTTGAACTGCATTTTTGTAGTCATTTACTATTACATATTTATTACTAATTAAGTCTTTCTCGTATTTTGGATTATCATCTTTGTATGGCTTATTTTTATCTAATCCAGAATACTGATCGGAAAATAATGGCCCATAAAAAAGATAGGTTTTCGGATATTGTTCAAGATTATAGTAAGCTAAAAGTTCTCTTGCATTTGATGGATCGTTTTCATTAACTACAACATCAGCATTTGCACGAATTGGTAAAATTAACCAAGATGAAAAACCAATAAAAATAAATAGGAAGCATAGAGTTATGGTGTTTGCTCTTACCATTCCTTTTTTTCTTGTATAGTTTATCAAAAAATAAAATGCATAAACAATAACTAAAAAAGCTACTAATGTTCCTGAATTAAACGGTAGACCTAAATTATTTACAAATAATAGTTCAATTGCACTAAAAAATTTTAATGTGTTGGGAAGTAATAATTTGAAGACACCCATTAGAATTCCTAATCCAATAATATTAGCAATAAAAAATCCAATAATCGGGTTAACTTTTGTTGAATTTAATATCGTCTTTTGATTTTTAAAGTAGTAAATCATGACTATAGCCGGGATTACAAGTAATCCCATGAAATGAACTCCAAACGATAGGCCAATAACAAAGCAAATAAGTAATAACCATTTATCACCTCTTGAATTATGCATGTCAGCTTCCCATCTTAATCCTAAATAAAATATAACAGCCATAATCAGCGTAGCCATTGCATAAACCTCAGTTTCAACAGCGCTAAACCAAAAGGTATCTGTAAATGCGAATGCCAGAGATCCAACCAGTGCAGATCCAGAAATTAATATTTGTTTATTTATTGAAGCTTCGCTGGTATCCGTTATTTTTTTAAGTATTAGTATTATTGACCAATACATGAATGAAATGGCAAGTGCACTGGCAAATCCACTCATTAAATTCATTATAAAACCTATGTTTTCCTTTTCGAATGCAAAAATTGAAAAAATAGCTCCTAACATTTGATATAAGGGAGCTCCTGGGGGATGTCCCACTTGAAGTTTTGCTGAGGTGGTTATGTATTCGCCGGTATCCCAAAAACCAACTGTTGGCTCAGCGGTCAAATAATAAACGATAAAAGAAATCAGAAAACAAATCCATCCGATGATCAAATTAAGTTTTCTATCGTTCATATTTAAATTTTTTTTCAAATGTATTAATAAAATACTCTTCTTAAGTTCAATTATTAAACATAATTAATGAAATTATATTGCTGAAATAAAATTTATTTTAAATTTGCAACCTCAATGGCCTATGGTGTAACTGGCAACACGTCTGGTTTTGGTCCAGAAGAGTCTAGGTTCGATCCCTAGTAGGCCAACAAAGAGCAAATATTAGCTAATGAAATAAATTATTGTATATTTGCACAACTGATTAATGAAAATATTATGAGGGGACTAAAAGTCCCCTCTTTTTATAGNAGAATGTTAAAAGAAAAAATAGACTTATTATTATCTGATTGTTTTGATNAAAGACCTGATCTCTTTTTNATAGATTTTTCGATTTCTGAAAATAATGAGATTAGTGTTTCNATTGATGGNGATAATGGAGTAAAAGTNGAAGATTGTATNTTTATCAGNAGAGAAATTGAAGGNAATTTANANAGGGATGAAATTGATTTTTCTCTNAAGGTGGCATCTTGTGGTGCAACATCACCTCTTATTAAAGCCCGTCAGTATTCTAAGCACTATGGCAGAACCCTTTCAATCAAGACATCTGATGACCAGTACGAAGGTAAGTTAACAAGTGCTAATGAAAAGTTTATAAATATTGTTTGGAAAGTAAGAGAGCCTAAACCAATAGGAAAAGGGAAAATCACAGTGGAAAAATCAATTGATATTGATTATAATCAAATTAAAGAAGCAAAAGTAAAAGTAAAATTTTAAAATATTATGGATAATCTAACGCTAATTGAATCATTTTCGGAATTTAAAGACGATAAGTTAATTGACAGAGTTACACTTATGGCTATTTTAGAGGAAGTATTCAGATCTGCACTTAGAAGAAAGTATGGTGATGATGAAAATTTTGATATTATTATCAACCCAGACAAAGGAGATTTAGAGATATGGAGAAACAGAATTGTTGTTGAAGATGATAATGTTGAAGATGATAATCTCGAAATCGGACTAACCGAAGCAAGAAAAATTGAGCCTGATTTTGAGGTTGGAGAAGATGTTTCAGAGGAGGTAAAATTAATTGATCTAGGAAGAAGNTCNATCTTAGCTTTACGTCAAAATCTAACTGCTAAGATTCATGAACACGATAATACTAATGTTTACAAAAAGTTTAAGGAACTTGAAGGCGAAATATATACTGCTGAAGTTCATCACATTAGACACAAGGCAATCATTTTACTAGATGACGAAGGAAATGAAATAGTGATGCCAAAAGACAGACAAATTCCTTCAGATTTTTTTAGAAAGGGAGACAATATAAGAGGTGTTATTGAAAGCGTTGAGCTTATCGGGACCAAGCCGTCTATTATTTTATCAAGAACCTCTCCGGTTTTCTTAGAAAAATTATTTGAACAAGAAATTCCGGAAGTCTTCGATGGTTTAATAACTATAAAAAAGGTGGTAAGAATTCCAGGTGAAAAAGCTAAGGTTGCAGTAGATTCATATGATGACAGAATTGATCCTGTTGGAGCATGTGTAGGAATGAAAGGATCTAGGATACATGGTATTGTTAGGGAGCTAGGTAATGAGAACATAGACGTTATAAATTATACAAATAATCTTCAGTTGTTTATCACAAGGGCATTAAATCCTGCTAGAATAAATTCAATGAAAATTGATGAAGATAACAAAAGAGTTGAGGTAATTCTAAATCCTGAAGAAGTTAGTAAAGCAATTGGTAGAGGTGGTCATAATATTAGATTAGCTGGTCAACTAACCGGCCACGAGATTGACGTATTCAGAGAGGGTGTTGAAGAGGATGTTGAATTGACAGAGTTTTCAGATGAAATAGACTCGTGGATAATAGAAGAATTAGCCAAAGCAGGTCTTGATACTGCAAAAAGTGTTTTGGAACAAGATGCTGAAGACTTAGTAAAAAGGACTGATTTAGAAGAGGAAACAATTAATGATGTATTAAAGATTCTAAAAGAAGAATTTGAAGATTAAAAATAACTAAAAGTTATATGGCGGACACAATCAGGTTAAATAAAGTTCTTAGGGAGTTAAACATTTCCATTGATAGAGTAGCAGATTTTTTAGAGTCAAAGGGTCATACTATTGAAAAGAGACCAACAACTAAAATTTCTAAAGATCTTTATAGCCTTTTATGTGATGAGTTTCAAATTGACGCTGATAAAAAAATCGCTTCAAAGGAAGTTGTTGAAGCAAAAAATAAAGAAAAAGAGGAGATAAGGGAAAAACATGAACGTCAGCAAGAAGATTCAATAAAACCTCAGTCAGAAATTATTAAAGCTTCTTCAAAAGTAGTTCAGTTTAAAAAATTAGGTAAAATAACTCATCAAAAAAATTGGAAAGATAGTGTTTTTGAAACTTATCAAAAAGCGAGCATTAATCCAAATTGGACGCCTATACTTTTCAAAGAATGTAAGAAAAATAAAATTGATTTTTTAACTTCTCCATACGACTTAAATTATGTTGATGAGGTAAGAAAATATATACCTGCATACAAGATAGGTTCAGGCGATATTACCTGGAAAGAAATAATAACAAAGATATCAAAAAAAAGAAAGCCAGTGCTTTTAGCAACTGGTGCTTCAAATTTTGATGAAGTTAAAAAAAGAATTGATGCAAGCGATCAGCATAATTATCTTGATAAGCCTTATTTAAGATTTAAAGACGATGATAGAGAGCAAGAAACTTTTTTTATTAGAGACCCAAGCGGAAATGCACTAGAGATTAAAACGATGAAAGTTCCTGAGTCGCTTTGGGAAATCAACTCTTGATAAAATTATTTAATCAGTTAATATCACATTTCCATGAAATTTGAATTAAATTGTTCCAATTGCTAATCAGCATGCATTCGATCTTTTATAATCTAAAACAATTTTGAGACCACAAAGAAGAAGAAAGCCACCACCAGCGCCTGTAAACCAGTTTATTAGGGCTAATAAATTAACAGTCATTTCAAGTTCAGGTGAAAAGTTGGGTACCTATAGCAAAGATGAGGCAATTAATCTTGCCAAAAACGAGGGATTAGATCTTTTACAGATTACATTTGATAAAGAGCCATGTGTTGCAAAGATAATTGATTATGGGAAGTATAAATTTGATCAAAAGAAGAAACAGTCAGCGGCCAAAAAAAATCAAAAGAGAATTGAGCAGAAAGAGATAAAAATGCGCCCTAATATCGATAAAGGAGATATTGATGTGAAACTTAAAAAAATCTTTGGTTTTCTAGAAAAAAGAGCAAATGTAAAAATATCTGTAGTATTCAGAGGAAGAGAGCTTGGAAATACTTCTTTTGGTAAGAGTTTACTTGACAGTATCATTAAAGAAACCGAAGATATTGCAACTGTCTTAGTAGAGCCGAAGTTTGAGAATAGAACATATAGTGCTTTACTGACATCAAAGAAAATGAAATGACAAAATTAAAGAATCATTCTAGTGCAAAAAAAAGGTTTAAAGCGACCGGCTCAGGTCTCAAAATGCGCTCGTCTGGAAGGAATCATATTTTGTCAAAACACTCAACTAAGAAAAAAAGACATGCTAGAGGAACATCTAATTTAGAAGGTGCAAATCTTAAAGTCATCAATAAATTATTGGAGGCATAATGCCAAGAACAACGAAAGGAAACTTAGCATCAAAAAAACATAAAGCTGTTTTGGCAAAAACTAAAGGGCATTATGGCGCAAGATCTAGACTCTTTAAAACAGCAAAGCAATCGCTAATTAAATCAATGCAATATGCCTACAGAGACAGAAAAAATAGAAAAAGAGATTTTAGAAGGCTTTGGATTACTCGAATCAATGCAGAAGTGAGGAACTTAGGATATTCATATTCAAAATTCATAGATGGACTGAATAAAAAGGGCATAGAACTTGAACAGNAAGATGCTNTCAGAGTTAGCTATACAGGATAAAGCANCTTTTGAAAAAGTTGTNAAAACTGCTATAGATTAATGTCGAAACCAAAAGAGCTATTTTTACCTAGCCTAGATCGAGAGATCGGGGCTATCCATCCAATTAATCAAGTAAAGTTTGATCTCATAAAACTTTTAACTTCTTTTGGTTTTGAAGTTGCTGAGGGTCCAGAAATAGAGAGTGAAGAATACAACTTCGATATGCTTAATATCCCAGCTACTCACCCAGCTCGGGAGATGCATGATACTTTTTATGTCGATGGTTTGAAAAAAGTCTTACGTACACATACCTCACCGGTTCAAGTGAGGTGTATGCTTGAAAAAAAAGGGCCAATGGCTTTTGTTTCTCCAGGGAAAGTTTACAGAAAAGATGACGATGCTACTCACCTTCCTATGTTTCATCAAATTGAAGGGATTTTTATTGATGAGGATGTAAGTTTTGCTCATTTAAAAGATTTAATATATAAGATTTGTCATTCTCTTTTTGGAGAGAACGCCAAGTTAAGATTTAGACCTTCTTATTTTCCTTTTACTGAACCATCTGCTGAGGTTGATGTTTTATTTGGCGATAAATGGTTAGAAATTCTAGGCTGCGGAATAGTTAATCCAAAAGTATTGGAAAATTGTAAAGTTGATTCGAGAAAATATTCAGGTTTAGCTTTTGGTCTTGGTTTAGAGAGAATAGCGATGCTTAAGTATGGAGTGAAAGACATAAGAGATTTTTATAAATCTAATTTAGATTTTTTGAGGCAATTTAAATGAAAATCGTATATTCGCATTTATTAAATTTTCTAGAAAAGAAGCCTTCTATTGAAGAACTCTCCAAGAAATTATTTCAACTTGGTCATGAGCATGAATTAGAGGGTGAAATATTCGATTTGGAAATTACACCTAACAGGGGAGATTGCTTATCGTTGAAAGGTCTAGCTCGTGATCTCAATTATTTCTATTCTGCGAAACTAGATCAGAAGATTTTTGAAGACGAATTGCCAAAAGCAAATTTCAAATTCGAAAATAAAGCAGAAAATTTATGTCCAAATATAAGTTTTGTGGAGATTGAAATTGAAGGTGACGTGAAAAAATATGCTCCTTATTTAGAAAATTATTTTAAAGACCTTGGTTTAAATAAAAACAATTTTTTTACCGATATCTCTAACTATTTGGCTTATGAGACAGGGCAACCAACGCATTGTTATAACGCAGAAAAGTTAGCGGGTCCTCTAGTTTTAGAAAAAAGAAATAAAAAAGAACACTTTAAAACACTACTAGGCCATGAAATAGAGCTTGAGGGAGAAAATTTAGTTTTTACTGTCAATGGAGTTGCAGTTGATTTAGCTGGGACCATGGGTGATGAAAGTACTTGTTGTAGTGAGGAGACATCTAAAGTTCTCGTTGAGTGTGCTTACTTCAAACCTCAAGAAATACTTGGTAAAGCAAGAAAATATAATCTAACTTCAGAAGCATCCTATAAATTTGAGAGGGGTGTAGATTATCTTGCGCAAGAACAGGTTTTACGAAGATTTATCGCTATTGTGCAAGACCATGTAAAGGTCAAATCTTGTGCAATAAAATCTGAACAACGAAAAATAGATCTACTCAATGTTGAATTTGACTCCGAGAAACTCAACAAAATTATAGGCACAGATTTAACAGACGTTCAACAAAAAGAAATCTTAGAATCTTTGTATTTTAAAACCTCTGATGTAGTCACGGTGCCCTCACATAGATCAGATGTTGATCAATTGAATGATCTGGCGGAAGAGATAACTAGAATGATCGGATACGACAATATTTCTCCTAAAACATTATCTTTACCTGTAAAAACAAAAAATATATCTAAAAATTTTGAAACATCATGTCGAAACTTTCTGGTGAATACTGGTTTTTTTGAGACTATCAACTTCCCTTTCAATGATAACGTAGATGAGGCAGCGATATCTGTCGATAACCCTTTAGATAAACAAAGATCTAAAATGCGAGTTTGCATCACTAAATCTCTGAAAGAGAATGTTGTCTACAATCAAAACAGACAGAAAGACTCCATTAAATTATTCGAATTTTCAGATATTTATACAAAAAAGGGGAATGAGAGAAAGCTGTCAGTAATGGTATGCGGTAGAACTAATAAAAATTTTAAAGAATTTAATCAGCAACTTGATTATTCCTATTTGAAAGGTCTAATTTACACCATTTTTGAGGAGCTTCTTGGAGAAAAGCCAAATTTTGAAGAAGGTAAATCAGATAACTATGATTTATATGAGAAAATTTATTTTAAAGGTTCCCATATTGGTAGGATTGGTAGATTATCAAAAAACTTTGTTGATTCAAAAGTGAAAACTCCTGTTTACAGTTTTGAAATATCAATCGATGATCTGAAAATTTCCGAAAAAAAATATCACAAAACATCAGATTTTCCAGCTTCATATAGAGATTTATCTTTCAGTTTAGATTCCCACGACAGCCTAAGCGACTTGTCAAATGTAATAACAAAAATTATAGGTAAAAACTATCTGCTTACAGATACCTTTATTTTTGATTTATTTGAAAATAAAAAATTAAACATCTTGAAAGTAGGATATCGATTTAAATTTCAATCAATTGAAAAAAGCTTAACCGATGAAGAGATAGATAAAGTCATGGATTCGCTTATAAAAGATGCTCTCTCAGTCAATGGCATAAATATCGAGGGCTTGTAGTGTCTTATATATTTACATCTGAATCCGTTTCAGAAGGTCATCCTGACAAAATATGCGATCAAATTTCTGATGCAATTTTAGATTCTTGTTTACAGATTGATAAAGACTCAAGAGTAGCTTGTGAAGTAATGGTAAAAAATAACAATGTCATAGTAGCTGGAGAAATTAGTACTGAAGCAAATGTAAATTATGAAAAAATAGCTCGAGAGGTAGTCAAAGAAATTGGTTATGATCAAGAAGATTTAGGCTTTAGTTATGAAACATTTCATTTCACAAATTATATATCTGAGCAAAGCAAGAATATCAGTGAAGGAATTGATTTAGGCGATCAATTAGGTTCGGGTGATCAGGGCATTATGTTTGGCTATGCTTGTAAAGAAACAAAACAGTTAATGCCATTGCCCATAGCATTGGCTCATCAACTAACTTTAAAGCAGTCACAAGTTCGAAAAACAAAAAATCTAGGTTTGAGGCCTGATGCAAAATCTCAAGTTGCTATTGAATACTCTGATGACTATAAACCAAAAAGAATAGATTCTATTGTACTGTCTACACAACATGATCCTGACTTATCTTTGGAAAAATTAAGAGAGTTGGTTAGGTATGAAATTATTGACAAAACTATACCTCAAAAACTTATAGACAATAAAACTACATTCTTCATAAATCCTGCCGGCCGCTTTGAGATTGGCGGTCCTGTGGGAGATTGTGGTTTAACTGGACGTAAAATCATAGTTGATACTTACGGTGGCATGGCAAGACATGGAGGAGGAGCTTTTTCAGGCAAAGATCCTTCAAAAGTTGATAGATCTGCTGCTTATGCTTTGAGACAGGTAGCAAAGTCGTTAGTTGCAAATGATCTATGCAGTTATTGTGAGATTCAAGCTTCATATGCAATTGGAATTGCTAAACCTACCTCGATTTTTATAAATACTTTTGAATCAGAGAGAATCCCATTAGAAGAAATTAAAAAAATAGTTTCAACAAGTTTTGATTTAACACCTTCAGGTATCATTGGAACTCTTGATTTACTCAATGCTCATTATCAAAAAACTGCAGCTTATGGACATTTTGGTCGAGAAGATTATGAATTTTCATGGGAAAAAGTTAAGCAACTATGAAAATCGTAGTAGCTAGTGGTGGTTTTGATCCTATCCATTCAGGACATATAGCTTATTTGAATGCAGCTAGAAAGTATGGAGATATACTAATAGTTGCTTTGAATTCTGATAATTGGCTTTCTGACAAGAAAGGCCAACCTTTTATGAGCTTTGCAGAGAGAAAAATTATTCTTGAAAATCTTTCTTGTGTTGATGAAGTAATAAATTTTGAGGATGACCGCATGGGAACTTGCATTGATGCATTAATAAAAATCAAAAATAGGTATCCCAAAGATGAAATCATATTTTGTAATGGTGGTGATCGAACAGATCAAAATATACCCGAGATGACCATAGATGGTATTGATTTTGTTTTCGGTGTTGGCGGAGAAGATAAATTAAATTCTAGCAGTTGGATATTAAAAAACTGGCAAGGTGATTCAGAAGAAAGAGTTTGGGGAAAATTTTTCAATCTTTATCAAGATCAGAAAATGAAACTTAAAGAATTAATAGTGGATTCAGGCAAAGGAATGAGTCTACAAAGACATCTAAAACGAGAGGAAATCTGGTTTGTGTCAAAAGGTGAGTGTATGGTTAAGCATAAACCAAGGTCCTCTAATGAATACTTTGAAACACATTTAAACATTCACGATGTTTTTAAGGTCTCCCAAGAAGATTGGCATCAAATATATAATCCGTTTAAAGAAGAATGTAGAATAATCGAGATTCAGTATGGAGAAGAAACCTCTGAAGAAGATATTGAAAGATTAGAGTTTTATAAAGGAAATAATGAATAAAGATTACAAAGTAAAAGATATTGCACTTGCTGAGTTTGGAAGGCAGGAAATTTTATTAGCGCAAGACGAGATGCCGGCATTGATGCAGTTGAGAGAAAATTATAGGAGTGAGCAACCTCTAAAAGGAGCTAAAATTATGGGTTGCATTCATATGACTGTTCAGACCGCAGTTCTTATTGAAACATTAATTGATTTGGGTGCTGAAGTTAGATGGTCGTCATGCAATATATTTTCAACACAAGATCATGCTGCAGCTGCAATTGCAGCAAAAGACATACCTGTTTTTGCTTGGAAAGGAGAGACAGAAGAGGAGTATGAGTGGTGCCTGGATCAAACTATAAATAAAGATGGCAAACCATGGGATGCAAATATGATCTTAGATGATGGGGGAGATCTTACTGTAAAAGTTCATAATGAATATCCAGAAATGCTTAGTCAAATTCATGGTATTTCAGAAGAAACAACCACAGGTGTTAAAAGACTAAAAGAAATGTTGGCTAAAGGAGAGCTTAAAGTACCAGCAATAAACGTAAATGACTCAATTACTAAATCAAAAAATGATAATAAATATGGTTGTCGTCATGGTTTAGACGATGCAATTAAACGTGGTACTGACATGTTGCTATCAGGAAAGAAAGCCTTAGTAATTGGGTATGGTGATGTAGGTAAGGGTTCGGCTGACTGTTTAAATCAACAAAAAATGATAGTAGATGTTACAGAAGTTGATCCTATTTGTGCCATGCAAGCATGTTTTGACGGCTTTTCAGTTGTATCGGCGTACAAAGATGGGATTGTAAATGAAAAAGGTGAGAACTTAGATATTAGTCTTCTAAATAAATATGATTTAGTTGTAACAACAACAGGCAATATTAATGTTTTAGACAAATTTATGTTAAATGCACTTAAGTCTGGTTGTGTAGTTTGCAATATAGGACACTTTGATAATGAAATTGACGTTCAACACCTCAAAACATTTGAATGGTATGAAGTCAAACAAGGAGTGCACAAAATACTAAGGTCGCATAATGACTATTTAATTCTTCTTGGTGAAGGCAGACTTGTCAATCTAGCGTTAGCAACAGGGCATCCAAGCAGAGTGATGGATGGATCATTTTGTAATCAGGTTTTAGCCCAAATATTGTTGTATAAAAATAAATTTGCCGATAAACCTTTTGATAAACAAGAGCTGTTCGTCAAGGTGTTGCCTAAGAATCTTGATGAAGAGGTTGCATCTCTGATGGTAAAAGGATTTGGTGGTACACTTACCAAACTTACAAAACAACAACAAGATTATATATCCGTAGATGAGAAGGGTCCCTTCAAAGGTGATTCTTACAGCTATTAGTTTAAAATAATATTTATGGCTGAGTGGCAGAGTGGTTATGCAGCGGACTGCAACTCCGTGTACATCGGTTCGATTCCGTTCTCAGCCTCCAAAATATGAAAATATTGATTACTGGTGCTGCAGGATTTATCGGATACCATCTTTCAAACAAGCTTATCGAAATTGGCCATGAGATAACTGGCATTGATAACTTAAATAACTACTATTCATCATCTCTTAAATTACATAGATTATCTTTACTTAATTCAAAAAAATTTCATTTTGTAAAACTAGATATAAATAATATCAATTCGTTAGATCCAAATTTTGATTTGGTTATAAATCTGGCCGCTCAGCCTGGAGTAAGACTGCCTGAAAGTAAAAAATCTCTTTACGAAATTTCAAACGTCTATGGCTTCAAGAAAATCATGAATTATTGTTCAAAAAACTCAATAAAAAAATTTATCTACGCTTCAAGCAGCTCTGTTTATGATGGCTCTTCTAAAAATATTTTCTCAGAAAGTGATAAAGACCTTTATCCAAAATCAATATATGGAGAAACAAAATTATTCAATGAAATATATGCAAAAAAATTTGAACACAGTTTAGATTGTTTAGGTTTAAGATTTTTTTCTGTTTATGGTCCTTTAGGTAGACCAGATATGGCATATTACTCATTTACTGAAAGCTTAAAAAAAGGTCAAGTTATCAATTTACACAATAAAGGCTTAATGGAAAGGGATATGACATACATAGACGATGTCGTTGAAGGAATAATGCTTTCGATAAATTATTTAATGAGCTCAAAAAATATTAAAAACGAGATTTTTAATATTGGAAATGATTCTCCCATCTCAACAATTAAATTATTAAAAACTTTAGAAATTAATTTAAAAACTAATGCCCAGATTAAAAATATTGATGTAGAAAATGAATCTCTATATACGCATGCTAATCTAATTAAATCGCGTAAAATATTAGGATATAACCCAAAAACATCCTTCGAACAGGGTATAAGAAAATTTCTTGATTGGCATCAGGATTATGGATAAAGAAAAATTTTTAAAAATTGGAATTGTAGGCCATGGATTTGTAGGCAAAGCAACTGATTATGGTTTTAGCGTCAAAACTGAAAAATTTATTGTAGACCCCATAATTAATACTAACATCCAGCAACTATCAGAATTTAATCCTAAAATTACATTTGTTTGTGTACCTACACCAATGGGGTTAAGTGGTGTTCAAGATTCATCAATAATTGAATCAGTTGTTAAAGAATTAACGAAAAAATGTCCTGAATCAATAATTGTAATAAAAAGCACTGTTATACCCTCTATTTTGCAGACACTCGAAAAAGCTAATAATAACATTATTTATAATCCTGAATTTCTCAGGGAAAAACATGCAAATGAGGATTTTATAAACTCAGATATGATAATTTTGGGAGGAAATAAAAACATTTCATCCATAGTTTCCACTTATTATTACAAGCATTCAAAATGCATTACTAAGGAACATATTTTCACTGATATCTACACAGCATCATTAGTGAAATATAGTATTAACACTTTTCTGGCCTCAAAAGTTCTCTTTTTTAATGAAATGTATGAAATATTTGAGAAAATTGAAAGTAATGATAGTTGGGAAAATTTTATAAAAATAATATCTAAAGATAAGAGAATTGGATCTTCTCATATGGATGTGCCTGGCCATGACGGAAAAAAAGGTTTTGGCGGTGCATGTTTTCCGAAGGATACTGCAGCTCTCTTAAAGTATGCAGAGAGTATAGGTGTTGATTTTCAAAGTTTAAAAGCAGTAATTAAAAAAAATAACAAAATTAGAAACATATATGATCATATTGGTTCTAGAGAGAGGGAACAGAATGTATCATTTGATGATAAAATTTGATGCTACTGCCCAGGTGGTGAAATTGGTAGACACAAGGGACTTAAAATCCCTCGAAGGAAACTT
>FUFK010048588.1_pt1 | contig 27456 bp, 27 predicted proteins | sample 1021851 | NCBI WGS metagenome assembly FUFK01 (sample SAMEA51879418, study PRJEB19060) | metagenome
GTCCTGCAAATGTTTATAAATTAGATCATGTTGTCGTTCAAACTTCTGATATGGATAGCGTAATAGATTTATATCGAGATACTTTTAATATTAGGCTTGCATTAGACAAGTTTGTTAAACACTGGAATAGGCGGATGGCTTTCTTTCGATTGAATAAAACAACAATTGAAGTAGTTGAGATGAAAGATAAAGAAAATTCTCATGATAAATTGTGGGGCATAGCTTTGGAAGTTAAGTCATTAGCGAATGCTCACGCTAGGCTTGTTAGGGAGAAAGTAACCGTTAGTGAGGTTAAACCCGGAGTTAAGGAAAATACTCTGGTATGTACGATAAAATCAGAGAATTGCGGTATACCNATNTTACTTATTGAGCATTTGAGTTAATAGGTTTTGATGCAATATTGAATATGAAGAAGAGGGTAAGTAAAGAACAAATCCCGGAGTGTTTTTGGGCAAATCGACCAAAGTTTTTGCAATGGTTGGGAAAGACAATCTTAACTATCTTTGATTGGCATGTCTGTGGTTCGATTAGTGAGAAATATAAGAATAAGCGGTTAGTTGCTATTGTGGCTCCACATACTTCGAATTGGGATGGAATTTTGGGAGTAGCCGCTGTTGCGGGTTTAGATGCGAGAATAACATTTATAGGAAAACACACAGTCTTTCGATATGGATTGGGCGTATTTTTGAGATATATGGGAGGAATTCCTGTTGATCGCTCAAAGCCGGGGGGTATCATAGAGCATGCTATTGATCAGATCAGAGATATAGAGGGCGCTATAATTGCGTTATCTCCAGAAGGAACGCGATCAAAAGTTTTGGAGTGGAAGACCGGATTTTTGAGAATAGCTTCGGAATTGAATGCAGATATCATTCCCGTATCGTTAGATTTTAAAAAACGAGAAATTTTATTTGGAAATGCCTTCCTTCCATCAGGCGACAACGAAAGAGACATAAAACAGCTAAAAGAATATTACTCTGTTTTTACAGCTAAAAATCCTGATAAATATTAAAATTTTGCTTCTTCGATCATTTTGTTCACCATTTTTTCAACTACAAATAGCGGTGGATTTCCGTGATCTAAAACTGCAGAGTGAAAATCTTTGATATTAAATTTATCGCCGAGCAATGTTTTTGCTTTGTCTCTCAATTCGAGTATTTTAATCATCCCTACTTTATAACTGAGTGCTTGGCCCGGCCACACAATATACCGCTCGATCTCTACTCTCACTTCTGTGTCAGACATTCCCGTTATAGCCTTCATATACTCCATTGCCTCTTCTCGCGTCCATTTCTTGTAGTGTAATCCCGTATCTACAACTAACCTGACAGCCCTAAATATTTCGCTTTGAAGGATTCCTAATTCATCGTAAGGATTTTCAGCAAGTCCCGCTTCTAAAGCTAATCTTTCTGCATACAGAGCCCAACCTTCAGAGAAAGCTGACGTTCCATAACCAAATCGTCTATATAGCGTGAGATCNTCATTTTCCAGAGAGTGAGCAATCTGATGATGATGCCCAGGTGTGGCTTCGTGATAGGTTAGAGTTCGCATACTGTAGGTTGGTGTTTGCTTGATGTCATATAAATTCGCATAAAACACCCCTGGACGGCTGCCATCAAGTGCGGGAGCNTGATAGTATCCTCCCGCNGCAGTTTTCTCAGAGTACTCTGGTACGGCTTTAACTATGACGGGTGACTTAGGCATGCTGTAAAAGTAGTCAGTCATCACCTCGATTGCTTCATTGACCATTTCAGTATAGTCGCTGATTACTATTTCTTTTCTATCAGGAGTGTCCGCATATAAAAATTTTGGATTCTCATTAAGCGCATTCATTATCTCGCCAACATTTTTGTTAGCGTCNTAACCCAAATCTGTAAGGATTTCGCTCATTCGTTTTGAAATACGATTTACTTCATCTAATCCCATTTGATGAATTTGCTCTGGCGTATAATCTGTCGTTGTATATTCCCTAATTCGAAGTTCGTAATAATCATCTCCTTTTGGAAGCGACCATACGCCATCGTTTTTATTTGCTGAAATTCTTTTTTCAGTCATAAAATCAAGGAGTAATTGAAAGCCAGGTGTGACACTTGTCTTAATAGCATTTTTAAGCTTATCTTTAAGCATGCTCCTATCTTCATGCGTTAGATTTATTTCTTGAATTTTTCGATCAAATTGTGTGAAAAGAGGATGTTCTTCATCAGTGTATTCAATGAAGCTTGTCAATTGTTCTAACACATGGTCATAAACAAAGTCAGGTGGATATATTCCTATTTCGGCTTGTCTCTCAAGAGATTCTCGAGTGCCTTCAAACACAGCTTTGATTTGAAAAGCCCTGTCAATTAATGCATTAGCCTCGGATAGATTTCTTATGGGATGCATACTGTTTAAAAATTCTACTGTACTCAGATGGATGCCACCAATTTGATTTAAAGGAAAATCATGATAGTAAAACTCTTTTTTATTTTTCAGGTTATTTTTTGTATCAAAGATAGCTATTTCGCGCGTTGTTTTCTGAATGTCAGATAATTTATTAATATCATATGATTGAAGTATTTTTAATCGATCTTCTAGTTCTGAGATATCTTCATTCCGATCACTTTCTGTTGGTATAGATAATTTTGAAGAGTGCTTTGTGAGCCAGCTAAAACGATCAAAAATACCTACATATGTCATTGCCTCAGGTGAATCAATTAACTCAACAACCAGCTCCTTTGCTAAATAATGATCCATTGAAAGAGGTTTCATTAGAAATAGATTTACAATATAAGATGCGGATAGTATGAGGAATGTAATTAACAAGATTCCTAAGGTCTTAAAAATATTTTTTGTCATTTGATTTCCCCTACCAAAAGCGNGCTACATTATCGCAAAAAAATNAAAAAAAATAATATTGCTAACACTTTTTTATCTACTTAGACTGAGGAAGGTCTTTTAAACTGCGTTGGAAATTTAATCGAAAATGAGTAGAGGAACCGAGTTCGAGCAAAAAGTTTGGAATGCACTAAAGCAAATACCTTTTGGGGAAACACGATCTTATAAACAGATTGCAGAATTTATTGGTCAACCTTCTGCAGCAAGAGCTGTCGCAAATGCGTGTGGGAAAAATCCTTATCCCGTTAAAGTGCCATGCCACAGAGCAATACGTTCTGATGGAACAATAGGTGGATATAGTGGAGTGGGGGGAGTTAAAACAAAAATAAGTCTTTTAGAGTCGGAGAAGTCAAAGTTGCAAAAGCAAAAAAGGGGCTGAGACAGATGTTATCCTATAAAAATTCAAAGCTACTTNATCTNTTACTATTTTGCCTTATTTTAAAAAACGAAATTAATGCNGATGAAAAATGCGAATTTTATGACTCACAAGAGGAGGAGTTTTCCGCAGTTCAGGTTACAGGTAAGAGCGTTGTCAAACAGAAATTGAATTCTCGAATCACATTTTATGACAAAAGAGGTGAATTTTCAGGGATTGTTTCCCAGAAAGCTAATCATGAGGGTGTGGATTTATATAACTCAAATCAAAAGCAAGTTGATGTCCCTATTTTTCCTGCTAGTAACGGAGAGGTGGTTTACGTGAGATTGGGCTGTGAGTCGAGCAAACAATTTTCAGAGAATGAAAATTTACGTGAGTGCGGAGCTGGATGGGGGAATCATATAGTAATAAAACACCCTTCAGGCATTTATACCCGATATGCTCATTTACGGCATGATGGCATNTTTAAAGTAGTAGGTGATCAAGTGATTCAGTCCGACATAATCGGTTTGATGGGAAATTCAGGTAGGAGTGAAGAACGGCATTTGCATTTTGAAGTAGGAATCTTTGATGGAGTCTTTGACAGCTGTGGGCCCGCTCAATCATTCGATAAAGTTTTTGATCCAATCGACTATGGGATTTAATTAACATTAAAAGCTTGGCTAAAATAAATTTTCCTATATATGTAATATTAATTGTCGCAGTGCTATTGAGATTTTTTAATCTCGGAGGTCTTCCAGGTAGCGTTTTCGATGAAGTTTATTATCCCGTTTTTGCACTGAAGTTGTTGTCTGGCCAAGAATACTTTTCTGTGCATCCACCCATCGGAGTTTACTTAACTTCACTAAGCATCTACTTGCATTCAATACTTCCATGGACTGATCCCTTGCTAGTCTCAGGTTTTGACATAAACAATCTCGATCCCATTAGTTATCGATGGCTACCAGCATTTATCGGAGTAGTGTTAGTTTACGTTTCATACTTGTTAAGCTTACAAATTTCTGACAAGAAGTATTTTGCTTTACTTGTTGCACTATTTTTCTGTTTAGATGGTTCTATGTTGGTCGATTCAAGATTTGGTCTTATTAATATATATCTTGTTTTCTTTGGTTTTCTTGGTTTGTTATTTTTATTTAGAGCGATCAAGAGTCCAGAGAATTTATTAGAGACATTTTTATCGGCTATATTTGTTGGCTTGGCTCTATCGGTAAAATGGAATGGTTTGGGATTCTGGGCACTGTCACTCTGTGTCTTGTTTTTCATTGCGATAACAAACCGATTTGAAATCAAAATACATCACAAGTGGCATGTCAAAAATACTCTTTTATGCAGGTCATTTTGTGTGGTTATAGCTGTGCCAATTTTAATTTATCTCATTTCTTGGGCTCCNTATTTTTATATTTATGAACATAAATCTTTTCTCGATACACACAATCAGTTGTTATCTTTNCACTCGGATAGCGTTGANCCGAAATCTCATCCATATGAATCGAAATGGTATACCTGGCCATTTGCTCAAAGGCCTATGGGATATTTTTTTGAGGTTATAGGTGAAGGTNACGACACAGATTTTACATCGGTGCATTTGTTTCCGAACCCAATGCTATATTGGTTTGGTTTGGCTGCAGTGTTGATTTTATCCGGGAAATTTTTGATGGCAACGAGAAGCTTTTTGTTTACGAGAACAGCAGATTTTACATATTTCTTTATGTTTTTTGTTGTCTTTGGTTATTTTGGCAATTTATTGCCGTGGATTTTAGTTTCTCGATCAACGTTTCTATACCATTATCAACCATCTTCTGGTTTTGCATTTTTGGCGCTGGCATTTTTTGTAAGTAGTTTGTTGGATAGTAACAAAGGTCAAAATAGAGTATTTGCTTCAATTATTATTACTTTGATTCTAGCTGCAACCATTTATTGGATACCCTTGCAGCTTGGGATAAGTGTTAATAAAGACTATTTTTATCAACTTATGTGGTTTGATTCGTGGATATAAGACTAAAAAATGTTTGTTTTGTGCTTCCCACGTACAACGAAGCTGCAAACATTGAAACTACTATTTCTAATATTTACAGGATTGGAAATACTTTAAATAAATATAAAATTTTTATTTTAGTGGTTGATGACAATTCGCCTGATGGCACACAAAAAGTAGTCAAACGGTTAATCAAAGAGTATAAAAATTTAGAGATGATTACTGGTAATAAGCAAGGTCTTGGAAACGCATATAAAAGAGGATTTGAGTTTGCACTAACCCATTTAAAGGCAGACATAGTTTTTCAAATGGATTCAGACGGTCAACATGACGCCAGGCTTATCCCAAAGTTTTTGGACTACATAGAAAAAGGTTTTGATCTGATCATTGGCTCAAGGTTTGTGCAAGGCGGCTCAACTCCTGATTTTTCGTTGTGGAGAAAGTTTTTAAGTAAGCTTGGAAACCTACTCGTGCGTTATGTTGGTGGAGTTTCTTCAATAAAAGATTGCACATCTGGATATCGATGTATTAAGGCTGATTTTTTAAAGAGAGAGAATATTAGATCTNTGTCGACAACAGGCTACTCGTTNCAGAGTGCCTTGCTATGCGAGCTTAACGCTCAGGGGGCGAAGACCATTGAGATTCCCATCATCTTTAATCAAAGAGTATCTGGAGAGTCAAAGTTATCACTCAAAGATCAAATTGAATTTCTGCTTAATATTCCTCGATTAGGATTTAGAAATTACCAAGATTTTATTAGATATTCGTTAGTTGGATGCTCTGGCGTGTTCATCAATATGGGTATTTACTTTTTATTAACGCGTTATGTTGGTTTGTCACAATATTTGTCACCAATAATCTCTATAGAGTGTGCTGTTTTATCCAATTTTTTCTTGAATAATTTTTGGACATTTCAAGGTCGTAACTTAAAAGAATCTTTAATAATGAAAATGATTAAATTTCATTCGATCGCGGGATTGTCGGGGCTTACTAATTATGTAATTTTTTTATCATTGCTTGTAGGATTTAGTACGAATGACCTAATTGCCAATTTGATTGGAATTGCGGTTGGCGCAGTGCTTAATTATCTTATCAATTCAAATTGGACTTGGCGGAAGTTTGATCAGTCTTAAGACCTTTTAAAAAGCCATAAAATGCAGGTTTTGGAGTTAAATTTTCGTCATAAATTGTAGGCCAATCTTTCATTTTAAAAAAACGTCTTATCCAAGTATCCCGGTCATTAAATCCCCAGAATGTAATTCCATACTGTTGCTCTCTTGGCACAACTTCTTTGTATATGCGAACGAGATCTTCATATTTTTTGGCTTGCGCTAAAAGCATCTCTTCAGTGACGTCAGTAAAACGTTGAATTCCCCCGCCACGGGAGTCATCATGCGTATTAAATATAATATCCACCTCAGAAAGATGGATTTGTAATCCAGTGGAAGCGGCAGTTTTTAGTGTATGAGCGATGATTTCGTTGGGAATGTCCATTCTAATATGCATTTGAAAACCAATGCCAGAGATTGGTACACCTCGTTTTTGGAAATCCTTTACCATCGTCATCATAGTATTGAACTTCTCTAAGTCCCTCTCAATATTAAAGTCGTTATAAAAAAGAACTGCGTCTGGATCCGCCTCGTGCGCGAACTCAAATGCTTTTTCAATGTATTTAGGGCCAATTATTTTGTACCAAATCGTATCTTCTCGAAAACCAGCGCCTTTTGTGTTGAGACCTTCATTGATGACATCCCAACCGTGCACTTGCCCTTTGTATCTGCCAACATACTGATATATGTAATCCCGCATGAAGGGTAGTAACCAATCAGGATTTTCAGTTGCTTTAATTCTTACCCATTCTGGTGTTGAGCTATGCCAAATGAGATTATGACCAAATACTCTTTGATTGTGTTTATTTGCGTAAGCAATAATTGAATCAACGATTGAAAAATCAAATCTTTCTTCAGTTGGCATAACTTGATTCATTTTCATATCACTGCCAGCCGTGTAACTATCAAAATGATATTGTTGTAGCTGTCTTAGTTGAAGGTCTTTCTGAAAAGGTCTGTACCTTACTGCAGTGCCTAGCGGGAATTCGGAGTTGGCGCTAAGTGATGGAGGGTTTGTCTTTGACTCTACATTGAGCTGATTGCAGCTAACTAGCAAAAATGTAAAAAAAGAGAAGGTTATTATTTTTATCATTTCAAATCATGTNAGCGNATTCATCCTCGTTAAATATAANNCCTAATTAATAAATAGTTAAGCGAGATATTTACTGACGAAGGTTTTACATTAGATATAGAATGATGCTATGGAAATTTTAAGAACACCTGAAAAATGTTTTGCCAAAATAAAAGCGTATCCGTTTAAGCCAAACTATACGACCATTAAAACCCATGATGGGTCTGACTTGCGCATACATCACATAGATGAGGGACCAAGAGATGGACCTATTTTGTTATGCATGCATGGGCAACCCGTATGGAGTTACTTGTACTCTAGAATGATTCCNTTTTTGAATGGAGGCGGCATCAGAGTAATNGCGCCTGATCTACCAGGATATGGGAAATCAGACAAGCCTGCATNGCGNACNGATTACNCTTANCAGCGTCAAGTTGANTGGATGAGCTNATGGTTAGTAAAAAATGACTTTAAAAATTTAACTTTTTTTGGGCAAGATTGGGGCGGTTTGATAGGATTGCGAATGGTAGCTGATCATGCAGATCGTTTTGAGCAAGTTGCCATTGGAAATACAGGATTACCCTGCAATCCTGATATTCCTGATGCAATAGTGGATGAAATATTGGCTTTNAGNAACTCAAAACAAAAGATTTCTTTATTTCATATGGCTAAGAAACTGCGATCCATGAGGGGATTCTCGAGTGGAGATAAACACAATAGCGAGAGGATGTTCGCTTATTGGCAGAAATACACATGGGACACAATAAATATCCCCTCGGGTGTTATTGCTTCAATGATGATGGAAAAAAGGAACATGTTATCGTTACTTCTCAATCTACTGATGATTAAGCTAGGTTTTGGTTCATCTCGATTGTTTGCATCTGACTTATCTCACGCCTATGAAGCACCCTATCCAAATGCTAGGTTTAAAATGGCAGTACGTGCTATGCCAAGTCAAGTCCCAATGATACCTGATCAGTCACTAGAGGCGCAGTTAAAAGCATGGGAGTTTTTCAGCAGGTTTGAGAAACCATTTCTATGTATTGGTGCAGGGAATGATCCTGTAACGAATGGATTTGAAAAGCAATTTATTAAAAGAGTGCCTGGGGCAAAAAATCAGAATCATCAAACTATTGGTGGTGGGCATTTTCTGCAATGGACTAAGGCGGAAAAGTTATCAAACATCTTAATTCAATTTATGAAAAAAAATGGTTAGAAAAATATTTAAAGTAATTTTTCATTTTATTATTGCAATTTTTATAATGATGTTTCTCATTGCGGCTCACAGTTCATCATTGAACTTGCTGTGGTTGAGTTCAATGAATATGCCAGTCACTGTATCAACGATAATTGATGTTTTTTATGGAGATTTCAGAGGATTGTTGTTTGGTGGTGCGTTCCCAGTACCGGTGTTAATAGCGTTAATTTGTCTTATTTTGTTCTTGTTAACAGGAATTCTTAGACGCTGGTTGCGCTTCTCTCCCGTATTTATGTATGCAATGTCGGGTGTGGCAACTTTCTTGGTTGTGACAGTTGTTCTGCCTTTAGGATTTAATAATATTGATTTAATAGCAAATGCTAGAACTGGAATTGGAAAGAGTTTGTTGTGTTTATTCGGCGCAGCTGCTGGTGCGTATTTTGGATTTTTTGTAGGGAGATCAAAAGATGATGAACAAATGTAAACATGCAGCTTTTTGTTTAATGCTTTCCGTGAGTTGTATGTCAATTTCAACAGTTTATGGGTTTGATTATAAATCTGAAGTTGTCATCGAAAACTTAGACAATCCATGGAGCATTGCTTTTATTTCAAACTCTGACTGGCTTGTTACCGAATTNTCTGGATCTTTGAGGCGTGTGGTTAACGGAGAGTTGCAAGAAGAACCTATAGCAGGTGTTCCAGAAGCTTTTTATTATGGTCAAGGTGGGTTGTCTGATGTTGTTTTGCATCCCAACTTTAATNAAAATAAATATGTTTATTTAACGATGTCTGCAGCGGATACGTCCAACAAAAAACTTAATTTTCTGAAAGTAGTGAGGGGTGAGCTTCATAAGAATGAGCTCTTGAATGTTGAGACTATTTTCGAGTCTAAACCGCTCAGAAAAACCAGAGCTCACTATGGAGCCAGATTAGCTTTTATGAAGGATGGTTCAATTTTGATATCTTCAGGTGATGGTTTTAATCACCGAGAGCAAGCACAGCTGCTCGATAACCATTTTGGTAAATTTATTCGTTTGAATGATGATGGAAGTATCCCAAAAAATAATCCCTATGCTGATAAAGAGGGTTATAAGCCAGAGGTATGGTCCTATGGACACAGGAATCAACAAGGACTTGTAGTTACGAAGGAAGGATTAGTTATTGCACACGAGCATGGTCCTAAAGGCGGTGATGAGTTGAACATAATACAACCTGGAAAGAATTATGGATGGCCTGCNATCACCTATGGGGTTGATTACAGTGGCGCTGTGATTTCACCATTCACCGAGCATCCTGATATGGAGCAGCCTGTTAAATATTGGGTGCCTTCAATCGCTCCTTCCTCGATGATTCTATACTCTGGTGATATGTTTCCTTCATTGAAAAATGATTTGTTAATTTCTGCGCTGAAGCCAGGAGATGTTAGACAACTCAAGTTTGATGAAGATGAAGTAGTAAGCGAGAGTATTATCATTTCAGAATTTGGAAGAATAAGGCATATCGCAGAAGCTCCAGATGGAAGTTTGCTGCTTTTGACTGATCAAAGACGAAAAAAAGGAAAACTTATCAGAATCTCTGCTATTTCAGAAGATAGTTAAAAAAATGTTATTTTTGGAGAAGTGTCGTTTACTTTGACACAAGTATTAAATGTTTTAGATAAAAGATCTTCCTGAAAAACTTCATCTGTTGGGCCTTGGCGAATTGTCCTGCCGTCTCTCATTAAGGTGACATTATCCGCTAATTTTCTAGCTATATTTAAATCATGAAGAACGATTAGAATTCCTATATTTTTCGATAAATACGATTTTATAATTTTTAACATTTTTAGTTCATGGAAGATATCCAGATTTGTGAAAGGCTCATCTAAGAGCAAATATCGTGAGTAATTATCGGTTTTAGGTATCCAAAGTTGAAGAAGGATTCGAGCAAAATTAACACGTTTTTGCTCTCCCCCTGATAAGGTATTAAATCTTCGTAACAGCAATGAGTGTAAGTCACATATGTTAATTATCTCTTCAAGTGCATCGGAATAACTAAAAGAGTAACTCTCATTATTTTCATGGATCCACCCCATTTCAATAATTTCTAAAGTTGTAAAATCAAATGCGACTGTTTGAGATTGAGACATTACACTTCTAAGCCGAGCACGCTCAACTATGGATATCTCTGATAAATTAATATTATTATATTTAACGTCACCATAAGAAGGTTGTATATCTCCAGCGAGAATCTTTAAAGCAGTNCTTTTGCCAGCTCCATTTGGGCCGAGAATTGCAGTAATCTCTCCTGGTATTATCTCAAGATCTAAATGGCTAATAATCTTTTCTCCATTTATCAATAGAGATATCCCGTGCGATTTAATAGTCATGTTTTCTCATTCTAAAAATTAACCACAAGAAAAAAGGAGAACCTATAGCACTCGTAATTAAACCCACGGGTAATTCCATAGGCTCAATAATGATCCTCGATATAAGATCAGCAGATATCATAATGCCTGCACCCAACAAGGACGCACTTGGAAGAAGATATTTGTGAGAAACTCCACCTAATAGTCTCGCAATGTGAGGAACAACCAGTCCTATAAATCCAATAATGCCTGAGAGTGCAACGCTAACGCCTATGCATATAGCGCAACAAACAATAATGCGTGTCTTTAACTTTTGCACATTGACGCCAAGTCGATAAGCTTCTATTTCTCCCAATTGAATGAGATTCAGATTTTTAGCGGTTGGGATTAGAAGTCCTATCGAAGACATTATCGCAACAGATGCAGGAAGTAAAAGTGTCCAGGTAGCCCCACTAAAGCTCCCCATAGTCCAAAAAGTTAATGTTCGTAATTCAGTGTTTGTGCTTATATAAGTAAGAACACCAATTAAAACTCCAACAATTGCATTGATTGCTACTCCCATTAATAGCAAATATGTTGTGCTGTGACCCCCAAAACCTTTTGTTACCGAGAATAGAAGCACTATAACTATGAGTGCACCGAGTATTCCTGAAATCGGCAACAGGAGCTGTCCTGTCAGCGACTCAGATAGTCCGGGAGGGAGAATGACAATTGCAATAGCAGCTCCTAATGCTGCGCCGGCAGATACTCCTATAAGACCAGGATCTGCTAATGGATTCCTGAATAAGCCTTGAAGAACTGCACCGCAAATCCCAAGACTAGCGCCAACAAAACAAGATAGCAGCACCCTAGGTAATCGAATATCAATAATAATAGTTTTCTGAATACTGTCCTCTCCACCTTTAAGTATTGANAAAAGGGATATTGGATAGCTGCCATTTGAAATAGCTGCCAGAAGAGCAAAAATGCAGAACATCGAGAGGAAGGACAATATCAATGATTGATTCTTGTTTATAGCTACAGATGTNCGCTCACGGGATATCGGTATTTCGTTCATGTCACTATTGTATCTATTTGGGAAATTTTAGTGCCGTTTTAATGATTGCACCTCAAGGATTTGAGTCCTGTTTGCAGTCTTTTAAGGTGATCTCTTAAGTCATCTCCTTTCTTTTGAGCAACACCGATGGTTAATGTATCAATAATTGTTAGTTGAGCGATTCGCGATGAGAGCGGTGTAAAAATTTGGAACTCTTCTTCCGCATCTATTTCGAGAGCAATGTCTGATTGCTTTGCTACGGGCGAAAAACTAGGCGCAATACCAATTACTGTACCTCTTTGTTTTTGAACTAACTTAATGGAATCTAAAAGTGCTTGGGTTCTTCCTGATTGTGAAATAGCAATAACTACATCTTCTTTNCCAAGTGATGAAGCTGACATGTTTTGTAGGTGAGGATCTGAATAACAAACTGAATTAATTCTTAGCCTAAAAAACTTATGTTGAGCATCGGCCGCTACAGCCGCCGAAGCACCAAATCCGTAAAATTCAACTCTTCCTGCCTCGTTGAGTTTCCTTATTGCCTTGTCGATATTTTTAAGATTAAGGTTATCTCTGACTTTCAACAAAGAATCTACAGTTGAATCGAAAACTTTTTGGCTTAACTCTTTTGTAGAGTCAGAGTCCTTTACTGCGATTTGTCCAAAGCTTGGGCTGGCAGCTAGTTGCTGTGCGAGAGATAATTTGAAGTCCTGAAAACCTTTACAGCCGATAGCTCTGCAGAACCGAACCACAGTTGGCTCACTTACATCGGCATCTTCTGCGATATCAACAATTCTTTTTTCGACCATTGCGAGCGGATTTTGAAGCACCAAATTTGCAACTTTGGCTTCTGACTTCCGCATGCTCGGAATTTTGTCTACTATTACTTGAGTCAACTGAGCTGGTTTCATTTGCATATCTCCACTTTGTAAAAAATTTACAAGAATTTGTAGATAAAAGCTAGTTTTGTAGTAAATTTTTATTTTGAAATCTTTTTGTTCTCAAATATTGATGCCGGCTTTTTCTTTAAACTGATAGAATATTACTCATGGATGTTACTGAAATTCTTAAGAATTTGAATGAGTCACAAGAACAAGCTGTGACAAGTGATAATCAGCATTTACTTGTGCTAGCGGGTGCTGGAAGCGGAAAAACTCGGGTGCTAGTTCATAGAATTGCGTGGAAAGTTCAAGTGGAGAACATTTCACCATTTGGAATACTTGCTGTTACTTTCACTAACAAAGCAGCGGGTGAAATGAGAGACAGGATAGAAACACTTTTGGCACAGTCACTCAGAGGAATGTGGGTCGGGACTTTTCATGGTCTCGCTCATCGACTGCTTAAAATGCATTGGAATGATGCAAAATTGCCTGAAAATTTTCAAATTCTTGATAGTGACGATCAATTAAGGCTTATCAAAAGAGTTACAAAAGCACTCGATTTGGATGATCAAAAGTGGCCCCCACGTCAGTCTCAATGGTGGATCAACTCACAAAAAGATGAAGGACTCAGACCCGACAACATTCGTGAAGACAAAGATCCATACCTCTCAGTAATGGTGAAAATTTATCGATCTTATGAAGAACTTTGTAATCGTCTAGGTGTTATTGATTTTGCAGAGTTACTATTGAGAGCGTTGGAGCTGTGGAAAAATTGTCCGAGTGTTCTTGCGCATTACCAAAACAGATTCAAACACATATTAATCGATGAGTTCCAAGATACTAACTCAGTGCAGTATCAATGGTTAAAAACGCTCTCTAGCTCTTTCTCTGATGTTACAGCGGTCGGTGATGATGACCAATCAATCTATGGTTGGCGTGGTGCCAAAGTCGAAAATATTTTAAGTTTTGAACGTGACTTCAAAGAAACAAAAGTGGTGAAACTAGAGCAGAATTATAGATCTACCTCAAATATTTTAAATGCAGCCAATGCTGTAATTAAAAGAAATGCTGATCGATTGGGGAAAAATCTTTGGACAGATTTAGGTGAAGGTGAACCAATATTCTTATATTCAGCATTTAATGAAAACGATGAAGCTAGGTATATTGTTGAAAACTTAAAATCTTGGATCGATCAAGGTAATAACCGTCAGGATGCGGCAGTTTTGTATCGATCCAATGCTCAATCAAGAGTAATAGAATCTGCTTTACTACAATTTGATATCCCTTATAGAGTTTATGGGGGACAGAGGTTTTTTGAAAGACTAGAAATAAAGAATGCATTAGCTTACATGCGTTTAATTTTAAATTGTCATGATGATGTAGCTTTTGAAAGAGTAGTGAATATTCCTCCTAGGGGTATTGGAGAGAGAACGGTAGATGCAGTTAGGGAGCATGCGCGTAATATCTCGATTTCGATGTGGTCAGCCGCAAAAGCAATGATCGTGGATAAAAATCTCAATACCAGATCAGCAAATGCGTTAGCCGCNTTTCTAAATCTTATAAATGAGATGACTAATACTCTCGAGGCATTACCTCTCTCAGAACTTGCCGAAAACTCGATCGAAATGAGTGGTCTAATAGAAATGCACCGTCGTGAAAAAGGTGAGCGAGGTCAATCAAGGGTTGAAAATTTGGANGAATTAGTAGGNGCNTGCAAGAACTTTACTCCAGAAAGTATAGATACTCCAGTGTTAGCTCAATTTTTAGATCAGGTTTCATTAGAGGCAGGCGAAAGGCAAGCTAACGAAGATCAAGATGCTGTTCAACTAATGACTCTTCATAGTGCCAAAGGGCTCGAATTTCCGCTGGTTATCATGGCAGGTATGGAAGAAAATCTGTTTCCTCACAAAATGTCACAAAATGAGCCTGGACGTTTAGAGGAAGAGAGAAGGCTGGCATATGTTGGTATAACGAGAGCAATGCAAAAGTTATATTTCACATGTGCAGAGACAAGAAATCTTTACGGTACTGATCATTTTAATCCGATTTCAAGATTTGTAAGAGATGTACCAAAAGAGTTCATGAAAGAAGTTAGATTGAAAAACACGGTGATAAGACCAACAAGTTTTTCAACAAATTCAAGAATCAGTGATTCAGGCGACTTAACTGGATTTGAACTAGGCCAAAGAGTGAGTCATCATGTTTATGGTGAGGGCGTTATTTTGAATTTTGAGGGAAATGGACCCAGAGCACGAGTCCATGTTAGTTTTGAACAAGTAGGAACTAAGATACTTATTTTAGCTTCTGCAAATTTGCAGTCCTTATAAACAAANGGTAATTGGAGGATTTATGAAGCTTTTACTTTTAGCAACTTGGATACTTCTTTTGTTTGGTTGTGGAGATAATCAAGAAAAGAATCTCAGTGGATCGGTAGATACTTCCAAACAAAAATTTGAATGGAAGATGGTCACTACTTGGCCTAAAAACTATCCTGGATTGGGCTTAGGAGCAGAAAATTTTGCAAATAAAGTAGAAGCAATGTCGGCTGGTCGATTAAAAATTAAAGTTTTTGGTGCAGGCCAACTGGTTCCCGCATTTGAGGTGTTTGATGCTGTATCACAAGGAACCGCGGAAATGGGCCATGGCGCGGCTTATTATTGGACGGGAAAGTCGAAAGCAGCAGCATTTTTTACAGCGATACCTTTTGGTCTCAATGCTCAAGAAATGAGTAGCTGGATCCATTATGGAGGAGGTCTAGAGCTTTGGCGAGAACTGTACGAGGAATTTAACCTTGTTCCTTTTGCGGCTGGCAACACGGGTGTACAAATGACGGGATGGTTTAATAAAGAGATAAAATCAATAGAAGATATTAAAGGACTTCGAATGCGGACTCCTGGGTTGGGAGGTGATGTGATTACCAGAGCCGGTGGAATAGCGGTCACTATCTCAGGTGGAGAGCTATATACCGCCATGCAAACGGGCGTTATAGATGCTTTAGAATGGGTTGGCCCCTATAACGATCTTGCGTTTGGCTTTCATCAAATAGCTAAATATTATTATTACCCTGGTTGGTCTGAGCCTGGCCCTGCACTCGAGTTGTTAGTTAACAAAGATGCTTTTGAGACATTGCCCGAAGATTTGAAAGCAATTGTGGAAACAGCCGCCCGCGCAGTAAATCAAGATGTACTTGATGAATACACCGCCAGAAACAATGAGGCTCTTGTAAGTCTTATTGAAGAACATGGTGTTCAATTAAAAAAGTTGCCGGATGATGTTGTCAGAGAGTTAAGACGTATTTCAGAGGAGATTATTGAAGAGATAGCATCTGACTCTGAAATTGCTCGAAGAATCGCGAATTCAATTCAATCCTTTCAAAAGCAAGCTGCAGCTTATCATGCGATATCTGAGGAGGCATATTATGAAGCTCGCCGAAAATAGATTGGACTGTATTAATTTCGCCAGAAGGTAGGTGATAACACTACTAATAAAGTAAATACTTCTAACCTACCAAGTAGCATTCCTGAGCAGAGGATTGCTTTACTCATTGCATTCAGATCGGCGTAATTTTCTGCAACTGCACCAAGACCGGGACCTAAATTATTGAAAGATGCTGCTGTTGCTGACCAGGCTGTTATGTAATCAAGATTGTTTGCTAGAAGGAGCAATACCATTACATAAAAAATAAAGAAGTAAATTCCAAAAAATGCCCATATCCCGTCGGTTACACGCTCCGGAATCTTGTGCTTTTTTGTTTTAATCGGAAGCACCGCATTCGGATGAATTAATCGATAAATTTCTCTTACTACTTGCTGAGACATAATAAGAATTCTGCCCATTTTTATTCCACCACCAGTAGATCCGGCACAGGCCCCAAAAAATGAAAGTAAGATTAAAAAAAATGGTAAAAAGCTAGGCCATAAATGAAATTCTGTTGTTGTAAAGCCTGTTGTAGTCAATATTGAAATGAGCTGGAAAACACCCACAAAAAGAATTTCTTCATTGGGCATACTGGCAGTTGTATAAAGGAAATATGTTGTCACTAAAATCCCAAATAAAATGACAAGAACAAATAATCTTGCTTCAGGATCTGATATGTATGATTTAATTGATCTAGCGTGCCAAGCAGTATAGTGAAGTGCGAAATTTAATCCTGAGATAACCATGAATATTGAGGCGATTGTTAAAACCGCATTATTGCCAAAGTGGCCAAGGCTTTCATCATAGGTGGAGAAGCCTCCAATTGAGATCGTTGAAAAACTGTGAGACAACGCATCAAACCAACTCATGCCTGCTACCCAATAAGCTATGGCACAAACAACAGTTAGAAAAACGTAAATTTTGAAGAGTGCGTTGGCTGTTTCTGCAATTCTAGGAGTAAGTTTAGTATCTTTTATAGGTCCAGGTGTTTCTGCTTTATAAATTTGCATTCCTCCGACGCCAATCATTGGAAGAATGGAAACTGCTATGACGACTATNCCAATGCCTCCAAGCCATTGAAGTTGTTGACGGTAGTAAAGAATTGACTTTGGAAGATCCTCTAAATTAGTAAAAACAGTTGCTCCGGTTGTCGTTAAACCAGAGATAGACTCAAAGAGTGCATCGATAAAAGATAGATTCGTTTCCTGAGATAAAGCAAAAGGTAATGCGCCGAATGTGCTTAATACTAACCAAAATAGTACCGTTATTATAAATCCATCTCGAATTCGGATCTCTCCTTTCATATTTCTTGCGGGAAGCCATGAAAGGAACCCTACTATCATGGTGATAGTAAAAGCGAGAAAGAACATTGGAAGGGTATTCTCTTGGTATATTGTGGCAAAAATTATCGGCACTAGCATACTTGTGCTAAAAACCATCAACATGAGACCTAGAACTCTAGAAACAAAAGCTAAGTGCATAAGAGCTCTTTCTCAAAATAAATTTGCATCAGCCGCAAAAAGTTTTTCCACGGCCTTCGTTTTGTTCTTGTTGATAACCACGACTATTACATGATCATCATTTTTTATGATCACATCATGATGAGCGATAATTACTTCACTGTCTCGCACCAGAGCAGCGACTGTGGTACCAGTTGGCATTACTAAATTACCTATTTCTCTTCCAACAACTTTTGAGTTGTTAACGTCACCATGGACAATAAATTCCAAGGCTTCAGCCGCACCTCTCCGTAGCGAATGTACTACCCCAGTGTCGCCTTTTCGAACATGAGCTAACACTGAGCTTGTTGTGGCGAGCTGAGGGGAAATCGCTACATCAATTTCTCCACCTTGCATTAGGTTAGCGTAAACTGGATTCGTTATCAGTGTCATAACTTTTTTTGTGCCGAGTCTTTTTGCAAGCAGAGAAGCCATAATATTAACTTCATCATCATTCGTAAGCGCAATGAAAACGTCTGTTTTATCAATATTTTCATCTAACAAAAGTTCTTGGTCTGAAGCAGATCCATTTAAAACAACGGCATGGTTAAGTTGCTCAGATAAAAATGTGGCTCGCTCCGCACTTACTTCTATTATTTTTATGTTCAACGAGTCTTCGAGCGCTGAAGCTAATCTATAACCAATATTACCGCCTCCTGCAATTATAATTCTCTTATATGGTCTTTCAGCTTTCCTAAGCTCACTCATTACTTTTTTTATGTTTTTCTTCGCTGCAATAAAAAACACTTCATCTCCGTCCTCGATCACGGTATCTCCGGAAGGAACGATAGCTTTATTTTTTCGATAGATCGCGGCTACTCTTGCATCTGCTTTGGGAATGTGTTCCCTCAGTGTCTTGAGTTTTTGATCGACCAGAGGACTGTTTTTAGTCGCTCTCATCCCTATCATTCGAATCACGCCATCAGCAAAATCGAGCACTTGAAGAGCGCCTGGTTGTTCCACTAGTTTTCTTACATAGTCAGTTACAGCTTGCTCGGGCTCTATTAGAACATCGATTGGCATATTAGAATCTGAAAAAAGCAAATCTTTATAATCTTTAATAAAGTAATTTCTTGCGCGCACTCTTGCTATCTTTTTTGGGGTATTGAATATTGAATGAGCAACTTGGCAAGCCACTATATTTATTTCATCACTATTTGTTACAGATACAAGCATGTCAGCATCTTCTATGCCTGCAGATAGTAAAATATCAGGATGACATCCTGTTCCTGTCACTGTTCTTATATCATGATGGTCTTGAATAAACTGCAGGCGCGCCTCATCAAGATCAATTAAAGTAATGTCGTGGTATTCTCTCGCTAGATTCTCTGCGAGTGTCGAACCTACTTGGCCTGCACCTATAATTATAATTTTCATAGCTTTAGCGCAATTATACCTTAATTAGCCTAGCATAATAGAATCCGTCATGTGCATTTTTTTCCGGGAATAACTGTTTGCCATACTTCGTAGAGATCCCACAATTAATTTCAATTTGGGAGACTTTTACATCTTTTTGAAATTTTATAAATTTTTCAATTACCAGATCGTTTTCTTCAGGTAACACCGAGCAAGTGATGTATAAAAGGACTCCGTCCGGTTTTAGTGTTGGCCAAATCGCTGACATAATTTCAAATTGTTTTTCTGCAAGTTTAGAAATATCAGAAGCTTTTCGGAGAAGTTTTATATCTGGATTTCTTCGGATGACACCGGTCCCTGAACATGGAGCATCTAACATTATTCTGTCGAATTGATTACCATCCCACCAATCATCAATCTTGCATAAATCTGCATTTAAAAAATTTCCATGCAGTCCTAGTCTAGCAGCGTTTTCCTCTGCTTTCTTTAATCTGGTGTCATTAGAATCAACAGATAACAGGGATCCAAGTTTATGTTCTGATTCTAAAATATCACATGTTTTTCCACCTGGCGCACAACAAGCATCGAGTATTAAGTGCTCTTCACTATAATTTAGAATACTTGGGGCAAGTTGTGCAGCTTCATCTTGAACACTGACAGCACCCTCATTAAATTCTGGTATTCGCTCAACAGGCAGTGGTTTTTTTAACTGTATTCCTTTATCACTATATGCAGTGAAACTCGCTTTTATGTTCACTTTGGCGAGCACATCAAGATAAGCCTCTCTGGTTGTAAACTTTGTATTAACTCGAAGCGTTAGCGGCCCCGGAATGTTATTATTTTCCATGAGTTCTATGGTTTTTGAAGTTCCCCAAGATTTTTCAAACATGTCAATTAGCCAATTAGGGTGACTTGAATTGAAAGCCATGTCTTCATTTTCAGACTTAAAAGCTTTAAATTTGCTCCGTTGAAACTCTCTTAAAATACCGTTAACTAATCCTTTGGCCCAACTTCTTTTGAGTTCATCACATACTTTGACAGTCTCATTAATTGCTGCATGTTCTTTAATTCGCATTCTTGATAATTGATATATACCAATTGCAATTAGCGCGTGTATTTGAGGTTGTTTCTTTGCTAAAGATTTTCGCATCAGAAATTTCATTATTTGCTCAATTTGTAAATACCACCTTACGCAACCAAAGCAGATCTCCTTGAAGAGTGAGTACTCATCGTCAGCTACTAATGTGTGATTATTATTTAAGCTATCAGTGAGAGATTTCCCACCAAGTACATCTGATAATACACGTGTTGCAATCGCTCTTGAGGATAAAACTTTTTTTCGTCGAACTTTATTATTCAAACATACTTCCAACAGAGAAATATTCTCTTTTTGATTTCAAGATTTCACTTACCTTCATTTTGACCTTTCCTGGAAGTTGCATTTCTGTAATTAAAAGTTCTCCATTACCACACTTTATAAGTAACCCGTCATCGTTTGCACGAAGAATAGTGCCAACTCTTTGTATATCTTTGGTGAGTGGCGATGTCTCAATACTGCTCGCTTGCCAAACTTTTACTCTTTGGCGATTAAATTCAGAAAACATAACCGAGTCTGGATTGAATGCCCTAATGGATCTCTCTAGATTTATCGCATCCTCGATCCAATTAATTTTACACTCACTTTTTATTATTTTTTTCGCGTAGCAAGCCTGAGAAGGATTTTGCTTTATAGCGCAGACTTCACCCGTTTCAATTTGTGATAGAACGGTTAGTAACAGTGTGGGACCAATTAATGACATCTGGTCTCTTAATGTTTGAGCTGTCTCTCGTTTGGATAGACTAAGTTTTCTTGAACCCAGTATTGGTCCGGTATCTAGCCCCTCATCCATTTGTATAACCGATACTCCAGATTCTGTATCTCCATTTTGAATTGCTCTTTGAATTGGAGCAGCGCCCCTCCATCTTGGTAAAAGTGATGTGTGCACATTAATACAACCAAGTTGAGGGCCCTGTAATATTGATTTTGGCAAGATCATCCCATAAGCAACCACCACCATTACATCTGGCTTTAAATTGTTGAAAACTTTGACCTCTTCCGCGTTATTTAAAGATAAGGGCTGATGAACAAGAAGATTANTTTTGAGGGCTAATGATTTTACTGCGCTCGGCAATTCCCGCTTTCCTCGACCCGATGGNCGATCAGGTTGNGTATAAACTCCGATGANGTCATGCTCTCCATTATCTAAGATTTTGGCGAGATGAGCTGCAGCAAAAACTGGTGTACCAGCGAAAACAATTTTCAAAAAGGCACCATTATTTTGATTTATTTTTCTTTATTTGTTTACGAATTAGTTGTCGCTTCAAAGGCGATAGATAGTCTATGAACAACTTTCCATTTAAGTGGTCAATTTCGTGCTGGATACACGTTGCCATAAGTCCGGTATACTTTTCTTCGAAAGGATTACCCTCTTGGTCGAATGCATTAACTAAAACCTCTGTTGGTCTCTCGACAGGCTCTTGGATGCCAGGTATTGACAAACACCCCTCAGTATATGATTTTGGTGTTTCATCAGTGATCTTCATCTCTGGATTAATAAAGATAGTTGGACTTGAGTAATCCTCTGATATATCTATTACGACAATTCTCAAGTGAATATCAACTTGAGTTGCAGCAAGCCCTATGCCTTTTGCATCNATCATTGTATCCANCATATTGGTTACAATATCTTTTATCCTCTCGTCAAAAACTTCCACCGTTTTCGCTTTTTCTCTGAGTCGAGAATTTGGGTATTTTAAGATGGGAAGAATTGCCATTCTTTAATTAAATTTGCTAAAAATTTACACTCATTATATATCACCGTGATTAGTCGATGCCACAAATCACAGATTAAACGGACTATTCTCTTCCATGGTTGCACATGCAAATTTGTTAAGGTAGGCTCCACTCTTTTGAGAGGAAAATTTTATGTCACAGCCGTTTGTTTCTGTTCTTATGGGTTCCGATTCAGATCTACCGATTATGGAAGCCAGTTTTGAGATATTACGTAAATTTAATATACCATTCGAAGTAAAAGTTACTTCTGCGCATCGTACTCCAAAGGCAACGCATGACTTTGTCACTGATGCGGATAAGCGCGGATGTGCAGCTTTTATATGCGCGGCTGGAATGGCAGCTCACCTCGCGGGTGCAGTATCTGCGACAACATTAAAACCTGTTATTGGGGTCCCAATTAACGGCTCATTGGACGGTTTAGATTCGCTTTTATCAACTGTTCAGATGCCTGGAGGTATTCCCGTTGCAACTGTAGCAATTGGAAAGGCAGGAGCTAAAAATGCCGCTTATCTAGCTGCTCAAATAATTGGTGTTTCAGACCCTGATATGCATCAAAAGCTCATCAAAGAGCGTGCAGATAATGCTGCTTCAATAATTGCTAAAGATGCAGCATTGCAGGAATCTTTAAGCAAATAATTTTTCTAATGAAGGCGATTGAGTATCCGAAACTCTTAGCCAGTGCTATAGCTGTTCTCAAAAGACAAGGGGTTATAAGTTACCCGACAGAAGGTGTTTGGGGTTTGGGCTGTGATCCAATGTCAGAGGTAGCAGTGAGGAAGGTNCTGCGCTTAAAAAATCGTTCTATCTCTAAAGGACTGATANTAATAGGCTCCTCTCACCAACAATTTGCAAGATTGCTTGAAGATCTTGATGATCGATCAAAAAGACGTTTCATTGAAAAGAGATCAAAACCCACTACTTGGCTAGTGCCGTCTAATGATACTATCCCTCCCTGGATTACTGGGAATCATGATTCGGTGGCGGTNCGCATCACTAAGCATCCAGTGGCCAAAGGCTTATGCGAAGTATTTGGGAGGCCGATTGTTTCTACCTCCTGTAATCCTCAAGGTGCTCCTCCAGCAACTAGTCAATCTCAAGTGCAGGAATATTTTGGAGATAAATTAGATTATTTTGTTATGGGAGAAATTGAGAGGATGGGATCGGTAAGCGATATTATTGATNTCAAAACAAACAAAGTTATCAGACTGGGTTAAAAGTTGGATAAATTAGCAGTAAAAAAGTATCTAGAAAAGCTACAGAATGAAATCTGTGTCACCTTATCAAGTGCCGATAAGAACTCTTTTTTAGCTGATCGCTGGGAGAGAGCAGAGGGTGGTGGGGGAGAGAGCAGACTTTTTAGCAATGGAAGTTTTATTGAAAAGGGAGGTGTGAATTTTTCACATGTTTTTGGAAATTCCATCCCAGCAGCTGCAACAATAAAGCGACCTGAGCTTGTTGGAGCGGCATGGGAAGCAATGGGAGTTTCTGTAGTGATACACCCATCGAATCCTCATGTTCCAACGGTCCATATGAATGTTCGGTTTTTTTCTGCAAGGAAAGGAGATACAGATATTTGGTGGTTTGGNGGTGGATATGATTTAACNCCATTCTATGGATATGAAGATGACTGTATCCATTGGCATTGCTCAGCAAAAAAAGTATGTGACAAATTCTCTGAAAGTCTCTATCAAAAATTGAAGAAAAATTGTGATGANTATTTTTTCTTGCCTCATCGGAATGAAGCAAGAGGCATTGGNGGNATTTTCTTTGATGACTTCAATNATGAGGGTTTTGATAAAAGTTTTGAGTTTTTGAAAGATACTGGTGACTCTTTTATTGATTCATACATGCCAATTGTTAATCGACGGAAAAATACCAAATTTGGCAATAAAGAGAGAGAATTTCAATTATATCGAAGGGGTCGATATGTGGAATTTAACTTGCTGAAAGATAGAGGAACTCTCTTTGGATTACAAAGTATGGGAAGAACGGAGTCAATATTGATGTCAATGCCTCCCCTCGTGAGATGGGAGTACAATTGGACGCCCAAGGCGGGTTCACGGGAAAAAGAGTTGTATGATNTTTATTTGAAGCCAAGAGATTGGGTATCATTTTGAAGAATTTCGCTGTTTTTGGAAATCCTATTAAACATAGTCTCTCACCAATAATTCACTCTATGTTTGCAGAGCAATTGGGCATCGAGCTGAATTATGAGAAATGCTTTGTAGAAGTTGATTCTTTCANATCTAGTGTGNAGTCATTTTTTGATGANGGAGGACANGGCTTAAATGTGACGGTTCCATTTAAAGAGCAAGCCTTTCAAATATCTAATCATCTGAGTGAGCGGGCAAAAGTTGCGGGCTCTGTCAATACATTAAAACAACATTCTGATGGTAGTTTATTTGGAGACAATACGGATGGCTTGGGCTTTGAGTTAGATTTAGTTAAAAATCTACAGTGGAGTATAGATAGAAAAAATGTCCTATTAATTGGAGCGGGAGGTGCTGCTCGGGGAATTCTGATGAATTTGCTCAGCCTCAATCCAAACAAAATTTATATCTTCAATCGAACTCCAGAGCGTGCAGAATTGCTCGCATCAGAATTTACTGAACACGGAAATATCAAATCATGTTTGATTCAGGATTTAGAAGAGGAAAATGGTTTTGATTTTATAATTAATGCAACAAGCGCGAGTCTGCAAAATACAGAAATAGCTTTGCCGGCTTCTGTAATAAGCGAAACCTCCTCGTGTTACGATTTAGCGTATGCAAGTTCGGTTACACCTTTTCTTGCATGGGCAAGTTTGAGAGGCGCCTCAATAAGTGATGGCCTGGGGATGTTGGTCGAACAAGCTGCTGAATCTTTTTTCATTTGGTTGGGTGAGAGACCGGAGACCGACTACGTTATTGACCACCTCAGAAACATTAATTAAAGTCCTTTATGTACTCATCCTTTAATTTCACATAATTGCTTGTCGAATATAGGAAAAAATCTCTCTCTTTCGTAGTGATTGGTCTAAGCTTTTTGCAAGGATTTCCAACATAGACATAGCCACTGTCTAATTTTTTGGAGGGCGGCACCAAGGTTCCTGCGCCTACTATCACTTGGGAATTTACTATAGCACCATCATTTATAATGGCTCCATTCCCAATCAAGACTTCATCCATGATTGTGCAGCCATGTAAAATCACTCCATGCCCCACGATTACGCTGGAGCCAATTTTCAATGGCCAACCATTTTTGTTGTAATCAGAAGCATGTGTTATGTGTAAGACGGCATTATCTTGTATGCATGTTCGTTTCCCGATTGTAATTTCATGCATGTCGCCCCTCACCACAGCGCCGGGCCATATTGAGACATCATCTCCGAGTTTTACATTTCCTATAACAGTAGCTAATTTGTCAACATAGACTCGTTGACCTAATGAAGGTGAGACTCCTTTGAATGTTCTGACTGGATGATCCATTTTGTTTTACTCCGTATAATAAATGTAATTGTGCTCGAGGTTTTATGAAGTTTTCAACAGAAAAAAGGTTTATAGCTGGCGTAATCTGCCCTAAATGTTCCGCGCTTGATAAGTTAGTTGCCTATGCTCAAGATGATACTAACTATAGAGAGTGTGTTCGATGTGGCTTCAAAGACGAAATACGAATATCATCGCCACCTAATGAACTAAAAACTCGTGTTAATCGGTCGACAAATCAAAAAAACAATAAAGTCAGTGCAGTAAAGTTTGTCGATTTTGACTGATTGAATATCCATTCAGTCAGTCAAAAAGCAAAATCCTTTGATCCTTAAGTAATACGCGGTATTTAATCGAATTTCGACTAGTGAATCGTATAGATAATTGATATACTGACGATAGATAAATTACACAAATATCTATTTGTAAAATTTTGTGAAAGTGAGAGTGTAAAACCTAAGGTTTAAAAAAGATTATGAGATCAAAATTTATGTCACATTTACTTAAGATAATAGCTGCGCCTTACACTTTCCTTGCAGCATCTTTTGCTTCAGCAGAAAGCGGTTTTTGGAGCTTGAACATGCCTCGAGGTGTTACCGAAGTTAGTAATGCTGTTTATGATGTTCATATGCTCATGATGTATATATGNATCGCAATTGGAGTTGTGGTTTTTGGCTTTATGTTCTACGTTATGTTTGCNCANAGAAAATCTCGCGGAGCAAAAGCCGCAAACTTTCATGAAAATTTTACAGTCGAAGTAATTTGGACAATTGTTCCAGCCATTATACTTTTAGGGATGGCTTTCCCTGCTACAACATCTCTTTTGAAAGTTTATGATACCGATAATCCTGACATAGATATNAAGGTCACGGGATATCAATGGAAATGGCAGTATGAGTATCTTGGAGAAGATATTAAGTTCATGAGTGAGCTTAGAACNTCACAAGATGAACAGTATGGCAGAGTTCCCAAGGGAGAACATTACCTCAGAGAGGTGACTCAACCTTTGGTGATTCCAACAAACAAAAAAGTAAGGTTTTTAATAACTGGCAACGATGTTATTCACAGCTGGTGGGTGCCTGATTTTGCTGTTAAAAAGGATGCCATCCCAGGNTTGTTTACCTCGGCGTGGGCAAAAACNGACCAACCAGGTGTCTANGTTGGCGCTTGCACTGAGCTTTGTGGAAAGGACCATTCGAGAATGCCCGTAGTTGTNGAGGTTAAGGAAGAGGCGGACTACTANGAATGGCTAGCAGGAAAGAAAGCAGAAGCTGCGCTCTATGCATCAACGATAGGGAAAGATTGGTCCAATGATGAGTTAATGCAGAAAGGAAAAGAAGTGTACGGCATATCTTGNGCTGGNTGTCATCAGGCCCAAGGTGAAGGTATCGCAGGTATTTTCCCTTCTCTCGTCGGTAGTTCTATTGTTACAGGACCAATCGAAGATCACATTGGCATTTTGATTAACGGTGTTGCTGGGTCTGCAATGCAGTCATTTGCAGATCAACTTTCTGAAGTAGATATCGCTGCTGTTATTCATTACAAACGTAATTCTTGGGGCAATGATATGAATGACATTGTGCAGCCCCTCGATATTTTAAATTATAAGCAATCACGCTAGAGGTTAAAATACATGGCTCACGGACCCTCAGAAAACTTTTTCACTCGATGGTTTTTTAGTACCAATCATAAAGATATAGGCACACTTTATTTATGGTTCAGTTTTGCAATGTTCCTGTTGGGTGGAGCATTTGCCATGATTATTCGGGCAGAGCTCTTTCAGCCTGGTATGCAACTAATCAAACCAGAGTTTTTCAATCAAATGACGACAATGCATGGATTGGTAATGGTTTTTGGTGCAATCATGCCTGCGTTTGTTGGGCTAGCAAATTGGCTGATCCCAATGATGATTGGTGCTCCTGATATGGCGCTACCAAGAATGAATAACCTTAGCTTTTGGATTCTCCCATTTGCTTTCGCAATACTGGTCTCTACCTTATTTATGGAAGGTGGTGGTCC
>FUFK010066452.1_pt1 | contig 27446 bp, 25 predicted proteins | sample 1021851 | NCBI WGS metagenome assembly FUFK01 (sample SAMEA51879418, study PRJEB19060) | metagenome
AAATCCGGCATCGGTGGCAGCTCGTCCAAAGCTGTCAATCCAAAAGCGTCCAGAAACTGCGGGGTAGTATGCAGTAGCGCTGGACGTCCTAAAGTGTCTTTATAGCCCTCTTCCATAATCCAACCTTTATCGAACAGCTGTCTTAACAGGCTACTAGATAACGTCACGCCGCGCACGTATTCAATGTCGCTACGAGTGACCGGCTGCTTATAGGCAATGACGCTTAACGTCTCAAGTAGCGCCTGGCTAAGACGCTGTTGCCGCTGTGGAAACACACGCTGAATGAGCGCGCTATAGTCATCAGCGATTTGCAAACGATAGCCGCTAGCGGTTTGATGAAGTCTTAACACGCTAGCAGCTAAGCGCTGTTGTAACTCCGCTAGGGCTTGCTCTAATTCCTTNGCAGACACAGACAGATGCTTGCGTAGAGCCTTATCAGTCAGCGGTGCATCTGAGGCGTGCAGTAGCACCTCTATTTGTAGGCTATGCTCTTTAGNATTAGCGATATCGTTATTATTTATCATGTCTGTTCTATTTACNNNTNAATTAAACGCCAACGGCGAACACTACAGCAACCATTGCAAAGTTAACGAGTTTATCTGACTAGTCTCTNTATCAGCTTCTACATCGCTACTAACTACGCCTACTAACTGTCTTTTCATGAGCTCTAATACTGCTACAAAGCTCACTACTGCGCCGACTCTGCCTTGCGACTTATCTAATAGCTGATAAAAGGAGCGAGCACTACCAGTACTTAACTGCCGACTAATGCTAGCGATTCGATCAGATAGGGGCACCGCGTCGACTTTGATGTTATGCATTTGATAGTCAGGCTGCAGTTGCATCTTAAATAAGCTATCGATCAGTAGAGTAGGTGAGTAGCTAGGTAGCTCAGCTTGCATGACATCCGTACTTGGCAAACTGACCATAGCTAAGAACACATCGCGCTCAAGACGAACTAAACTATCTAAACGCCGGCTTGCTTCTTTGATTTGCGCGTAAGCTTCTAGGCGTTCAATCAGCTCCGCTTTTGGGTCGCGCTCATCAGTTAGGGTCTGCGGTTTTGGTAGTAGCAGCTCTGTCTTGATGGCAATTAAAGTCGAAGCCATCAACAGATAGTCGCCAGCGAGCTCAAAATGATCACTATCAAGCTCGCCAATATAAGCCAAATACTGCTCAGTGATCGGCAAAATATCCATCTGCGTTAGATCGACGTTGTTTTTTTTGACGAGATACAACAAGAAATCTAACGGTCCTGCGAACTGCTCAAGCCAAATAGCAAAAGCCCCAGGCGGTACATACAAGTCCTCGGGCAGGTTCGCTACTGGCGTCTGATAAATACGCAGAGCGGCATCAAGCATATCAGTTGACGCCTGATCGGCTAAATTAGAGGCAGCATCAGGCGCTATGCTAATCGTTGAAGGCATCTTAATCTGACTAGCTGACTGGTTATTTGAGTTTAGCTAGCGGGCGAATACCGATGGCGCGCCGCGTTTTATCAAGCTGTTTACGGCTATGACGGCGAGCTTTGTCTGCGCCCATTTGCAAGATTTCTTCTAATTCTTTTGGATTAGCCATCAGCTCTTCATAACGCGCGCGGAACGGGGCAATCTCATTATTAATCTTATCAAAGAGCGCTTGTTTGGCATCGCCCCAGCCAATACCTGTCGCAAATTGCGCGCGCATATCAGCGATCTCAGCAGGAGTAGCAAAGGCTTTGTAGATCTCAAAGATAGCCGAATCATCCGCGTCTTTTGGCTCATCAGGCAGCTGTGAGTTAGTCACAATCTTCATGATGGCTTTATGCATTTGCTTCTCTGANCTCACTTGCGGATTGGTTTCGCCAAACAGCGGAATAGTATTACTGTAGCTCTTGCTCATTTTACGGCCGTCAAGGCCCGTCAGTAGTGGANTGTCATCATCGACTACTGCGCTTGGTAAGGTGAATAGTGGCTTATATCTATGATTGAAAGTACCAGCGATATCGCGCGCCATCTCAATATGTTGGATCTGGTCACGGCCTACAGGAACGTGAGTGGCATTGAACATCAAGATATCAGCCGCCATCAGCACCGGATAGCCAAATAGACCCATGTTAATACCTTGGTCGGCGTCAACATCATCTTTTTCTAGGTTGATATCGACCGCAGCTTTATAAGCATGCGCGCGGTTCATCAGACCCTTAGCGCAAGAGCAGTTTAAGATCCAAGCCAACTCGGTAATCTCTGGCACATCGGATTGACGATAAAAGGTTACGCGCTCAGGATCAAGACCGCAAGCGATCCAAGTGGCGGCGATGGTTTTAGTTGACTCATGAATGATAGCAGGATCATAACAACCAATAATACCGTGATAATCGGCTAAGAAAAAAAACGCTTCATCGTCGCTATTTTGAATGGACTCAATCGCAGGACGAATGGCACCAACATAGTTACCTAAGTGAGGAATACCGGTGGGTTTTATACCGGTAAGGATGCGTTTGCTTTGATTGGAAGCGTCCGAATTAGAGTTATCGCTCATAAAATATCCATTACAGTGTTTTTAAATTATGGTGTATAGGCGTTTAGGTGTTAAATCATAACCGCAGAGTATAACAAATTTATCGGCGATTTTTATGCTCGAATAACTGAAGAGCAGTTTATTTAGCCTATTACTTATAAATATCGCGGCGNCCGTTAGGACCATGCTTATAGCGCCGATGAAACCACATCCACTGAGTGGGATCAATACGAATGAGGCTCTCTAGTATTTCATTGACACGCGTGGCATCAGCGACTTCATCTTTACTCGGATAGTTCTCAAGCTTTGGTGTGATTGTTAGATGATAATGTGGGCGCTTACCACGCGGCAGATTATCTGGGGTCTGCCGATAAGTATGCAGGGCCATTACTGCTGGTGGATGGGTTTTACTACCTAGCTTAGCCAAACGCCGTGCCATCGTAATGGTCGCCGCAGGTACACCAAAAAAGGGCGCCATAACCCCTTGCTTGAGGCCATAGTCCTGATCGGGTGAGTACCAAATCACATGGCCTTTATTAATAGAATCGACTAAGCTGCGCATATCGCGATTAGAGATCTGCTTGCCAAAGATATTGGTGCGACCATTGTAGATAAACCAATCCAGCAGCGCGTTATTTTGCGCGCGGTACATACAGTCGGCGGCAAAAAACTGCGTACAAAGTAGACCGCCCAAGTCGAGCATCGTATAGTGCGCGCCCAGTAAAATTACCGCACGCCCTTCATTTTGGGCNTTGACTAAGTGCTGCAAACCCGATATCGATACCGTACGGGTAAATACATTAGGACGGAACCAAGCACATAAGGTTTCAAACACTCCGACGCCTTGATTGACAAANACTTGCTTTGCCATTAGCTCGCGCTCCGCTTCCGGCTTCTCTGGAAAAGCCAGACTTAAATTAATCAACGTGTCACGACGCCGCGAACCTGCTAGTTTGTAAATCAAAATACCGAGCTTACGACCGAGCCAAAACTGATAACGTAGCGGCAAATAAATCAGCGGCAATACTAGCGCTAAAACTAGCCAAATACCCCAGTACTTCGGCAATAAAAACTGCCATTCAAAAGGCCTTTTCTCGGCTTGGGCAGTTTTCTTTTGCGTNTCAGTAATCATAGGCGTACCTGNCGGCAGAGCAGGTGATTTTGCTTGCTTATTAGAGACGCTATTTGGTGCGGTAGAGGTTTGGTTATCGGCTTTGCTAGGATCGTATTGTTCAGGCGCTTTCATAAGAAGGTACTATAATAAAAGGTGTTACTATGATGGGGTAGATAAGCTTGCTTTACAAGATGAGTTTTGCTTGTAGCAAGTATGAGCCTGTGTTTGAGCCCAATAATTTATTTACATCGTTGATTACAATATATAAATCGTCAGGCATAAAAAAACCTTATAAGCAGCGAGCCACTTATAAGGTTTTGCAAAACTAAGCTTAAATTAGCAGCTACTCTTACCAATATCTGACGAGAAATAGAGTAGCGAGCCAATAAGCCATAGCTTCGATTAACGTTTTGAGAATTGTGGGCGCTTACGTGCTTTACGTAGACCAACTTTCTTACGTTCAACTTGACGTGAATCACGAGTCACAAAACCAGCTGCTTTTAGGGCAGGCTTATTAGTTTCGTCAAGCTCGATTAGGGCACGAGTGATACCGTGGCGAATCGCGCCTGCTTGACCACTGATACCGCCGCCTTTTACAGTGATGTAAAGGTCGTAATCATTAGGTGATTCAAGTAGCTCTAATGGCTGACGAACAACCATACGTGAAGTTTCACGGCTGAAGTATTCATCAAGTGGCTTACCGTTGACATTGATGCTACCAGTACCTTTCGCTAAAAAGACACGAGCGGTAGACGTCTTGCGGCGACCAGTTCCGTAATTGCGTTCCATAAAATTATCCTTAGATGTCTAGTTCTTTAGGTTGCTGAGCTTCATGTGGATGCTCTGTACCCGCATATAGTTTCAGCTTCTTGATCATCGCATAGCCAAGAGGGCCTTTAGGAAGCATACCCTTAACTGCTTTGTGTAGAACATCTTCAGGCTTATGTGCAATCAGCTTGTTGAAGTTGGTTTCTTTAATACCACCTGGGTAACCACTGTGGCGATAGTACTTTTTATCTTGTGCTTTTTTGCCCGTTACCGCGACTTTATCTGCATTGATGACGACAATGAAGTCACCAGTGTCAACGTGCGGGGTATAAGACGTTTTGTGCTTGCCACGTAAGCGAGTAGCGATTTGCGTGGCTAAGCGACCAAGGGTTTTGCCGTCAGCATCGACAACATACCAGTCATGGGTCACTTCAGCTGGTTTTGCACTAAGTGTTTTCATGATAAAACCTTAAATTTAGAATTCGTTGAGAGTTTAGCTGGGAACGGGGCTCTCAAAAAACAGACTGCACATTATAAGCAGTAGCGCTNCGGCTTGCAAGCGCCAATGGGGTTTATTTTCTCCTGCATTACATTAAACAGTCGTATTCAGCAGGTTTTTTACGGGTTTTGTGCTTTTAAGCGATAAAGCACTCGATACCTTATCATTATTTGTTGATGAGGGGTTAAGTCTAATCGTAAAAAGCAGTGAGATAATTATGACGTTGACAGCTGATAAAGTCCAGCGACAACTTGTCCTACTTTGTTTTGTTTTAGACACTCAAAGCCAGTGATTGGCTGCAAATTATTATTCTCATTGAGGGTTTCGGCCAATTGCGCCAATTGAGTCGTTAAGTCTTTATCNGCTTCTAAATAGATGAGCGTGCTCGGAGTGAGTAAGTCTTGCTCTATAAGCGTCTTCAAGATAGGCTGCCACAGATCGTCTGCGTATGGCGGATCGATAAAGACAATATCAAACGGTTGGTTAATATCCTGATCTTGCTGCAATAATAGCTCAGCTTTACCAGACTTTATAATAAAGCTATCCGCCTCTAAACGNAGCTGTTCAGCGCTTTGTGCTAGCAGTTTTGCTTGTGCTGGGTTGGCTTCAATAAAAGTGCAATGCGTAGCGCCGCGAGATAAAGCTTCAAAGCCTAAGACGCCGCTACCTGCACAGCTATCTAATACGCGCGCGCCATGAATGTCAGCGAGTAGCCAATTAAATAGCGTTTCACGCAGGCGATCTGGCGTCGGACGCAGGCCCTCACCATCGATAAAGGTGATGTTACGCCGCTTNAACTGACCACCGATGATGCGGACATGGCCGGCCGCTTGTTGCGATCTTGATGTACTATCTTTTGCTTTACCGCCCTTTGGTTTTGAAGCTTTTGTTCTTTGAGTTTTTACTTTTTGGGCTTGCGAGCGGCGTATTGCTGTGGNCTTTTTCATAATAAAACGGTTAAATATTAATAGTTTTAGGGAGTAGAGGTCGCGGCAGTCGATAGCGCTTCTTCTTCTAAAGCTGCGGCCTCAGCTTCGGCGGCGGCTTTGGCTTCTGCTTCACGGATAGCGTCAAGGCGCGCCTTTTCTAACGCTTTGTGACGCTTAATTATTTTTAGCTGATCTGGGGTTGGCGGCATAATAGGGTCTTTATNACGCTGCACGACCCAATAGTCAAAGAGCTCTCGTCCGATAGGGGCGGCTACTGTACTACCGCCGCCGCCGTTTTCGACCAATACTGCTAGCGCAATAGTTGGGTTCTCAACTGGCGCAAAACCGGTAAACCAAGCATGATCCCAGTGCCGTTTATCCAGAGCCGATTTGTCATAGCTTTTACCCTGCGCGATAGACTTTACCTGCGCGGTACCGGTTTTACCAGCGATACGATAGTCTTTGGTATAAATACGGCGCGCGGTTCCACGCTTTACGGTATCTTCCATAGCATCGTGCATACGTAGCCAGTCGGATGGCTTACCATTATAGTCGATTTTGCCATCAGGCTTGCTAATGACCTTAACGGGGGCCGCGCCTTCACTGCTTTTTAGTAGATGTGGGGTGATATGATTGCCTTTATTAGCCGTCATCGCAGTGGCGTTAGCGACTTGGAGCGGGGTGGCTAAAAAATAACCCTGACCGATACTCACCGATATCGTCTCGCCCGGCAGCCAGTCTTTATCATAGCGATCTTTTTTCCATTCGGGCGAAGGCATGATGCCAGATTTTTCATTAGGCAAATCGATGCCGGTACGCTCTCCAAAGCCAAATCTAACCATCCAATCATGTAGGCGCTGAATACCCATCTCATAAGCAAGCTTATAATAATAAGTATCGACCGACATCATGATCGATTTTTTGAGATCGACGGTACCGTGACCGCCACGTTTCCAATCACGAAAACGGTGCGAGTCCCCAGGCAAGCTGAAGTAACCAGGGTCATAGATAGTGGTTTCCCAGTCGCGTAGACCGTAATGAATACCGCCTAATCCTGCAAAAGGCTTAATCGTAGATGCTGGTGGATACATTCCTTGCAGGGCACGGTTATATAGCGGCTGATCGATATCGTCGCGCAGGGCGCCATAGTCTTTGAATGAGATACCAGAGATAAACGGATTGGGATCGTAGCTTGGGTTACTGACAAAGGCGAGTACATCGCCATTTTGCGGGTCGATAGCGACGATAGCGCCGCGTCTACCATCTAGCTGCTCTTGCGCTATTTTTTGTAGGCCATAATCTAAGCTCAAAGTAATATCATTGCCTGCGATAGGCGGCTTGGTTTCTAATTGGCGAATGATATTACCATGAGCGTCAGTCTCCACCGACTGATAGCCTGGCTCGCCGAGCAAGATATCTTCGTAATAATCCTCGATACCGATTTTGCCAATCAANTCNGTACCTGCGTAACGATCCTTATCNATGCGNTTGGTTTCTTTATCATTAATCCGGCCAACATAACCGATCACATGGGCAAACAGCTCATCGTAAGGGTAGGAGCGGGTGAGCTTACTTTGAATAGTCACCCCCTGAAAAAAAGGCTTACGCTCGCTAAACTGCGCCAATTGAGTCTCTGTTAAGTCGATTTTGACGGTGACAGGATCGCGCTTACTGCGAGACAGACGGGACAAAATATCGGTAATATCTTTATCGCTCAAATCAAAAATAGGCGCAAGTAGCGCAAGCACGCGTTCAGGATCTTCGACAATATCTGGGTTAATCATGGCAGTGAATACCGGCTGATTATCCGCAAGCAAGATACCGTTACGGTCGTAGATATAACCGCGACTCGGCGGCGCAGATATTAGTTTGATACGGTTATTGTCCGCCTGCGTACTATAACGATCGTGAGCGTACACCTGCAAAAAACCATAACGCACTATCAAACCGCTCAAACCCAAAAAAATCAGCACTCCAAGGATAATAATCCGCCGCATAAACATGCGATTGATCTGTTCAGTATTTGGAGTGAGTGGTTTATTCATAGCAGATCGGGACCTAAAACGAGAGGGGCGACACATACAGCGCTGAGCAATAACTAAGCAATAAAGAGTGCAGCAAATATATAGGATGCTGACAAAAATAACAATAATAATTTCAATCACATAGCGATTTTTTGCGCTAAGTTATAATGTCAGCCAAGCTGCAAGGCGCAGATTATAACAGAGACTACTCACTAAATATAAAAGGATATAACCGTAGCAGGCTATAAGTTCACTAATAAGTGTCCANTAATGAGGANTATGTTAATGAGTATTGGCTAATAAAAATTATGCACAGTGANGCTNAATAATGACTGATGTAAAAGNCCCACAATCTTGCTTTTAGCCTTACTCTTAGACGCTTACTTAANAACACTATTTTAGATGAGTAGAGCCAATTGAGCTTCACTAAAAGTGTCGCCTACGGTCATAACTTCCATAACCTATATGGGTGCTAAAAAATAGCAAGTATGTTAAAATCAGGCGGCTTTATGTCCGGTATCAAAACGGTATCAATGCAGTAAGACGGCTTATCATTAAGCCTAATAAAAAGTTATCAGTAAAAACGAATCAGTAAAAACGTAACCGTATAAAAGCAATAGGCTGACAATAACCTTTATATAAGGGACGTGCAAAGTCATGGACGTAACCTCGATATGGCAGACAATCGCTGAGCATCCAGAATTCCTTGCTATGCTGACTATTCCGCCGGTGACTGCATTTGTCACTTGGGCACACGTATGGATGGCATTAAAAATGCTATTTTATCCCATCAAGTTTTGGGGTATTCGCATTCCTAACTTTCCCTTCTTTGGTTTACCAGGGATAGGGTGGCAAGGTATTGTACCGCGTAAAGCGGGTAAGATATCTGGGGTTATCGTTGATCAGACGCTCTCAAAGCTTGGCTCATTAGATGAGTTTTTTAAGGCGATGGAGCCTGAACAGATGGCTGTTTTTATCACCGAAAAGGTCGATGAAAACCTCGAGGCGCTCATCGATGAGATTATGCTTGAGCGCTCAGAGACGTTGTGGGGNAANTTGCCTTATGCCATCAAACGCCGTATTTATAATCAAGCGCACAAAGCCTTGCCAGAGATTATGCAAGCTTTGGTACTGGATTTGACCAATAACGTCGAAGAATTAGTAGATATGCGCCAGATGATCGTCAACACGATGGAGAACGATCGGCGCTTGATGGTCAATATGTTCTTACGGGTTGGGCAAAAAGAGATNAANTTNATTTGGCATATCAGCGCGCTCATTGGCTTAGTATTCGGCCTGATTCAGATGTTTATCTTCTTGTTTGTACCGCAGCATTGGACGGTACCGTTTTTTGCTGCTATTTGGGGNCTTTTGACCAATTGGATTGCTATTTGGATGGTGTTTAATCCTGTAGAGCCGCGCTTTATTCCTTATGTAAAGTTCTTTAGACGCAGTAGCCGCTTTCCGTTTGTAGTGCCGCAGCTACCGCATATNGCTCAGTTTCGCTTTCAAGGCGGTTTTATGAAGCGCCAAGAAGAGGTCTCTGAGGTATTTGCTGAGATTGTGGTCAAAGACTTGGTGACACTTGAGAACATCATGAATGAGATGATGTATGGTACGCGCGCAAACGATACGCGTGTATTGATGAAGTCGCACCTTTATGAGCTGTTAGAGACTCCTGTCATTAGGACGTCGCTGCGTATGAGCTTAGGTCGTCGCGAGTTTGGTAAGCTCAAAAACACTATCATCGATAAGTCGATTAGCGCTACGATGGTACCAATACGCGATCCTGAGCTGAACGAGAGCCGCGCTAGCAAAATTTTTGGTTTATTTCGTGACCGTATTCGCGCTTTGACTCCGCATGAGTTTCAAAACTTGCTGCGACCTGCCTTTCGAGAGGATGAGCTGACGCTGATTGTACTTGGCGGTTTGACTGGGTTTTTAGCCGGTTGGCTACACTTAGTATTAGTATTTTTCCCCGCTGTGGGTTAGGTTTTTTATAGCCAAATACCTCGATATCCAAAGTAGGCTAAAAGCTGCGATAAATAACGCCCTACTCAAAAGACAATATAACTATATAAGGACTTATTAATCACTGCAGCTATTGAGCAGTGATTAATTCGTTGTAAATTAATAAACCCTATTACCCGCACTACAATAAAGTAGACGACGATGGTATCAAGCAAAACTANANAAATAAGCAGTAACATATAGCGGGCTTATGCCGCTTATTGGCTTTGAGGTTTTGCGCTAAAGTAAACAAGGTTAGACGGTATGTTGATCACAGAATTGGGTTATTTTGCCTTGCTTGCCGCTTTTGTGCTGGCAATATTGCAAGTTGTATTACCGACCATTGGCGTTATGCGTCATCAAGTCGCTTGGCAGCGCTTGGCACCAAGTCTAGCTTGGGCGCAGTTTGCCGCTATGATTGTGTCATTTGCCGCGTTGATGGCAGGCTTTTATTACAATGATTTCACTTTGGTCTATGTGGCTCAGCACTCCAATACGTTGCTGCCTTGGTANTATAAGCTATCCGCAACATGGGGCGGGCATGAAGGCTCGCTNCTGCTGTGGATGACTATCATGGCCAGCTGGTGCGCCTTAGTTTCCTACTTTAGCCGCGGTCTGCCGTTATCTATGCGCGCGCGGGTACTCGTGATATTGGCAGCAGTGCAGCTGATGATGCTAGCGATGCTGATCTTTACCTCATCGCCGTTCGAGCGTACTCTGCCTAACCTGCCGGTAGATGGCGCTGATCTCAATCCCGTACTACAAGACTTTGGTCTGATTATCCATCCGCCTATGCTTTATATGGGTTATGTCGGTATGGTAGTGCCTTTTGCGTTTTGTATGGCAGCATTATGGGAAGGGCGACTCGATGCGGTATGGACGCGTTGGTCGCGTCCTTGGGCGCTAGCAGCTTGGGGCTTTTTGACGATTGGTATCGCTCTTGGCTCTTGGTGGGCTTACTACGAGCTTGGCTGGGGCGGCTGGTGGTTTTGGGATCCCGTAGAAAACGCATCTTTGATGCCGTGGTTGGCAGGGCTTGCGCTGTTGCACTCGCTGGCGGTCACCGAAAAGCGCGGGGTGTTTAAAGCTTGGACTATTATGTTGGCTATTTTTTCCTTTGCGCTGAGTTTATTAGGGACGTTTTTGGTGCGCTCTGGGGTTATCACCTCCGTGCATTCGTTCGCCGCTGACCCGACTCGCGGTTTAGTGATTTTGGCGATTTTGGGTATTATCATCGGTGGCGGCCTATTGATGTTTGCGGTACGCGGTTGGCGCTTGACGGTTGAGAGCCAATATCAGCTGATATCGCGCGAATCGTTTTTGGTGATTAATAACGTCATTATCTTGATCTCAACCTTAGTAGTGCTTTTAGGCACGCTATATCCTATCATCGCTGACGCTTTCAATTTAGGTCAAGTCTCCGTAGGTCCTCCTTATTTTAACGCTTTGTTTGTTCCGTTAACTTGGCTGCTGCTGATAGCGATGGGNATGGGCTCTAATATCCGCTGGAAAAAAGACAANCGGCCTTTATTAGGCGTGGGGATGGTCATCGCGGTCAGTAGTTTAGTGCTCGCAGCGATCATTGCCTACTTTGCTCATCCGTCCTCTATGCTCAATATCGGTGTGACGTTAGCAGTGAGCTTTTGGGTGCTTTTATGGATGGTGATTGATTTTAGAGATAAAACNAAAAACGCACCTAGTCTCTTTAAAGGTCTGCGTCAGCTGCGGCTGAGCTATTGGGGACAGCAAGTCGCCCATATCGGTGTGCTGATAGCGGTAATTGGGGTGGCGTTTACGACCAGTCTGAGCATCGAGCGCGATGTCGCGATGGCTGAAGGTGATACTGTCAATGTCCAAGGCTACGACTTTAGTTTAGTGGACTTTCAAGAGATCAAAGCGAGTAACTTTGATGCCACACAAGCAACAGTGGCTGTCAGCAAAGACGGCCGAGCAGTNGCNACACTGACGCCAGAAAAGCGCACGTATATTATCAGTACCATGCCGACCACCGAGGCGGCGATTGATCCCAGCTTAATGCGTGATGTCTATGTAGCGCTTGGCGAGCCTATCGCTGAGGGCAGTAACGAATGGGCGTTACGTATCTATGTTAAGCCGCTGATTCGCTGGATTTGGCTTGGCGCGATTATTATGGCTTTAGGCGGGCTGCTGAGTATGCTCGATAAGCGCTACCGTATCAAAAAATCCAAAGGTGCTTTATTAGAAACCAGTAGTACCGACACCGCGCGTACGGTAGATACGGCAACGCTAGCAGCAAGTGCGAAGGAGAAGTAAGATGAAGAAAAAACAGTTAAAAATATGGTTTTTGATTCCGCTGCTGGTATTTATTGGGGTGCTTTATCTGCTAGGCAACCAGCTAGGTAAGCCGACTGAAGTGGTAATGAATACTGCGCTTGAGCGCCCAGTACCTGCCTTTGAGCTGCCTTTATTATCAGATACTAGCCGTATTATGACGAACGATAATCTGCCTGATGAGCCTTTTTTGATGAATGTTTGGGGCTCTTGGTGCCCAACTTGCGTCGTTGAGCATCCTTTTTTGATGGAGCTTGAGGAGCGCGGTGTTAATNTNGTTGGCGTCAATTATAAAGATGANATCGGTGACGCGCTGAGCTATCTAAACCGCGGCGGCGATCCTTTTTCGATGTCTATTCAAGACTTAACGGGTCAGTTTGCTTTAGATTTGGGTTTAACGGGCGCGCCTGAGACCTTTATAGTCGATGGTAATGGCATTATTCGTCAGCATATTATTGGTGAGATTAATGAAGCCAACTGGCAAGACCGTATCACTCCTTGCTTGATGGTACTCAATGAAGCCAATAAGACCAATGCGGTCCCTGAGGCCAGTCAAGTTACGGAGGCCTGTCAATAATGACTCATATAATTCTGAAAGCCGCCGGCCTAATGCTCGCTTGTCTGTTTAGCCTATCAAGCTATGCGGCCATTGACGTCTATGATTTTGACTCCACGCAGCAAGAAGCGCAGTATCGCGGCCTTATCGAAGAGCTGCGTTGCCCAAAATGCCAGAACCAAAACTTAGCAGGCTCTGACGCTCCTATTGCCCAAGACCTCAAGCAAAAGACCTTTGACTTGGTCAAAGAAGGGCGCAGCGATGGTGAGATTCGCAGTTACATGCAAGAGCGCTATGGCGATTTTATCAGTTATAAGCCGCCAGTGCGTCCATCGACTTGGATTCTATGGTTCTTTCCGCCTTTATTGCTAATCGTGCTCATCGGCGGTTGGTTTTGGCAAAGTAAACGCCGACAGGCTGCTGCTCGCGGTCAAAGCCGAGTGAAGGTTGAGAGTACCGCTGCGGCGCTTACTCCAGCAGAAAAAGCAGAACTAGATCGTCTATTATCGCGTGCCAGTGATAGTAACAGTACCAGTACTGATAGCACCGACCATGATATCTCAAGCCCAGAGGACAAAAAATGACCCTATTTTCTACTATCGGCTTATTTATTGCTCTAAGCTTATTTATGGCGCTGATTTTGGCGGTTATCGCTATTACTCCGTGGCTACGCGCCGCGCGTATCAAATCGAACCCAGTAGACAATCAGCTGCTCGATATCAACGTCGCGGTATTCCGTGAGCGTTTGGCNGAGCTAAAAATCGATAAAGACAGCGGAACGATTGACGACACTCATTATCAAAACCAAAAGCTTGAGCTTGAGCGTCAGTTGTTAGATGCGCAGCGAGAAGTCACGCCTATGGTTGCGCCAGGCATCAAAAGCCGTCTGATTGTGATGGTTTGGGTGCCAGTATTAGCCGCTATGGCGTATCTGTTGATCGGCAATCGTACCCCAGTATTTGAGCTATGGACGAGTGAGGACAAAGTCGGTCAAGTCGCTGATGATCTGTTGACCGGTAAAATCGATCAGCCGCCTGCTTGGGCGATTGAAGATGGCAGGCAGCTTATCAGCGCGATGCAGACCAATGTCTATCGCCACGCTGATGANCCAGATCGCTGGATGCGCTTATCAGAGCTGTTCTTATCACTAGAAGCGACGCCTTCTGCGATAGAAGCGCTGTCTCGAGCTTATCGCTTGTCGCCTGAAAACGAAGAGATTGCNACGAGTTACGCGCAGATTAGTTTCTTTGCCAATGAAGGCCGGCTTGATGCCAATATCCGTAGAGTANTNCAAGACGTACTTGTCAAAAACCCGCAGCACGAAGGCGCGCAGATGCTGATGGCCATGGGCGAGGCGCGTAGTAGTAACTTNGATGANGCGCAAGGCTGGATCAGCCGTNTGCGAAACAGCATTGCTGCGAAGCCTGGCGATCATAGCCGAGCGCTTGCCAGCTTAGATGAGCTCAGCGCCAATATTAACGCGCAAAAAGCGCAAGNGGCGCAAGGTGTCGATGTCACGGTCGTGGTCAACTCAAGCTTATTGCCGCTAGTAAAAGGAGACGATGTGCTCTTTGTGGCGATACGTGATGTCAATGGCGGACCGCCTTTCGCTGCTAAGCGTCTACCCATATCGGTGATTAAGCAAGGCGAAGCCAATATCAGCTTNAGCGATCTGGACGCTATGATGCCTGAGCGCACTTTAGCCTCAGCTCGCGAGCAAAAGACGCAGCTGGCAGTCATTGCTCGTATTAGTCATAGTGGTAATGCANTTGCTGAATCTGGAGATTTATCCGGTAATCCNGTGGTGATCAGCACCGANCAAAACCAAGTCAATGTCGAGATTAATCAGCAAGTACCTTAAGNTAAATGGTCTTATGGTTAATACTTATGGTTATTACAAACAGCGTGTCAAAGCTCATTATTTTACGAGTCATATTGGCACGCAATTGCTTTACATGAACAGTAAAGTCATAGCAACTTTGGCAATATAAGATAAAAAAACTTGAGCTTTATAAACCCACAAGGTAAGGTATGGCTTGCAATTCACCAATCCCTATGTTTTGTCATTTTTTAGAATTTCGAAAACCCATCTATTGAGGAGAAACGTATAATGATGCGTATTATTTTGCTAGGTCCCCCTGGCGCTGGTAAAGGCACCCAAGCCCAGTTCATCTCTAAAGAGTATGATATCCCGCAAATCTCCACAGGTGATATGCTACGCGCTGCGATCAAAGAAGGCACTGAGCTTGGTAAACAAGCCCAAGGCGTGATGAATGCAGGTGGTCTTGTTTCTGATGATCTCATCATCAACTTAGTGCAAGAACGTCTCGCTAAGCCTGATTGTGCCAATGGTTGCATATTAGATGGGTTCCCGCGCACCATTCCACAGGCGCAAGCGTTAGCGGAAGCGAATGTCGCCATCGATCATGTGATTGAGATTAGCGTTCCTGATGANGAAATCGTCAAGCGTCTCTCTGGTCGTCGTCAGCATGCTGACTCAGGCCGTATCTATCATATTGACCATAATCCGCCAAAAGTTGAAGGCATCGATGACGTAACAGGTGAGCCGCTTATTCAGCGTCCAGATGATAAAGAAGAGACCATTCGTGAGCGTCTAGCCACTTATCATGAGCAAACCTCNGCTTTGGTCGGTTTTTATCAAGACAAAGCCAAAGAAGGCGCGGATACTCCTGATTACGATAAGTTTGACGGTACCCAAGCGATTGATGAAGTCAGAGAGCAAATCTTAGCCGCATTAAAAGACTAAACAGCTAGCAATAAGCTCATACTTGCTTATATCANTGCATAAAAAAACCGCCTAACTTATGAGTTAGGCGGTTTTTATTTTACCGATTAATCGGTTCAAACGAGTCTATTTAATATAGGCTTACGCTTTACCTTGTGCGTCTACTTGAGCTTGCTCTTGGCTTTGGGCATAAGCTTGGTCAAAGTTGACCGGCGCTAGTAGCAACTGCGGGAAGCTACCACGAGTGACGATGTCGCTGATCACTTCACGCGCATAAGGGAACAAGACGTTAGGGCAGTACGCGCCTAAGATTTGTCCGATTTGGTCTTCTGGAATATCTTTTAATAAGAAAATACCGGCTTGGTGTACTTCGGCGATAAACGCTGGTGCTTCTGCGTTTTTGGCATTGACACTAACGGTTAGAGTCACTTGATAATGGTCGTCGTCTAACTTCTCAGCATTGCTTGATAGGTTGATATCTAGCTCTGGGTTCCACTCTTTGGTAAATACATCAGCGCCAGGTACTTCAAGCGACATATCTTTGACATAAATACGCTCTAACGCCAGTTGGGGTTGTGCTTGTTCTTCAGCCATGNTATTTCCTCTAAGAATTAATAAATTANTCGTTCAAAATAATGCGAAGTTATGCCGTTTAACCTGCTAATAGCTCATCAAGCTTGCCTTGCTGATTAAATTGATTAAGCTCATCAAAGCCGCCAATAAAAGTATCACCCACAAAGATCTGTGGTACGGTGCGGTAATTATTGGTTTTTTGCATCAAAGCGCGGCGCTCATCGCTGCTGATATCATGCATACCAATCTCTTCATAGTCGACGCCTTTAGATTGTAATAATTGTTTGGCGTTTGTGCAATAGGGGCAGATTGGCGTGGTATATACTTTTACAGGAACCGTCATAATAAATCCTTATTTATAATAAATGAGTCGTTATGATGAATATCAGCTGCCATTACTGAGCAGTGTCGTTTTCATCGTCTTCAGTTATGAAGTGGGGCTCTCGGGTATAAATTCAAGCGGATAACGATAAATGTAATAAAAGTTCACAATAACCGCGCTTGCTACTTTTNTAAAAAAAGACATCATAGCTTTTTACGATAGCTATGATGTCTTAATATTTGGCAAATACATAATTGATAAATACAAAGCTTGCTAAACCACAAATTTGTAAGATTGGGATCTACTATTTACTGAGCTTCGGCTTAGCTTTGCCTTTTTTGGCTTGCGCATCTTTTGGGCTCACTAATGGCATACCAGCGCCTTGCCAACCGCCAACGCCGCCTTCTAGACGATAAACGTTGTCTTTGCCGATCATCTGTATCGCCGCACCCGCTTGCACGCCCATATCACAAATGATAATCACAGGCTGCTCGATTGCGCGGATTTCTTCTATACGATCTTTTATTTCAGTAAAAGGAATATTGCGGCTACCTTGAATATAGCCGGTCTCAAATTTCTTTTTGGTACGAATATCGATCAATTGCGCATTTTGCGAGTTGACCANCATCCCAAGCGTGTTAGGAGATATTTTTTTGCCACTACGTTTATTTTCAATGGTAAAAAACAATATAGCTAATACCGCCAAAATACCAAATAAAAAAGGGTGATTGCCTACAAATTCAAGCGCACGATCCACAACAGACCTCCAAAAAATTAGGGCTCTAGCAGACTGCGAATACAGCCCAACCATATCGAACCAGGCGCTATTATACCGATAAGACTCGTTATAGTAAACGGCCGATCAGAGCAAACCGGCGCTAGTATGGCTTAGTGTCCGCCTCTTCTCGCAAAGTGACCAGATTCTCAACGCGGCGCTGCAAGACTTCCCCATCTGCTACCGCTTGCCATAGCGCGCAGCCTTTGGAGTTATGAGTATGCCGACAGTCGCGAAATTGACAATAGCCTGCTAGGGGAGCCAGCTCAATAAAGCCTGAGATAATATCTTCAGGGGTCAGATGCCAGATGCCGTATTCGCGAATACCGGGCGTATCAACGATGCCGCCAGCAGTCAAATCATCAGGGTTAAAGGGTAATAGCCGACTGGTCGTCGTGGTGTGCTGACCCAGTTGTGAGTTCTCAGAGATGACATTGACGCTTTGCGCGGACTCCGGCAGCAGCGCGTTGATAAGGCTACTCTTNCCAACACCAGATTGACCGGCGAAAATAACAAGCTTATGATCGATATAGCTTTTGAGCTCACCGAGGCCTATTTGCTCGGCGCTCTCGGCGATATTTTCAGGGCAATCAACAGAGGTCAGCACACTCTCATAGCCCAATGCGGCNTATTGAGTGAGTAGCTCACGGGTGTCAGCATAGTCATCTTGAGCTAATAAGTCTGCTTTATTTAAGACCAGTAGCGGCTTCACACCAGCGTGATGACAAACGACTAAATAACGATCAATCAATGAAGGCGCAGCAGCTGGCAGCGGNGCAAAAACAATCGCCAAAATATCGACATTAGCGGCGACAGGTTTGAGCTTATGGTAACGATCTGGGCGCGAGACTAAAGAGGTGCGCGGCTTGACGGACTCAATACGTCCAAAGCCAGTATTAGAGTCAGCCGTCCAGCGTACTTGATCGCCAGCGGCGAGCATCGGCAGGTTGGTGCGTACATGACAGCGCCAAATGTCCCCAAGTGCAAGCTGTTGCCAAAAAGGCTCAGGGTCGTCGGGACCAATCTCTGGCGGCTCAGCAATAACGGCCGGTAAGCTGGTGACTTGCACCTCTAGCTGCTTACCGTAGTGCGCCATGACCACACCATCCATCAAGCTATCATCAATACTATCTTGACTCTCTAGTTGCTGCTTGTCTATGCGCCGAATCTGTTGTTTGGTGAGTTTGCGTTGCCGAATCAATGCCATGAGTGCTGCCTATAACGAAAATATTGCTCAGTGTAGCGCGAAAATTTGCTAACATACAGCTTAAGCTTAACAGGGGTTTTGTAACCTTGTAAACACCGTTGAAGCGAAAGAAATAACGAGATATTTTAAACCTTAATAATAGGACGCCTTATGAGTAGCGATGACCATCCCAATAAGATAAAAATTAAGAACCAAGGCAAAAAGGGGCTGGTCTGGATAGACCTTGAGATGACTGGGCTCGATACGCTCAATGATGAGATTATCGAGATTGCAACTGTAGTTACTGATGAGGATCTCAATGTGTTGGCTGAGGGGCCGGTATTTGCGATCAAAATATCGGATCAAAGGCTCAATCAGATGGACGAGTGGAATACCAAGCAGCATGGCCAATCAGGCTTAGTCGATCGGGTGCGCCGTAGCAAAGTAACACTAGCAGAAGCTGAAGCGGAAACGATTAAGTTTTTGAATAAATGGGTTGATAGTGGTAAGTCGCCGATGTGTGGTAATTCTATCTGCCAAGATAGACGTTTTTTGGCGCGCCAGATGCCGGAGCTTGAGCGCTTCTTTCACTATCGCAATTTGGATGTGTCGTCGGTAAAAGAGCTGTGTTTTCGCTGGCGGCCAGACATCTTAAAGAACTTTGAGAAGGGCGGTAGCCATTTAGCGTTAGATGACATCCGCGACTCTATCCGCGAGCTGAAGCACTATCGCCAGCACTTTTTTAAGTTGATGGAGTAGTGCAAGCTTTAACTTAGAGCACTTATTTTATCTTATAGCAACGCTAGTTATAGCAGCGCTATAGTCGATTCGCTCTAAAAATGGTATAGCGCTGCTGGGATGAATTTTGCGCAGCCTCTGGGAACGCAGCACGCAAGTAAAATTTATACCAGTAGCGTCTCTAAATTTATAACACTTTTATTTCGAACTGACTGTAACAAAAGCAGCTTAATAAAATAAACCTCCAAGCCAGCTACTGACTTGGAGGTTTGTTTTATTCTAAATCGTAAAAGCTACATATAGTTTTCGATGCCATCTATCATATCAAAAACTACATATAGTTTTCGATGCCGTCTATCATATCAAAAACTACATATAGTTTTCGATGCCATCTATCATACCAAAAACTACATATAGTTTTCGATACTTGGGCATGAGCACATAAGATTCTTATCGCCATAAACATCATCGATACGGCCAACGCTTGGCCAGAATTTGTGCGCGCGCACGTACGATAGCGGGAATGCCGCAACATCACGGCTATACGGATAGGACCACTCTTCATCAGTAATGACAGAGGCGGTATGCGGCGCGTTAACGACTGGGTTGTTCTCTAATGTCCAGCCATCTTCACCAGCTTTGGCTTTCATGATCTCAGCTTTGATAGATTTGAGCGCATTGATGAAACGATCTAGCTCCTCTTTAGACTCAGATTCAGTCGGCTCAATCATCAGCGTTCCGGCGACAGGGAAGCTCATCGTTGGCGCGTGGAAGCCATAATCCATCAAGCGCTTAGCGATATCGCTCTCAGTGATGCCGGTGTCTTCTTTTAGCGGACGGATATCAATGATACATTCATGCGCCACTCGGCCGTTTTTACCGGCATATAAGACCGGATAGTCAGACTTGAGCTGATCGGCAACGTAGTTGGCATTGAGCAGAGCCAGATTGGTCGCCTCAAGCAAACCATCGCGGCCCATCATCGTAATATACATCCATGAAATCGGTAGGATGCTAGCTGAGCCATACGGTGCTGCGGATACCGCTGAGCAGGCGTTTGGTGCATTATGCACTGGAACCACCGCATGGTTGGCTTTGAACGGAGCCAAATGCGCCTGCATACCGATAGGACCCATACCAGGGCCACCGCCGCCATGCGGAATACAAAAAGTCTTATGCAAGTTCATGTGCAGCACATCTGCGCCGACATCAGCAGGCTGCATAATAGCGACCTGCGCGTTCATGTTGGCGCCATCCATGTAGACCTGACCACCATGCTTATGAATGAGGTCACAGATGTCGCGGATACCTTCCTCAAAGACGCCATGGGTCGATGGATAGGTAATCATTAACGCGCCTAGATTGGCACTGTGCTCTTCACATTTCGCCGTTAAGTCATCGATATCGACGTTGCCGTTGTCATCGGTTTTGACTACGACGACTTGCATGCCCATCATGATAGCGGTTGCTGGGTTGGTTCCGTGTGCTGACATAGGAATTAGGCAGATATTACGATTGGTCTCGCCTAAAGACTCATGGTAGCGGCGGATAGCTAACAGACCGGCGTATTCACCAGAGGCACCNGAGTTTGGCTGCATAGAGATATCATCGAAGCCGGTGATGGCTTTTAGCTGCTCTTGTAAGCTATCGATCATCTCGATGTAACCTGAGACTTGATCTAGCGGCGCAAAAGGATGCACGTTAGCAAACTCAGGCCACGTAATTGGCAGCATCTCGCTTGTGGCGTTCAGCTTCATCGTACAGCTGCCTAGCGCAATCATGCTGCGGTTCATCGCCAAATCTCTATCNTCTAAAGATTTTAGATAGCGTAGCATTTCGTGCTCAGTGTGGTGCGAGTTAAACACCGGATGGCTTAAGATATCATCGTTACGCAGATGCGTCTGATCTAGTGATACGCTAGCGGTTTCTGGTAGCTGATGAGAGGTATTGACAAACAACTGAGTCAATACTTTGAAGTCTTCTTCATCGCTGGTTTCACTAAAGGCGACGCTGATTTTAGTATCGTCAAAACGCCATAGGTTATAACCAATATTATCAGCGTTCTCAAAAATTTGGGTCGCTAGCTTTTCTGAACCACAATCAACGACAACAGTATCGAAGAACTGATCATGTACAACGCTAAGTTTATTTTCGCCATTAGCCTGTCTGATGACTTCTGCAAAGGCAGTGGCAAAAGCATGAATACGCGTTGCAATACGTTTGACACCGCTTGGACCATGATAGACAGCGTACATGCCAGCGAGGTTGGCGAGTAGNACTTGTGAGGTACAGATGTTNGAGTTGGCTTTTTCGCGGCGGATATGCTGCTCACGAGTCTGTAGTGCCATACGTAGCGCCGTGTTACCTTGCGCATCTTTTGAGACACCAATGATACGGCCCGGCGCTGAGCGTTTGGCTTTGTCAGAAAAAGCAAAGTAAGCGGCGTGTGGACCACCATAACCCATCGGAATACCGAAACGCTGCGTACTACCTAAAGCGACATCTGCGCCCATATCGGCAGGCGACTTTAGCAGCACAAGGCTCATGATATCGCTGACGACGCTGACATAGGTTTTCTTTTCTTTAACAGCACTGATAACGTCGGTTAAATCCTGAACATCGCCTTCTTTNCCGACATATTGGAAGATCGCACCGAAGTAATCGCCTGATTTGGCCAGTTCAAAGTCGCCAACGACNACGTCCCAACCAAAGTACTTAGCGCGAGTCTGGATAACGTCTAGTGTCTGCGGATAAATACGCTCATCAACAAAAAACTGCGTTGACTTGCTTTTACTCATNCGCTTAGACATCGCCATCGCTTCAGCNGCNGCCGTCGCTTCATCAAGNAGGGAGGCGCCCGCCATCTCAAGACCCGTCAGATCAATACACACTTGCTGGAAGTTTAATAAAGCTTCTAGGCGGCCCTGAGCGATTTCGGCTTGATACGGCGTGTAAGCGGTGTACCAACCTGGGTTTTCGAGCACGTTACGCTGAATGACCGCTGGCATACGTACAGGCGAGTAACCCTGCCCGATATAGCTCTTATTCACAGTGACGTTATCTGCCATCTTGCGCAATTTGGCAAGCGCCGCATGCTCGCTCATCGCTAGCGGTAGATCAAGATCTTTATGCAAACGTACTGGCTCTGGCACCGTATCGTTAATAAAGCTTGCCATGTCTTGGTAGCCAATGGCGCTCAACAGATCAGCTTGCTTGGTTTCGTTTGAGCCTAAGTGGCGATAGACGAATTCAGACTCATTAAATAAACCTTTAAAGGTATCGAACGTCGGTTTTTGAGAAGTGGTCATGACAGTCCTTATTAGCGTTTAAAGTAAGGGTAGAAAGATAAAGTCATTTATTACGCGACTTGTTGTTAGTAATTTAGTGGTAAAAGCGAGCTCAGCGTCGCAATATCGCTATGATCAATAATGCGACGTCATTTTATTAAACGTAATGCACAAATTGCTCTTGCTCGAAGCGAAACTGCGAGCTGTAGATGCCGTTNTCAGCGCGCTCACCGGCGCCTATCATCATAATGATGTGATGATCGTCGGTCAGCTTAAGTAGTCGCTTCATCGCCGGCTCATCGAAACCGCCCATCGGGCAGCTATCAAACCCATGCGCCCTGAGAGCTAGCATNAGGTTTTCGGCGGCGAGGGCGGTGTTGTTCGTCGCCCAGTTTTTGACATCGTCAAAGGTATAATAAGGCGTCTTGATAGGGCCTTTGACTTGTCTAAAGACTTTGGTCGCGCTCCATTTGGCAGCAGAGATGACATTGGCAGGACCACGTAAGAAGTCTAGTGCAACCACTTTGGTATAGTAGTCTTTGACCTTTTTTGGCACTGGCTTATCTGGATATTCATCGAGGATTTGTTTGGCATGATCGTGCCAAATATCGGTACGTGCCACGACGGCTATCAAGCGCGCGGAAGTTTTCGCCGCGTTTTGATTCATGCAATTCTTAACGGCGCGTTTGCGCTTGTCTGGGCTGTCAATGACATAAAACTCCCACGGCTGTAAGTTACTTGAGTTCGGCGCTAGCATCGCCAAACGTAAGCAGTCAGCCATAACCTCATCAGGAATAGGCGTGTCAGTGAAGCGGCGCACTGAACGGCGCGACTCGACTACTTGAGTAAAAGCTTGTAGNTGAGGAGTATGCTCCGGCATGGCTAAGGTGTCTTTAGTAGAGTTGGCGCTTTTATTATCAGTACTCATGTCAAAGTCCGTGCAAGTGTCGTTAAAGTGGGCAAAATGCCTAAGTCCGGCATGTATAGATAAGATAGGGGTAGGCGTTCAAAACCTAAGCTGTATTATGATAAAACGTGATAACACGTAATATTTAGATAGTGCTTGCGTATACTATTTATCTAGTAGGTAGGTATTACGCAGCAGACTTATAAGCTCAAACGTACAAATGTACAAAAGGTTTAAAAATAAGGGCAGATATTGACCTCAGAGTCTACTGGTATAGAACCTACTGACACCAATACCTGCAAAACCTTTTATATAAGCTATGAGGGCTTAAGACTTACAGCTCGTTCTCATACTCTTCAGCACTTAGTAGCGCTTCATAGTCGTCCATATTGTCCGGCTTCATTCTAAAGAACCAACCTTCGCCATACGGGTCTGAGTTAATNATTTCNGGATCGTCTTCTAAGGCTTCGTTGATAGCGACGACTTCGCCTGAGATAGGAGCGTAGACATCCGAGGCAGCTTTGACAGATTCAACGACTGAGATCTCATCATCAACAGCGATAGTATCGCCAACNTCAGGTAGCTCAACGAATACCACATCACCTAACAAGTCTTGGGCGTGGTCAGTGATACCGACAGTAACCGTGCCGTCGTCTTCTAAACGTAGCCATTCGTGGCTGGCGATATATTTTAGTTCTGCTGGGACATTACTCATAGTTCTCTCCTAAAGAGTAGCGGGTGGTTTATAATGAATGCAAACTTTATCATCAGATAAAGCGGATAGCCAAAGCTGACTGTAATATTATCAGTGATGGGACTGGCAAAACAAATAGTATTAGTCGAATTGCTGCTGACCGTTACGCACAAAAGGTAGCTTTAATACGCGTACATCGACAAACTTGCCTTTACCGCGCAAGTCGATCTGTACCGTATCTTCCTCTGAGAGGCTAGCGGGTACGCGAGCGATGGCAATAGAGTTTTTGAGACTAGGGGAAAAGGTGCCACTAGTGATGACGCCGGTCTGCTCATTGTCAGTGCCTTGGTTAATGGTCACTTCCATACCTTCGCGCAGCACCCCGCGGCTAGTCATAAGCAGGCCAACTTGCTTCATCGCGGTATTATTCTCTTTTGCCTGCTTACGCTTACTGACNAAAGCGTCGCGGCCGACAAACTCACGCTCGTCTTTTAGCGCCAGCGTCCAGCCCATATTGCACTCGTAAGGACTGACATTNTCNTCCATATCATGACCATAAAGGTTCATACCCGCTTCCATACGTAGTGTATCGCGAGCGCCGAGGCCAGCAGGCTTAATACCATTATCTTTTAATAAGTCAAAAAAGGCCGGCGCGTCATCACCGTGCATAATGACCTCAACGCCATCTTCACCGGTGTAGCCGGTGCGCGCAACGAACCAATCTTGGCCTTCGATATCGCTCAAATCCGCACCAACAAAAGGCTTAAGACCTGATAGTGTCTCTGACCAGCTTGGCTTGGCTTTGGCTAGTTTTTCAACCGCTTTTGGACCTTGTACCGCAATCATGGCAAGCTCTGGGCGTTCTGTTAAAGTGACCTCAAACCCTTCAGCAACGTTATGGAACTGAGCGATATNTTTGTCGCGAGTGGCGGCGTTAGAGACGATGCGGTACTCAGTTTCGGCCTCATTCATTAGATAGACGATTAAATCATCNATAATACCGCCTTGCTCATTTAGCATCGGCGAGTACAGCGCTTTACCCACGGTTTTGAGTTTAGCAACATCATTCGCNAGCAGCTTTTGTAGCCAAGCTTTAGCATCAGCGCCGCTGATATCGACGACGACCATATGCGAGACGTCAAACATCCCAGCATCGGTACGCACCGCTTCATGTTCTTCTATTTGTGAGCCGTAATGAATAGGTAGCTCCCAACCTGAAAAGTCCACCAACTTGCCGTCGCTATCGACGTGTGACTGATACAGAGGGGTGCGCTTAGGGGCCAAAGGTGTTGTAGAGTCAGTGTTTTGAGTATTAGAGTCAGTCATAACAAATCCTTGTAGTTACGCCGCCTCTACTATTTATCAGTCAAATCGTAAGTCAATAATAATCAAGCTAATGACGATTACAGAGTTATCAAGGTCATTACTAGTGGATCTTAGGGTGAGCGATCCAATAATGACACTTTATTGATTAACTTTATTGATTAATAGTATAAAGGAAGCAAGTAAACCATAATGAGAGGTAACCATACCAACGACACCGTTGGCAATAAAAAGGGTGGCACAAAATAAAGCTACGCAAAAACACTAGCAGTGTCAATTGCATATAAGCCCTATCTGTCCTGTGACCTGAGATTTTCAATACGCTATTGAGTCCTCACTTTTATAGTGAAAAGGCAACAGCGTATTTTCTCCCCTTCGGTGGATGAAGCGCTATAAGTCTTCACCGCTCTCCAGATTTGTTATGCCCAGTTGTGTGCTGTGATAATAGTTTAGATATTTAAGCTATTATCAAGTCGTAATAATAGGCATGAGTTTTTCAGTCCTTTTACCTGAGCGATTGGCAGGGTGGATGCGCCTTCGGTGGTCTTGTCATTGGTCATAGCTACAGGCTATTGCCATAATGATAAAACTCTCTCCTGAAAAACCCTTTTATTATGAAAGGTTCCCCGCTGTTTTACAAGGCATCTTGGTGTTTAATTAAGCGTTTAATCAAAATGAATCATTTAACCGTCTTTTTTTGAGACGTTAAGAGGCTGATTGTCCTTTACAGATATTGTTTTAGGGTTAGCAGTGCGGTTGAGCTGCTATCAGCTCAGCGATTCGCGCAATAAAACGTAAAGCCACTACTGATAATTAGTCAAATTATGCTAGGCTACAGCCATAACTTTGATAAATATTTTACAGATAGGTAATGGTTATGCATTGTGACATTTATAAATTCCCTAAACATCCAGATATGTACGTTTACATAGCGCGTCCTGATTATCCAGATGATACTGACGAGATCAAGGATTGGCTCAGTGTACTACCCAAAGACTTTCGAGCAGGACTAGGCACGAGCAAGTTTGTGATGCATTTAGACCTTAGTAATACCAAGAAGCTTGCACGAGTCGATAAAGAGGAAGTGCTGGCTAAGCTACAAGAGAAAGGATATTTTGTACAGATGCCGCCTGCGGACGTGATGCGCCGGCAGGCCGAGATGCGCGCAAAAGAAGCGCAAGACAATAAGTATGATTAGAACATGTCGTACCTTCACAAGTCGTGATAAAATAGCCTTTTAACATAGTGCTTTTTGACATAGTGCTTTAGTGCAGTATTTAACTAATATTTTAATGAAGGTTTTTAGCAAAGGTTTTTGTAAAGGTTTTTGACACCGGCTTTTAGCATAACTTCTTAACATAGTTCTTTAACATAGTTCTTTAANATAGTTNNTTNANATAGTTNTTTAACAGAGTTTTTAACTTAGACGTCGTTTGACATCGGCATCACTAAACGTAGGTGATTGAATAAGCATGGATTGGTTGAAAGGTATTTTAAATGTTTTGCTAAATGTCTTGTTGCGTTTGCTAATATCTTGTATCTCTGCAATCGACTTACTTAGCGTAAACGGAAAGTCACCATCCTGTCTAAGTTGAATATACTTAGTTGTTGATTTTATGTATAGCTGTGCTGCTCTCATTGCATTTTGTCCATTGTTGTCATCTGCTCAATTAACCAGGTAACCAATATGTCGCATTGATCATACGTTAAGTCCATTGAAAATGTAGCCTCGTCATCGTTGTCAAACGTCACGCACACATAGTTGTCTGCATTGCGAAGTTTGGGATACATAACTTTTAACTCTGTTGTTGTCATACGTCTGCATATCGATATGAAAAAGATAGTCGTTGCACCTTGTCGTTTTTTAACACGTCAACCTTGCCATCGTTTATTGTTATTCTGCGTATCTGCTCGTTACCTGTGTCAGGATGCGATATATTAAACACGTGATAAGCTGTTGTAACATCTACACAATAATGTACAGGGCTTGCAAAGAAGTCAAGTGCAATCTCTCGTGCTTGTTCTTTAGGATATGGCAAATTGTTGTTTACGGTAAACTCAAACTCACTTTTTGGGTTTATTGATCTTTGTCTTGCACCTGTTAAAAGGTAACGTCCTAAGTCATCTGTGTTCGCACCAAAAGGGTCAGTATTGACAAGTGTCGCATTATCTCGACTACTAACAAC
>FUFK010014459.1_pt1 | contig 27434 bp, 19 predicted proteins | sample 1021851 | NCBI WGS metagenome assembly FUFK01 (sample SAMEA51879418, study PRJEB19060) | metagenome
TCGGGGTTGGCCACGCGGAGGATGCGCTTGTTGTACTCCGTTCGCTGGTGGTACCCGGTTTGACCGCCTTGTCGAATGGTCTTTCGGACGTAACCGTCGCCAAAGGCACCCATGTTGCCGTGCTGTCGACGCTTTTTGGAGTTCTTGTGGGACTGGAGTTTACCACCGAATCGCTTGATGACACCCTGCCATCCGTATCCTTTGGTGATGGCGACGATGTCCGTCATGATGCCTTCCTCGAAGGCATCGGTGAAGGCGTATTCCTCGCCCAGGCGCTCATTGGCCCAGTTGAGTTGGTCCGCCATGCTTCCACCGGTGAGACCCATTTCCATGACGTCGGGAACTTTGCTGGACACGCTGGAAAGTGTGTGCGGTTGGGTGGCGACGATGAGACGAACCTCGCACAAGTCAGCTTGCTGAAGGTTTTCCATGTGCTTGGATGCATCGTGCTCCTTCCGCTTTGGAACACGCTTGAACAACTCTGGGAAGGCATCGGCGATTTGGTCGGCCTCGGCCCAGACCTCGCCACGGGCTTGCATGCCGTAGGGCGTCATCTCGTAGCCACGAACGCCAAGAATTCGCATCTTCGGGCATTCCACCACGGTCACGGGAACTCGAACTTCCTGACCGGCGGATGTACTACGGGGGTTCAAATCACGAGCCAAAATGTGGGTCATACCGGCTTTCCAGCCGGCAAAACCTTGCACTCTGACTTCGCTCGCATCGGTGGTGGGCCACGACTTGACGTGACCAAAGGGGCGGTTCGCTCGCTTGCGCGGGCTGAACGCCATTGATCCACGACGTGGGTGGTTTCGCTTTGCCATGTTGGATTCCTCCAGGGGGGTTTTACAGCGCAGTGGCCCCACCGTTGGGGGGCGTACGAGGGCTCATGCAGCGTCGAAGCCGTGACACGGAGCCACATTCCCACGAGCGGGGAACGTGCCAGTTGGGGTCCTCGAGGGATGGCCCAGTGTGTCTGGCTACTCACCTTTGAGCACCCCTCCGACTTGCCTCCCGTATATATGCGGTTCGGTGCAGTCAGCCGATGGGATGCGTGAGCCGCCATGGCGTCAGAGAGTNTTCAAACCTTTCTGAACAGGTCCCGCCGGTTTGGTTCAAGTAAACCGTTCACCCCTCACATCATCCTTTTGAACCCTAGACGGAACCTCACTGACATGCCCCATGTCGTTCATCCGCTTCTTCGTGAAGGGGTTGAGGCACGAGGCTACCAGCTCCGCTCCCTCGAGCGTATTTTGTCGTTCTCGAGCTTGATGGTGATGCCGACCGGGTTTGGAAAGACCGCCGTTGAGTGGATGGCCATGGCCGAACATCTGCGAAAAGGCGCGGAAAAGATTGTTCTCATCGCACCCACCACGGGCTTGGTCGACCAGCAGCGTACCATGGCGGTTGAGCGACTTTGCATCGATGGCGAACGCATCGTGGCCTACACCGGCGAGACCGGTCCGGACAAGCGGAAGGCGCTGTGGGACGCCGCCACCGTTGTGATGGCCACACCGCAAGTCATACGCAACGACGCGAGCAACGGTCTCATCGATCTGACAAGGGTCAGCTTGCTCATCATGGACGAGGCACACCACGCCACGGGAAATCACGCCTATGCTCAGGTGGGCCAACTTTACCAGCGCATCAACCCAAACGGCAGGGTCTTGGCGGCCACCGCCAGCCCGGGCTCAACCCTGAGGAACATCAACGACGTTCGCACCAACCTCAACGCTCACAACCTGGACCTCTGCAAGCGCAACGACCCGTTGCTGACCGCCTACGACGTGGACATGAAGATCCACACGCACATCGTTGACCTCCCAGAAACCCTGACCACCCTCATCGCACCCCTGAAAACNCATTTCAACGACGAGGTGGNACACCTCCAGCGTCAAGGCTTCATGCCAACAAAGGCCTACATCGGAACCAACGACATCGAACGGGCGCAACAAAGCGCCAGCAGAGCGATTCAACAACGAGACATGCGGGGCTACGACGCTGCTCGAAGGATCGCCGATCTTCGTCGAGTGCACATTCTCATCAACCTGCTTCAAACTCAGGGGACCAAGGTCGCTCAAGCCTTTCTGAACCGAGCAGAAGAAGAAGGGCGAAACGGTCGTAAAACAAACCGTATGCTGTCCCTGCCCGCCGTTCACCAACTTCGATTGGCCCTGAACGACTTGGGAGAACTTCATCCCAAATCCCCCCGTGTTGAGAGCCTCGTTCGGCACGAACTTGCACAAAAACCAGAGGGTAAGGTGTTGATTTTTACCGAATATCGCGATTCCGTGGACCGCCTGGTGGACCTCCTGAAAACGCACGACGGTGTCCATCCCGATGCGTTCATCGGTCAGTCTTCACGGGGAAGTCAAAAAGGCATGACGCAAAAACAGCAACTCGCCCAACTCAACCGTTTTCGGAGCGGTGAGATCAACGTGCTGGTGGCNACATCGGTCGGTGAAGAAGGGTTGGACGTACCGGCAGCGGACCTCGTGGTGTTGTACGAACCCGTTCCGAGCGCCGTGCGAGCAATCCAGCGTCGAGGGCGAACGGCGCGTCAGCGTGCTGGTTCGGTTCATGTCCTCATTGCCAAAGACACGCGAGACGCCTACGTGCATCGAGCCTCGGAACGGCAAGAAGAGAACATGCATCGCCTGATGCTGCGATTGGTTCGCCAAAAACAACTCAACGAGGCCTACGTTGTGGACGATGAAGCCTTGGCCTTCTTTGACGTCTCAACCGATGCGGGCGTCGTCCCCGCCAAGACCTTTCTGGAATCAGAACTGAAGCGTCACGCCAGCGAAGGTGAAGCGGAGACAGATTCTATAGAACAAGTGATTCAAAACCAACCCACAAACAACCGGGTGGCGCCAGCCCTGACGCCGGACCAGATACGCCCGCAAAAGCAAGCAAGTCTCTTTTCCTACGAAAGCAACGAGCAAGCCCGTGCCCCCCTCGTTGTCACACCGGCCAACGTGGAGGCCGTGCTCAACGCAAGCGATCTGGAGATCGACGAGCTCAACGAAATCAAAGGCGGTGGAACGATTGTTTACATCGACCATCGTGAAGGACGCTCCACGCTGCCGGCTTACCTCCAAGGCCTTGGATTTGAAACCGTGTTCACCCAACTTCCATGCGGAGACCTGCGTCTCTCGGAGCGGGTACTGATCGAACGGAAAACCACCAGAGACCTGCTTGAATCCATCAAATCGGGTCGATTGTTGCACCAGTGTCGCAGCCTGAAAGCCAGCGCACGGCGACCGTTGCTGCTCGTCGAGACCGGTGGAGAGGCGCAGTACAGCGTTCATCCCAACGCCGTTCTGGGTGCTCTCGCTCACATAACGTTGGACCTTGGCCTCCCCGTCATGACGGTCAAAGGGCCCATGGAAGCAGCACATTTCGTCGCCGTGGCCGCCGCAAGAGAGCACGATGCGCTCGAGCGATTGCGGTCCTTTGCGGAACAAGAAGGGCTGGCGCAACCCGACGTTTCTGCCTCGGTGGCCGTGGCTCGACGAGAGTTGGCGGCCATTGAAGCCCAGCCCGATGAACACCACCCGTGGCTTGACTCGAAATCGGAACACCTGAAACGATGTTATCGTCACGCCGTGGAGCCCCTCATCACCGAGGAGAACGAATCCATCGTGATGGCGTTCGCTCCAGACCTCGGTGGGTTGTTCTCTGCGCAGCCTGAGGCCGTGGTCAAGGCCTCGGGATGTTCGTTGGACGAAGCGAAGGCCCTCGTGGCGCAGTTGCACGCCGAACTTACGAGCCAATGAGCCGAACTCGAGTCCTGAGTTGAGCAAGGCGGTCGGGGTAGAATCCGAGGGCGAAAGCCACGAGTTCCGAAAGGTGGCAGACGGGGACGATCGTGTTTTTTCCCGCCACTCGACCTGCCTTGGACTGGTAGGAATCGAGGTTGATGTGAGAGATGGTGCAGGCACTCACAATCAGATCGGCGCCGGACTGAATGGCGTCGGAGAGGACCGCTGCGGTCATGGCGAGAGAGGAGTCTTCGAGCGTGAGCATCGAGGTTGAACCGACGCTGTTGCACTTGGATTCGTAATCGATGGGTGTGCCTCCCAGCGCTTCGATGAGTTGCTCCATGTACGTGGGCATGAACGGGTCGTCTCCAGCGCATGCACCTTCCCGTTGCATGTCGGGCCCGTAGTAGGCAGCGATGTTCATCTTGAGAGGGTTCTTGACGGCGTCTCGAACCTTGTCAAGCCCGATCTCTTCAACCAGGTAGTGAACGAGATGCCATGATTGGGATTCACCGCCGTACTCAACCTTGGACGTTCGAGCGACGAGGTTGTTCACGGTGCTTGCGTACACCGGGTCTCGCTGCATGTCGAGCGCCGTGTTGCACATGATGGCGTGGCTGGTGGCGCAGGTTGTCATCACGTCGAGGCCTTTGGCTTCGGCGAGAGCAAGGTTGCGAGCAACGAGAGCGTCCTGCAGCTTNGGCGTTGCCTGCTTGATGACGTTTCCACCGTCGCTGCTGGCACGAGGAAGTTCAACCAACTGAATGTTGAGCGCCCTGCAAAGGGGTTGTATGCAGTCCTCGATCTCCGATGCACCGGCTCGTGCGACGTTTCCCGGATAGTAGGCAACCTTGGGCATTGGATCATCTCAGAAACGCTGGTCAATTTCGTTGAAGAGGCTGACGACTTCGTGGTAGTTCTCAACGCGGCTGTTGAACATCTTTGGAATGCGCCCCAAACCGGCGGGTGGGAGCAGGAGGGACTGCAAACTGCGGATGGGTGGACCGCCGTTTCGAGTGAACGCCAGCGCCATGCGAGCGGAAACTCCGCTGAAGACGTTGCTCACCAGCCCGAGTGGGCCGAGCACTTGACGGTACAGCGTGGTCTCGTTCACGTTGCCGGACCATTTCACGCTTCGACCGTACCACTTGACGAGGCGTCCGGTTTTTCCTGCGTACTTGGTTTGGTTCAGCAACGCGCCGCGGGCTTCGTTGAGTGCTCGTGCGGCGAGGCGCCCGTCCTCTCCGTATCGCATCAAACTGGCGTGGTCGGCTTCGGACCACACGCCGTCCTTTTGCTGGAGCGAGGCCAAAATGCTCCGTCGTTGCTTTTCCGACGTTCGCGGGTCGATGGCACGAAGCCACTGCTGGAAGTGAACCCCTGGCCCCTCGTAGTGCGGGTCGTGGGGGAGGGTGTCGGACATGGCTTGGATGAGTTGGAAGGACAGCACGTCGCCCGCTTGGTGAAGGGCCGTGGCTGCGGCCGAATCCATGGTGCCCATGGCTTGACCGGAGGGAAGGTGTTCGCCCTCTCGTGGGTCGGTGCGCATCCAGGGCTCGGCTCGACTTCGATGACTCTCGTATCGACCCGTGTCAACCACAAGGTCGCGTACAACGGGGTGCCCGGGCAACGGCTCGATGCGAACCTTGCCGCCGTCCTTGGTCAAATCGCCGATTTGGGCAGCGTCTGCGAGCACGATTCGTCCGTTGACACGCACACCGGTCGTCGGCGTACCGGCTCCAGCACCACGACGGAATGCAAGACTGCCGTCAAGGTCCCTCTGCATCGTGATNAGCAGGTCTTGGACCGTGGCGTGGCCGGGCACAGCGCAGGTCAGCGTGTCCCAGCCTGACTCCGCCGCTTCGGGAGCGTATCGGAAAACATCAACGGTGATGGTGATGGCCTCTTGCTCGATGACGCCCGGTGCGAAATCACCCTCGATCACGTCGTCGTCATCGCCCGCTCCGTAAGCTTTCATCTCGTCGAGGAGTTCAACTTGGAGGGTGCCGGATTCGTCCACGCAAGCAAGCATGGGCAGCGCTTGCTCCACCCAAAGTTTCCAAGGAGGCTCAAAGTCGACGTCGCACTCCTGAATGGGGTAGGCTTCGGTCCCACCCAGAGCAGCGAGTTTGTTGTTCCAATCGTGGCCTGCTTTGCAGTATTCGTCGTAGGAGGTGTCACCAATGGCGCACACCGAGAAGTGAACCGAACCCAAGGCTGGACCGTTGGCGTTGATGGCGTTCCACATGCCGTCTGCGTTGTCGGGCATCTCGCCTTCACCCCACGTCGAGGTGATGATCATCACGCGCTTCATCGTTGCAAGGCGTGCAGGGTCGAAACCGTCCATGTCAACGATGTTGGGTTGAAGGCCGTAATCGACTGCGAGCTTGGCGGTCTTTTCGGCAAGGCCAGCGGCGTTGCCCGTTTGAGAACCGAAGAGAATGTTCAACGAGCGGTCGCCTGCAAACACGGCGTTCAGCGCATCGGAGACACCGGCAGCGGGGGCGACAGCAGCCACGGGTTCTGCTGCTTCGACGGCAGCGGGTGCGGCTTCAACCACTTCTTCAACTGCGCCGTCGCTGACCAGTTCGTACTTGATGACTTCAACCGGACAGGCTTCGGCGGCCTCGATGATGATGTCGCCAAGTTCGGCGCCGAGTCCACCCACGAGAGGGGAGCCGCTCACGTTTCGGTCGAACACACCGTCGGTGCGTACGGCGGCCAAAATCATGGACGAATCGTCCGTGACTTCGAACACTTCGGGACAGATGTCCTGACACGCATCGCAGGTGATGCAATCCTCGTCAATCCATACTTTTGCGACCACTGCCATGGGAAGACCTCATGCTCACGCTTTGTGGGCATTCCTTGCCAGCCTTGAGTGGCCTTTGAAGGTTATTATGAAACCGCACGGAAAAAGGCTCTCCGTGGTTCGTTTTTGCCTGTTTTTTTTAGCAGATTTTGACCGCATCACATGTGGAAATCGCCCATGTCGCCCATACCGTCGTCCATGGGGACGCCTTTGGACGAAATCACGTCGTCGATTCGGAGAATCATGATGGCGGTTTCCGTTGCGGACTGGATGGCTTGTTCGACCACACGCAGGGGCTCGACGACGTTGGCTTCCTTCATGTCAACGACGCCGCCTTCGTAGACGTTGATGCCGGCGTGGCCCTGGCCGTCAGCGTGTGCTTTGCGCAGCTCGATGAGGGTCGTGACGGGGTCGAGACCGGCGTTTTCAGCGAGGGTTCGAGGAATGATTTCCAAAGCTGAGGCGAAGGCCTCAATGGCCATCTGTTCGCGACCGCCCACCGTCTCGGCGTAGGTTCGCAGATCGCGGGAAACGGCGGCGAGAACACTTCCGCCACCGGTGAGCACAGCACCGTCTTCCCATGCGACGGAAACCACGCCCACAGCGTCGTCAAACGCACGGCGGATTTCGTCCACGACGTGTTCGGTTCCACCTCGCAAGAGGACGGAAACGGACTTGGCCTCTGGACAGCCGGTGATGAAAGTCATGTCGGAATCACCGATTTTCTTTTCCTCGACTCGAGACGCCTGACCGAGGTCGTCACCGCTCATGTCTTCGAGGTTGGTGATGATCGTGCCGCCGGTGGCCTTGGCCAACGCTTCCATGTCGGATTTCTTGGCTCGGCGAATGGCGAAGATGCCCTTCTTGGACAGGTAGTGCTGCGCGAGTTCGTCGATGCCTTTCTGGCACACCAAGACGTTGGCTCCAGCCTTCTCGATGATGTTGACGAGGTTGCGAATGTAGTTTTCTTCCTCCTCGAGGAAAAGGGCCAGTTGGTTGGGGTCGGTGATTTGGATTTTAGCATCAACTTCGGTTTTCTTGACCTCAATGGCCGAGTTCACGAGGGCGATTTTGGCATCGCTGACGCTTCGGGGCATGCCGGCGTGGACCCGCTCCTTGTCAAGGAGGATNCCGTCGATGAGCGAGGAGTCTTTGATGGACCCNCCNTGGCGCTTCTCNACCTTGATGTCGGAGAGGTCAACCAGACGTTCGTCGTCCTCGACGACGCCAACGGCGTTCACGGCTCGAACACAAATGTCGGCCATGAAGGACTTGACCGCTCCGGCGGATTTTCCGGTCAGGGCCGTTTTAGCGACTTCCTGGAGCACTGCGTCGTCGTTTTCAGTGGAAATACCGTGGTCGTCCATCAATCCGATGGCGCGTTCGGCGGCCAAGCGGAACCCTTCGCAGATGACGGTTGGATGGACGTTCTGTTCNATCAAGTCCTCGCTTCGCTTGAGCAGTTCGCCCGAGAGGATGACCGCGGAAGTCGTACCGTCAAAGCAGTGCTGCTCTTGGGTTTTGGCAACTTCAATGATCATTTTGGCGGCTGGATGTTCGATGTCCATTTCCTTGAGGATGGTCGCACCGTCGTTGGTGATCACCACGTCGCCCATCGAATCGACCAGCATTTTGTCCATGCCTTTGGGACCGAGCGTGGAGCGAACGGCATCGGCCACAGCCTTGGCTGCTGCGATGTTGTTGGATTGAGCGGTGCGCCCGCGAGTTCGCTGCGTACCGTCCTTTAGGATGAAGATGGGTGCTTGTCCGTTTCCATACATGTGCTTGCCCTCCGGCATGTGTGGCGAGGTTGCCTCCGACTTGAACCCTACGCTTGGTCAGCGTGGATGCAAAAAGGCCGTCACTGTTGGTTTTGTTCCAGCCACTGCTGACCGTAGTGCTTCCACTGCTCCATCGTCCAGCCCGCTGGTAGGCCTCCTGCGGGGAGAGGTGGGCCTTCGCTTTCCACGGTGGGTTCAGCGGCGACCGGGGCGGGTGCTGCAGGCGGAGCGCTGTCCGGCGTGGGCATTGAGGAAGGAATGGACGGTGCAGCTGCAACGGCACCGTAGGTTGCGGAGAGGCTGTCTTCGTAGCCGTCCTCGCCCCAGTTGGCGTACTCGTCTTCCTCCTCCTCGGTGTTGAGGATGGAAAGCAGCACGACGACACCACCGACCAGAACGAGAATGAACACGCCCCACATTGCAATGACGTCGAGTTGCAAACCAGCTTCGTCGGCAGCGGCGTCAACGTCGCTGTCCATCCGGATGAGCGTGACCTCCAGCACTTGATTGGCTGCGTCGCTGACGGTTTCGGAACGAGCCCAAACGGTCAAGTTGACCGTGAGCGATTCATCGTTGAGGTTCTTGAGCGTCGTTTCGGTGACGTCCACGGTGATGGTGATCTCCTTTTGTTCACCGGTGGTGAGGACGAAATCCTTGTCCAACCGAGCGATGGACGTTCGGAACCACGAATTGGTTTCACTGGAGTCGAGGTCCATCACGACGCGCTGTCCGGTCGTGTAGCGATTGACGATGCGAACCTTCACGTCGTATTCACCCTCTTCAGAGACATCGAGCGGCTGAATGGCGAGGACATCCAACCAATTCTGTGAACCCACGATGTAACTGGCTTCTCCGGTGGCGCTGATGCTGTTGTCGGCCACGCTGGTGGCGGTGACCTGGAGGGTGAGGGTGCCCTCGGTGCCGTCGATGAACGAGAATTCAACCGAAACGTTGTAGCTGGCCCCGATGTCAATCTCGGGCGTGTTTCCGTTGTTGAGGTTGGTGAAAGTGGCAATCATTCCGGATGGAGCGTTGAGCGACATCGTGAAACTGTCAGGGTTGTTTCCGTCGTTGCGAACCTCAAACGACATGGTTTGCGGAAGGTCTCCGGGGATGTACGACTGTCCGGTTTCCTCGTCCGACACAAACACCGCCGCCGTTTCGAGAATCTCAACGATGAGTTCGACCGAGTCCGACACACTCTCGTCCGAAACGCTGGTTGCGGTGACGGTCACGGAGTAGTAGCCCGGGCTGAGACCGATGGGCATTGGCAACTGCACAACCACGGTTGACTCGCCGTCCCATGCATCCAGAATTGGGGACTGATCCGAAGGCAGGGAAGCCTGAAGTCGCCAGTTGCTCTGACCGATGCTGAGGTTGTATTGCTCATCGTCGTTGCCGAGGTTGTACAGGTTGAGGTAGAGCGATTTCGAGATGCCGTTGGCGGCACCGGTGTAGGTGTTCTCCTCAGCGACGATGTCCACTTCACGGAGCACGGGCACCTCGATGTTGCGCACCAACACATCGTTGCCAAAGAGCGCCGTGCTGCACGACGGACACGTGGCGCGTAGATTGAACGACACCGTTCCGGGGTTGGCGAGTTCCGGTGAGGAAATGTTCAGCACGAGGTCGACGCGTTGACCCTTGTAGAGGGTGATGGGGTTGGGTAGGACGACGCCGGTTTCGTTTTGAATCAGACCGACCCATCCGGTGTTCTCCGAAAACGTCGTGGCCAGATTGAACGCCGCATCTCGGTTGCCGGTGTTCTGGAGGCGGAAATTCACCAGACCGTTGTCGTCAGGACCGATCGTCGCTGCGACCAGAGGAACGGTGGAGGTCAAGGCCACGCTGAATTGTTGACTGACGGCGAGGTCCATGCCGAGGCGAGCTTTCTCACCCAGCTGGGCGCTGCTCGCATCGGTGAGCCAGAGGTTCCAATCCTGTTGCTGGACGTCAGCGCCTGCAGGCACCGTCAGGTTGGCCCAAAACTCAATGGTTTTTCCCGCACCGAGCGGGGGCATGATCACGTTGGTGCCGTGGTTGTTGCTGCCTTCGATGTCCATGCGAATGATGGGGTAGGGCACCATCCACGAGTCGTTGGTCACGTTGGTCTCCAATCGGATGGTGGCGGGGGAATAGCCGTTGTTGGTCAACGTGCAGTAGAGTGTGGCCATCTGATTGGGTGCGACGGTGTAGCCGTTGAGCGGGTTGTCGCACTGCATGTCCACGGTGTAGTCGGTCACACGACTCACGCCAAAGTGCACGAAGTCATCGATGTGGAAACCCTCGCTGGCCACGCTGCTGTCTGAGGTGAAAAGCATCGAGAACGTGTAGGAATTGCCACCGAGGAAGATCTCAGGGTTGGCAAGGTTGGGGATTTGTTCCCACGTCACCTGGGGGTCCCATGAGAGGTTGGTCCACTGGCCCGGAGCGGCGCTGGGGTTTCCTTGGGAAATGTCCCAGGCGATGGATTCGGTCGGATCGTTGATGTTGCCGGAAGAACGCCACAACTCCATCGAAACCGAATCGCCTGCTGCCATGCTGCCCCATGCTTGGATGTGGAATTGACTGGAGACGAACTCGTTGGAGTAAAACAGCAAGCGACAGATGGGGGCGCCGCCGTACACAGCGATCAGCCCGGGGTCGGGAGTGTCGGTGTCGCACGTGTTGCTCGTTGCCAAACGAGCGTTCACCAATCGCGTCGCTTCGGCGCTTGATGGATAGTTGCTTCCCGGCGTGGAGTGACGCCAGTGTTTGGAGCCTGCAGCACTGGTGGTGGAATCCGTTTCCCAGGAACCAGCACCTTCCGCATCACCGCCGTCCGCAGGGTATTTGCCCGAAATAAAGCCGGTGTTGCCGTTCGTGGGGAAGTCATCCATTTCGTCAGCGTCCACGGCAACGGGGATGATTTCGTCCCGCTGATCGTTGGCGTTGCGGTCGTCGTCGTCGAAGGTGACCGAAGCTCGGAGGATGAGTCCGCCCGACAGATCGTTGGTCGTGGTGTTCAGGATGGAATGGGCTGCGGTCGGCGTCCATTTCACGACCTGATTGAACGATTGTCCACCGGTCAGCGGCGTGGTGGTGAAGGTGAAGGATTCCATGACGAAACCCACGGGATGAACGACATCGAGTGACACGGGAGCCTCGTCGCCGATTCCTGAGGCGCCAAATCGCTGGACGGTGATGGTGACCTCAACGGTCTTGTCCATAAAGACGTAATCGACGACGCTGCCGTCGGACTGGACCCATGTTTGGGCTGGCACGGAAGCGTTTCCAACCGTGATCGACTTGACGGTGAAGTCGTCGTTGCTCCCGCCTCGTCCGGAAGCAGCCTGTGCGGGGACGGCGAGGTTCATGGCGAGGGTTTGCATCAACAGCAGAACGACAATGGTGAAGGGCATCATTCGGCGCATGGGCATCAGCATTCTCGCCCAACACGATTGAGCATAAGAAGGTCGCCTTTTGATGGGCCGTCCACGAGCCGTGAAATTCACGCTTTTTCGTCGTTGTCCAACCTAAATCCGCGAATGACGGGTTCGTCAAACCCAGGTGCAGAAGTAACACTCGGAGAGCCGTTGTTCTGGACGTTGGACGCAAGACGGTCAAAATCCAAATCGTCGACGAGCGACGACGTGTCTTGGTTCAGCGGTGGGGCCGGTTCGTTCGAAGTTGCCACCGGCACGACCACCTGCTGGACAAAAGCAGGCGTATGAGCGGGCGTTGCCTGACTGACTTGAGACTGGGCCACGTCCGCAGCAAGCTGGTCCAACCCCGAGGAGAGAAGGTCAAGTTGTTCTTGCGTGTCGTCGGATGGATGGCCTTCGCTCGGTCGCATCCATGACGGTGGTTCACCGGCACCGCCTCCAAGCACGGCAAGGGTGGTGAACGCAGCCATGGGCATAACCGCCAGCGCCGTGATGAGGTTCAGGAAGGACGTCTCCGGTGTTGAACCGGCGGAGATAAAAGATTCAAACAACTGCTTCTCGAAGGCGATGTTCAGAGCGACGTCTTCGCCAAGCGCCCGATCCACGATGAAGGTTGAAAGTTGACCCATGGACCAGAGCAGGAAAATCGGGAACGCCCACGATATGCGCAGCGTGTTTCCGAGAAATTTGCGGCCCAACGAAGCCAAGGTGATGTAGCGACGGGCAAAACGAGGGAACACACGAATGGAGACGTAGAGGCACATGACGTACAGCAACAACGCCAGCTCGAGCTGTCGGTTCTGGTGGACGACGCCTTCCGGGAACATCAGCACCAACGACAGTGGAATCGTAGCCAGCAACACCTGAAAGGGAATCGCGAGCAATACCAACGAGCCTCGGATGGTCCACAACGCATGACCACTGGCGAACCGGTCGTAGACCAGCATCGACAACCGTCCGTGCGCTGAATTTGCGTAGCGTTGACGTGCAGTGAAGCGATGACTTGAGCTGCCCTTGTGCCGCGTCAACCCCAACGCCAGACGCCAGCCACCCGAATCGATGACGCGCACCGGGGTGAACCCGCCCATGGTCAATGCGAGGGTGAGGGCCAGCATGCCGTAGAACAAGGAAGCGATGCCGATCCACGGAATCATGTCAACTTGGATGCTGAGGCGAAAATCTCCGCCCTGAGCGGTGAAGACAAGCAAGTAGGTGAGTGCGAACGCTGCAAGTGGTGTCAGGAAGATTTGACCGAGCAACTGCCCCGTCAATCCGACACGGGCAATCAGCGAACCAACCGCGGGGCGGTCTTCCATGCGGCAGAGCCAACGCGGTCTTTTCTCAAAGGTTGCCCCCCTGAGAAGGGCAAGAGGGCTATTCTTCCTCCACCTTGGGTTCGGGGAGAGGTTCCGCCATCGGATACCCGTCGGTCATCAGCAACCTCAACGTTCCAGCCATCCAGCCGTCGGAACGAGTGCGCCCCAAATCGGGCCGAGCCTTCCGAGAGAGCACCGTTCCGCATTCGGAACAATCGATGCTGCGCATGCCCCAAACGGGAAAGGGCTCATCGCAGCACGGAACGAGTGTGCTTTGATTCACGACGGTCTGCAGGTGAACAGCCAGTTCTTTTGACCAAGGTGCGGGGCGGCCGGCGAGCAGCGATTGGATGCGGGAGAGCACCGTCCAGGTTGACGCCACCCACAAGCCAAAGCCAAACACCGCAGACCCCCAACGCAGACTGGCCGCGCCGAACACCAGAACGAGGGCTGCGAGGACGAAACTCAGCCAGTAAAACACCCGCATGTGCAACACACGCTGCGTCAAGTACGGGGAAAGGGGGACGGGTTCGGGATGCGGTGGAAATCGACGGTTGAAACCGGCAGCACGGGTCATCCACAAGGTGGGTAGTCTCGGCCCGATGTGTCCAATCCCAGCACCCATCGCAAACAATCCGAGGGTCCCAGCCAGCGACATGAAACTCCCTCATCCCTGCTGAAGCCGCGTCAAGGTGGCCTCAACCTTGTCCATCCCTCGAGCGATGTCGTCCTGTCCGATGGTGTAGGCAAACCGCAGGTGACCTTCGCCCGACGGGCCAAAGGCGCTGCCGGGCGAGCAGAGAACACCGTCTTTCAGCAGCTCCAACGCCACGTCTTCCGACGACATGCCGGGGACGTCCACCTTGGGGAACACGTAGATGGAGCCTTTCGGTTGGTGACATTGAACGCCCGGCATGGCGTTGAGCCGGTCAACGATGAGTTTGCATCGTTTCTGAAATTCGGTCGCCATCATGGACGGATAGTCGTTGGCCTTCTCCATGGCCTCCAGCACGGCGTACTGCATGGCGTCGTTGGAGCACGCCGAAATGTAGTACTGTATCTTCACAACCTGTTTCATGGCCTCGAGGTTGGTCGAAACGATGTAGCCGATGCGCCAACCGGTCATTGCAAACGTCTTGGAAAAGGAATTGACCACCATGAGTTTGTCGTAGCCGGTGCCCATGAACGAGACGTGTTCGGTTTCGAACACGATGCGGTCGTACACTTCGTCGGAGATGATCCACAGGTCGTGCTTTGCGGCAAAGGCGAGAAGATCGTCGCGCTGCTGTTCGTTGAGGGTTCCTCCGGTGGGATTGCTGGGGAAGTTGTAGAGGATGGCCACGGTTCGATCGTCGACGAGCGCCTCCAAATCGGCAACCTGCGGAATGAATTCGTGGTCGAACAAGCACGGGTAGTACTTCGCCTCTCCACCCACGAGCGTGGCGTCCGGTCCGTACAGGGGAAAGTAGGGCTCGGGAAGCAGAATGTTCTCGCCCGGGTTGATGATCGTCATGAACAGGTTCAGCAGTGCGTTGGTGCCCGACATGGTCATGCAGACGTTGTGTTCGTCCATGCCCGCTTGGTAAGACGACCACGATTCAGCGATCTTTTTTCGCAGCGCGGGGAGACCGGCTGTGGTGGTGTACTTGTTCCGACCCGCCAGCATCGCTTGATGGAAGGCTTCGATGGCGACCGCAGGGGGTTGAAAATCGGGCTCACCCAGTCCGAACGAAATGACGTCGTCTCCGGCGAGGTCGAACATCTTGCGCACGCCGGTTGGCTGTATGGCAAGAGCACGGTCGCTAAAGGTGCCCATGGCGAACCCACACCCGTCCTCCATTTGAATGCAATCACGATTTCTTGCGCTTGCGTCGTGCCTTTGGAGACTGCTCGGGTGGAGATTCACCGTCAAGCAGCACGGCGTCGCTGACCAGATCGCTTCGGTCGTGGCCAGCGAGGGATTCGAGCGTCTTTGGCTCGTCAATGCGAGCGCCTTGGACCAGCAGGCCGAGCAAAATAAGGACGACCAACACGGCGCTCAGGGTGACGAGGTCAACCCCGAGGCCACCGTCCCCGGCCACGCCCTCACCGGTGCCCGACACGGTGGTAAACACGGGAAGAGAGGGTGCACCTTGCTCGTTTAAGCCACGGATTTCGACGGACTGGTTGCCGGCATCGAGTTGAGCGGGATCCAAGGCGACGACCCATTCGAACCGTTCGAGTGCCCCAAGACCCCCCTCAACCGTCTCGTAGGTGGCTTGAGCCCACGAGCCTCCGTTGATTCGGAATTCCACGCTGGCGATGGAGCCTGCCTGGCCCCAAGCCAAACCGCGGATTTCGTGAAGGCCGGTGGATTCGTTCACCGATGAATTGCTGATGTGAACTTGGGACGAAACGTCGACCGTCCCGGTGAGGTTGGACTCAGCAAGGTACATTGAGAGCTTCACGGCTTCGTAGGCGTCGACCATGCCCCATCCAAAGTCACGGTTCCAGAAGGGATCAACGTCGGGTGCAGAGGCTTCGCCCCGGCGTTCCGCTGTGAGCTTGAGAATCTCCTTCATCTCCGCCGTTGTCAAATCAGGGTTGGCCTCGATCATCATCGCAAGGATGCCGGACACGGCGGGAGCGGCGTACGACGTGCCGGAACCGCGCCCGGTGTAGCCGTTGTCGGCAGCATCGCCTCCGATGAAATTGTTGCAACCTCCCGAGGAGACGCAGCCCTCGGCTTGAACAATGTTCGTACCCGGTGCGGAGACCTCCGGCTTCAATTCATTGAGTGGGTTGCCGTCTCCGTTGTCCCTGCGATCGCCTCGAGAGGAGTAGGACGCAACGGTGTCATCGGTTCGGTCAACGGTGTTCTGATCGTCGGTCGCACCCACGGTGATGGAAAGGCTGGACGACCCCATGCCGGAGAGACCGTCGTTGTTGGGACCGTCGTTCCCTGCTGCTACGCTGACCACCACGCCTGCTTCCATGGCTTCGTTGAGGATCCGGCTGTGCATGTCCTCGCCGTCCGAGCCCCCGTCCTCATGGGACGTGATGCCCCACGACAAGGAGATGATGTCAATGCCGTAACTCGCTTCGTCGGCGCCCTGCCAGGCGGTGTCTTTGTTGTCAATGATCCACTGGAGGCCGTTCATGGCGGATTCGTAAAATTCCTGTTCGATCACGTAATTCTCAAACGGACCTGCGCCCAAATCCGTTCCGATGCGAACATCGATGAGGTCAGCGTCGGGCGCAGCCCCGTAGAAATCGGTCTGAGCCCCGCTGGCATCGATGCCGGTTGCGGCCGCCATGCCCATGCACGCCGTTCCGTGTTGGTGTCCGTCGTCGGGATCGAACGTGCCGTCGGTTTCGCGGAACCCGCCGCCCGCAAGAATGCAGATTGGATCCGAAGGTGTGTAGCAGACAGCATCGTATCCAGCAACGAATTTCTCACTCAGGCCCGGGTGTTCGTTGTCCACGCCGGTGTCCACCATGGCAATGTTCACGTCTGCACCCCTGAACCCGAGGTCCCAAGCACCCACGGGGTAGAGACTTGAGTTTCGGGCTTTGACGGCGGGGGTCTGGATGTCGCCGTAAAAGACGAGGCTTCCGTACCGCTCAACCATGACAACGTCATCAAGCGATGCGAGGTCGAACACCAAACTGGCGTTCACCTGTCCGAGCAACACGGCGTCCACCGATTCGATGACGTCGACCACGCTGAGGTTCATGGACTCGAGTTGTGCGAGATGGTGGCTGGACACCTCGGTGCCGTAGGAAAGACCGATGCCCGTCGTACCGATGAAGGATTCAAGGCTGTCGTGGACGCCGTTGCGGTTCTGGTCAAGCGCGGTGCGTTCCCACCACGGGGTTTCATCTTCCAACCACGCAGACGCTGCTTGTTCCGGCACGTCAAAACCGAAGCCATCCGGTGCCCACTGCAGGCCTTCTGCATCAACAGCATGCCAACCGGCCGGCTCAGATTTCATGAACAGCGAGCCGGTGATCGGCCCCATCAGCAACGCAAGCACGACCACGGCCAACATTCGACGCATGTTCTTCCCCTGAACCCTCCGAGCCTCGTGTGGGGCATCAACCTAACGCTGACCCAGCGGACGATTGGCGACCGGAACCGTATCGTGCCGGGCGAACCTTTTACTGCACGAAACGGTGGTGAGCACCCATGGAACCACGGCACAGGTTCGGGAACCTCACCCTCCTTCTGGCACTGGCCTCCCTCACACTGGCCGCATTTTCTCTGGGTTCGGTGTGGGCAACAGCCGACGACAGTCACGTGACGGAGGTCTACGACCCGGAGTTCGGAACGGTTGACGTGACCGTTGCAACGTTAACGGCTGACTTTGAACTGAAGGAAATGGAGTCGGTTCTGACCGTTCAGGACACGTTCTTTTTCGGATCTCCCGAGGCCTTCGCCGACACCAAAACCTACGAGGAGATCGCAGAATCCAGCGACGGCGATGTCAAAACGACGTTCGAAGACATGGACCGGGCCGGCTCGGTCGCTTCCCTCATGATTTGGATCGGGCTCATCGGCTTGGTTCTCACCGCTGCCCTGTCCGTTGGGTCACTCGGACAGGTCACGAACAGCCGACTGACAACCCTTTCCGGTGGTTTCGCTGCAAGCATCACGATGTTGGCTCCCATCGTGTGGTATGTGCTCCTCCCCTCGAGCGGAACGTACGCTTACGTGGACGATTCCTTGTTTGGGTTTCTCTTTGCCTCGGAAGAATACACGGTCACGTTCGAACCCTCCCCGTCGTATGGTTTGATCCTGTCCATCCTCAGCGGCATCACTTCCGTTGCCATGGTGGTCATGATTTACTTTCACAACCAGGCCGAACCGGTGAGTGAAAAGCCCGGGTGGATGAAATCCATTCATCGCCTCGTGTCCCAAACCGAAGACGACGTCGAAAAGCCACCGACGTTCACCGAGAGGAGAGAACAAGCCGGACGCTTGCTGAAAGAATACACATCGACGTACAAGTCCAACCGGAAAATGCAAGTTGCCTCGGTGCTCCTCGTTCTTGCACTGAGCGCTTACCCGATGTATTCCCTCATCAGCGATTGGTTGGAGGAAGAAGACGCTTACCAGCGAGACTTGAACTACGCCATCTTCGGGGAGGAGGAGTACATCACATGGTACGACAGTGAGGTGGAACTCACCGACGGAGAGAGTCTGATGCTTTCGTTCACCGAAGCGGATTTCCCTGAGGAAGTGTCGAACAGAAACGTCATCGGGTTGGATTTGGTGGTCGCCGTTTACGACAACTACGAAGGCGATAACGAAGAGACCAACGGCGTGGGTTGCGTCGCTGACCCAGGCGAAGCGGCGTTCGATTCAGCCTCGTTTACGGCCGAGACGCCCAACGGCAGTGCGTCCGATCAAACCCAAGAGAGCATCTACGTCGTCTTCATGCTGGCCGACCTACCGGATTTTGGACCTCAACCGTACGTGACGGGCTACACCGTTGCAGAACTGGAAGCCATGTACGACGCATCGGACGACGTTGCCGGTGATTACGAATTCACGGTCACGGGGGACCCTGAAGCGGGCGATGCGACCTTCCAGTGCGAGCGGGACGACCCCAGCGTCACCGTTCGTGTCTGGGTTGACCTGATTGTGTACGACGTGGACATCGTCGAGATGGTGTAAGGTGGGAGCAGAGGGATTTGAACCCCCCCCAGCGGATTTCTTCTGAAACTGCGCATCAGATGGGCAGTCTGCAGGATTGCAACGGGTCGGCGCTCCAGTTGGTCATCAACTTCAGCAAACCCACTCGTCGTCATTCCCGTGCAACTGGAGCCCGCGATACTACCAAGCTATACTATACTCCCTTGTGTTACCCAAAGCATCAGTTCTTTGCCTGTCGGCGTGCACGCTTTCGGCGTCGCAACTTCTTCTTGCGCCACTTCCAACGTTGGTTGCCGGTTTTTTTCCAAGCACGTGAGCCTCGCTTCATGGTGAACAGCCCTCCCACTTGCCTTCCCTATATGAGAGCATCGGGCGGGGCAGGAACCGTCGTCAGGCGGTCAACTGCGCTCCATCTCCGACGTTGATGGTGCGGAGGACGGTGTGGCCAACGGCTTGATGCCGAACAGAACGCGCGTCGGTCGTGTTCGTTTCAACATCTCAAACGCAAGCCAGCAACCGAGAACGACGAGAACCCATGTCGTCAAAACGGCCAGCGGTCCTCGCAGACCGATGGATTTGCAAAACCAGAGAAAAGCAAAGGTGAGCGGCATGTGAACGATGTAGAACGGATAAACGCCCTGATTGAGATAGGCGAGACGAGGGCTTGGATGATTGAGGTAGCGAGCACCCAGCGCAAACACGAGCGCACACCAGCACCATGCATGGAACGCATGAATGAAGCAGGCGAGAAGCGTCATTGTGTTGTGGGGAACCACGCCGGATTCCACCCAACCACCGTCGACGTAAGGCACACCGTCGACGTGTTGTTGCACGCGCAACCAAAGGAACGCCAGCGTAAAGAGAACCGTCATGCCGACAATGGCGTTGAATCGCCGGTCGAGCAGACGATAGTAACCCTCGCTGGCCGTCATGCAGGCATAACCGAAGGCGAAAAAGCAGAGGAACCACATCCATTCATATCCCGATCCGAGGAAACCCGGCATCCAGGGTTTGAGCGTCCACTCCACAACGGTCAGGACGAAGGGGAACACCAACAAAACGCCCCAACCGTTCAACCACTGAAACGCGTGTTGGAGAGCGGAAACCAATCGCCCCTGAGGGTTTTTTTGCGCTGCGTGAAAGAACGGAATCAGCAGGAAGGAGTACAGCGCCAAATTCCAAAGAAACCACAGATGACCGAGCACAAACTTCCCGAGGATGGGCACCCAAAACAGCAACGAGGTCCAGACCATGTGTTCCAACCACACCTCAACGACGCCGTTCATCCCCGCACCACGGGTTTCCCACGGAGCGGTCAACACGCTGTTCAGAAACCCGATGGTCCACATGCCGAACACCATGGGGACCAGAAGGCGTTTCACGCGCTCGGTCGAAAACATGCCCCACGTTCGGCGCCGAAAGGCAAAGGCCGTGCCCATGCCTGAGATCATGAACAACGCAGCAAGGCGCCACTGATGCATCCAATGAAGGAACAAGCTCGTCGGGTCCACGGTTTCGGTGGTGTAGCGGTTTCGCTCATCGTCCTCTTGGGCGGAGGTTTCCGTGCGTTCATCCACGTTGGGGTTGAGGTGTTCTCCGTAGGCCGTCCAGTAGACGCCGATGGCGATGTGAAACGGTATGAGCAGGCCGAAGAGGAGGACGCGAAGCCAATCAACGTCATGACGGCGAACCCGAGCGGGGGAAGCGGGTTCATCCATGGAAGTGGCCTGCCCTTCAGCCATATAACCACTCCACACGCGACCTTCGACGTGGGGGCCAACCCGTCTCAGACAAGCGGCACCGAGGGAACACTAATGACGGTCTGCCCTGAGGTTCCGTCATGCCTCAGCGACGTCGAGCCCTCTGCGCAGTGCTCGTGGCGCTGATGTCCCTCCAAGGTTGTCTTTCGGCAAACACGGCAACAAACGATGAAGCCATCGCCAGCGATGAGAACCCCTTCCCCAACCACAACCCCGACGAATACGAGTGTTTCACCCACAACGACTGGGAGCGATGCTACATCACGCACGTACCCGATTCGGTGAACGAAGACGCCAACGCACCCCTCATCGTGGAACTTCACGGTTGGGCTGGCTCAGCCTTCGAAACAAGGGCGCTGACCGACATCACCCTTCTGGCGGACGATGTGGGTGCCATCGTTGTCCACCCCGAGGGCATCATTGTGGACAACACGACCCTCACCACGGGTGGAAACGAAGAAGCATGGAACGCAGGCTACTGTTGCGGGGATGCGCTCTACTACGAAATCGACGATGTGGACTACCTGAGGACCGTGATCGCTCGGACGATTGAAACCTTCCCCGTAGACGAGCAGCGCATCTACATCACCGGATGGTCAAACGGATGCATGATGGCGCAGCGCATGGCGCTGCAAGCCAGCGACCTGATCGCCGCCGTAGCGTGCACCTCGGGGTACCTGAGCATCCACGACGCCGAAGGCTACACCCCCGTGCCGGTCATGGAAATTCACGGCTTCATCGACGAGAACCAACAGTACACCAACACGGTGAATTGGGGCATCGTGGACGAGAACCGAAGAAACCTGGAATCCATGCAGTCGGGAGCGATTGAGAACATGTACGACTGGGCCGGCTACAACAACTGCGAGGGCGTCGTGCCCGACCGAAACGAACCCGGCGCCGTTTACAGCATCCAGGGCTTCACAAATTGTGCTGGAGGCAGCGAAGTGGCGCTCATCACGGTCCATGCAGGAGGTCACAACCTCTACCCGAACGATGCGTGTACACCCGGCTTCGTGTGGAATTGTTTCGGGAGCCAGGGTCTGTGGGACGTGAACCAGATGGAGTGGGACTTCCTCAGCCGGTTCACCAAAGACGTGGTGCCTTGACGGCGTCCTTCGTGTCCAGGATCAAATGACGTCGATGCGCACGGGTGCGCTGGTGTCGTTGTTCTTGGCGGTCTTGGGTTGAGTTTTGAAAAGCAACACGCAGAAGACGGTGCACACGAGCGGGGGCATNAGAAGCGGGAGGAACATGGTGAGGGATTGCTGAATGAAAATTGCAACCACACCAAGGAATCCAAACACAAATCCGAGTCCGTTGGCAAGTGGAANGGCTCCGGCGTTNTCCATTTTTTCGGNCGACATAATCTTNCCATGTTCAAACGGGGTTTATATGGCTGTGTATTTTTTCGCAAAAATCAGCCCTTTTGCCCGTCAATCAGGCTTGAGTCCAAACGCAACGGCGACATTGGTGGTCAACAAGGCATCGTCGTAGGCAGCGCGTTCTTCAGCGTTCATGTCGCCGCAGGCGTGGGCAGCGTCGAGCACCTCTGAAACCGCCTCAGGATGGTACTGAACAGTGAAAATCGGTTTCGATGGATGGCGGCATGCTGCGATGTCACAGTGTGCCGCAGAGGCGATGACCTCCAATTCGCCGGCATCCACCACGTGCTCTTGGTGAGCGAAGGAGGCGAACACCGACCGGCCGTTTTCTTCCCGAACCTCCGCCACAAAATGCGAGTCCGTGGGGGCGCGAACGATGCGCCCACCAAACGCATGAGCGATGATCTGGTGCCCGAAGCAGATGCCGTACAGCGGAACCTCCGCTGAACGAATAAGGTCCACGACGTCGTCCATCCACGGCTCCCACATGGACACGTTCCGTCGCGACCCCGTGATGATGACCGCGTCGGCCTCAACAGGGTGGTCGACCACCGTGCCGTACCCGTAGTCCAGGCGCTTCTCGACGTGGGGCGACCAAAGGAAGACCTCCTCGGGCGAGAAGTGATGCACGATTTCGCGAACACCGGCCCTGCCGAAGCCCTCCCGCTCCGCCAGAAGATCGACAACGAGAAGGCGCACGGCTGTAGGACACAGCGCAACTCATTGAACCTTTTTCACCGCCAAACGAGGCTGGGGGAACCCTGCACAGGGGTGTTCAATCGTCCTTGTAAGCGTCTTTCTGACCGGCCACGTCGGCCTTTCGCAACTCTGCGAGTTGTTTGAGCGCCTCCAGCTTCACGGCAGGGTCGTCGGAGGATGCAGCGATTTCCTCAAGCACGGCGATGGTCGATTGCGAGGCTTTGGCGTGTTGCTCCAACCGCTGCTGTTCCTGCTCGTTTTGGAGTCGCATTCGCTCCTGTTTTTTGGCTTGAACCTGTTCAAACATGTTCATGGCCCGATTCATTTTCTGGTCCTCTGCATCGTGTGCCACCGAAGCGAGCGTTTTCTGACGCTCTGCCTCGAGTTTGGCGAGTTCCACATCGGCCTGTGCGACCTTGAGGGCCTCCGTCCGGGCAGCGTCCATTTGCTGGTCGTGAAGATGTTGTTGCTGTCGCCACGTTTGCAAATCAAGTTCACCCGCGCCCTTGATGCGCTCCAGTTCCAACTTGAGTTCGGCCGCTTCTTTGGCCTGAACACCCACGAGTGCCATCCTCGCATTGACCTCGTGCTTGCGCTGTTCGGACTTGATGAGGTGGTCGAGTTCAACGGCTTGTTTGTCCGATTCAATGTCCTTTGAGAGTTGCAGGCGTTCAAGGTCGTGTTGATGTTGGAGCTGCTGTTCAGCCGCCGTGGTGCTCCACGTGATGAACCCACTGCGGAAGGCCATGCCGTGCTCGTCCAGGGTCGCTCTCAGAGCCGTCTTGACGGCGTACATGACGTCCTCGTTCGCTTGGACCGTGCGCATGGATGCGGCGTCCATGCCTCGAAGATGTTGAAGGGCCGCCGAACTCACAGCCGGCGAAACGAGGGCGGCAATGTTCCCCGCCTGCACCGTCATCGTCCCTTTGGCGGGGAAGGAGATGAGGCGCGGGGCCGTTTCTCGGGTGATCTCAAGTTTGAGGGTGATGAGGCAGTTGATCTCGTCGCCGTTGTCGGCGACACCTCGTACTTGAACCAGGACGGCGTGCGGCCCGGTGAAGGCGAAAATGAACGAACGGACGGGGTTACTCTTTCCAAACAGCGTTCCAAACAGACCGACCTGAGGACTGACCTCCATGTGCGTTTGGGAGACGGAACCGACGATTTTGCCGTTCTCCAAAACGACACAAACCTCGTTCGGTTTCAGCGTCACCTCCGCCTGCCTGGGGACGTCAGCGTCGTTCATGTAGTGTGCGATCACGGTCGGGTTGGTTCTCCATCTGAAATGCATGCTCTTCACCTCTTGGTCAGTCCGTCGATGTACATGTTTCTCTCCAGATACATGTTTCGAGTTCGCGTCAATTTTTGATGCCAGTCGGCGATGCGTGCGTTGACGGCATCGTCGTCCAGACCACTCATCTCGTCGGCCAGAGCGTTGGCCATCCGGGTGGTCTCAACGAGCGCATTCAAGACCGCGCTGTCGTGGTCGACAAGCTTGCGCACCGCTTTGGATTTCAGTTTACCAATCCCGGTGTGTTGAGACACGTGGTTGCTGGTGATGGAAAATTGGGCTTCGTTGCGCAGGATGTTGATGGATTCAATCATGGTTTCAAGACTGCCTCGAGCGCCTCGGTTGCCTGCAGCATGGACGTCACCCTGCAATTTTTCTGCGTGACGAGAAAGCATTTCGCAACGACGTTGAATTTCGGCTCGAACCGCCTCGTCCGATTTCATGAATCGACCTTTCTCGTAGCCGTCGTAAGCCGAAATCAAAGCACGGACGCCTTGGACGGCGGCGGCCAACGTCGAAGTGCTCACGTCCATGGTTTCCAATTCCATTCCTCCCATATAGTACCCTTGTCGGTCCAGCGTTGCGTTTTTTCTCGGGATGGTCCAGGTTTGCTCACCGAAGATTTGGTTAGCCAACACCGTGTGAGTCCCCCATGGCCGACCCGTTGTTCAGCCCGGACGGCAAGTGGATGTGGTCCGGGACCGAATGGATTCCCGCACCGCCCGGGCAGAGCGGGCAGCAGCTCAACATGCAGGATTCCGTCATCGGCGGGGACGTCGTCCACAACACGGTGGTGAACAACGACCCCGCAGCCGTGACGACGGCCGTGATCGCCGCTCTCCAGCAGATGGGGATGGTCAACGCGACGCCCGCTACACCCGCAGCACCGCCGCCAACCCCCGAGGTTGCGTTGCCCGCAGCGTTCAATGTTGGCGATCACGTCGAATACCACAGCCCGACCAACGCTCGCTGGTTGGACCGCTGCAAGGTTGTCGGCATCAACGACGATGGAACCTACAGAATCGAAGTCCCTTACCCAAACTCCATCCTGCAAACGAAGCACGCCGTCGTCATCGGTTCCGCACCCGGCACCATTCGACCGGCCAGTCCACCCTTCAAGGCTGGAGACCGGGTNCTGGTTGATTGGAAGCGCTACGGCCACTACTACCCGGGTCGAATCGCTGCGGAACACGACGATCACACCTTCTTGATTCACTTCGACGATGGCGATGTTGAAGACAACGTGGAGTGGATTCGCATCGAACCGTTGAACGAGGAATCGGCGGAGGTACAGGCCTACGTTGAAAACGTGATGAACGAAGAGCAAGAATTGGTCGATGCGTTTCGAGTTTTTGACACCAACAACACGGGAACGATTTCTGCCCGAGAATACCTTCGAATCCTCAGCGAACTCGGCGACAACCCCCTCCCGGTCGAGGACGTGCTGCGTGAATTTGCCGACCTCGGCATCGAATTGGATTCCGAAATTGACTACCGGTCGCTTGCGAAGTTCATGGTGGCCTCCGAGCAGGAGGACATGAGCCAGCCGACCAAGCCGGAAGTGGTCATCCACGACGCAAGCATCGAGGGCGACACCCTGTCAGGCTACGCCTACGACCATCCAAAGCTCGGTGAGGGTCGAATCAACTCATCGGCCGTTGTTGGCGTCACCTACGACGAGCGAGCCACAGCCCGGGTTGAAACCCAGAACACCGTGTACGTCGTCGGTCCAACCGGCTGGAGGGAGACACCGGCCAGCCATCCGTTCAACGATGCGGAAGGTGCGTTCTACACGGTCGAGGGCGCCGGGACGGTCAAGTGCAACGGAACGTATCTTCCATCCACCGAGTTTGACGGCGTTCCCAGCTACATCAACGGAGACGTCCTCCTTCTCCGGTGGAAAATGGGCAACGGTGATCAGTGGTGGTATTTGGCCAATCGCAACAGCCTGGACACAAAGCGCGGGGACTACTACCGAGTTCGATCCTCATCCGACACCCCTCCAAGCACCGGGTGGACAAGCGACGATCAAACCGAAGGTGCAGCGCCGTACCCGTCCGTGGTGCACACCGGAAACCCGCCAAGCACCAATCCCTACAGCGTCGGACAGCAGGTGAACATCGAATGGAACGGGCAGTGGTTTGCCGGTCAAATCCTTGAGGTCAAGGACGATGCCTACTTCATCACCTACCACAACTACGGCGCAGAATGGGACGAGTGGGTTGACGCTTCACGCCTGCAGTCCACCTGAGGGCACGTATCGCCGATTTCGGTCCCGTACAAGGTCGGGGAGCGTGATGAGGTCCACGAGCCATCCNAGTCCGAAAAATGCGAAGGTGAAGATGTAGGCAAACCCCATCCCGGTATGACCAAGATANAAGCGGTGAGCNCCGACGTAGCCGAAACAAATGCAAAGCAGGTAAGCGGTGACGATGTTNCGCTCACCGTTCATCAGGGAATTGTTTCCCGAGAGGTCGACGTGAATGAGCGGCCGCTGTTGAACCTGGGGTGCCTGATGCACCACCTGAGGAACAGGGGGTTGAGGTGCAGGGGTTGATTGGGTGATGTGATAGTGGTTGTGAATGATGTTGCCGGTNTGGACATCGCCGCTNACCACGCTGTCGTGCAGGGAGGTTGCAGGCTCGCTNCCCGTGTTGGCGCCCTGCATGGTTGNCAATGAGTGGATTCCATTCAAAGCCCTGTCGCTTTGANGGCNAGCGGACGTACCAGGATTNGAACCCGGGTTTNCNGNTTAGAANNCNNNAGTGATATCCAAACTACACTATACGTCCANCCNTCNGGCGNNGCNGACCNTACNTGAANNGTNTGCCAGACCTCACNNNGGCCGTGCGCACTTNANNCANCGAGNAGGNCGNCGNACCGTNGTNCGCTTCCANGNNNAGCCNCANNNNTTGCACGTCCATTNNTGNACNNTCAGNNTNTCCAANACNGCCGAGCGCATTTTCTGCANNANNGGCGAATCCTTCATGNCNGGCGAGGGCGCAACNTNNTTGGTCAATCGGTCGTGAAGNTCGGTGTGNAGCATGAGNCCTGCNGCNTGNAAGAGNTCGTGAGCAAAGGTGTGNCGATACAGCGCNTCNTCCTCNAGCANGGCTGGATGCAAGCCGATGGTNACTTNNCCAGGATCNAGGCGAAGNCGNCGNCGACGGATCAGTTCGTTGCTGCCTTCCTCGAACCGCGTCATGCCCAGTCGATCGTCGTTCACGTCCAACCATTCCACCGAAAAGCGATCGGCAATCCACGGCAGAAAGACGGCCTCGACGTGCCCGGAGAGCGCCGCGAGCACGTCGTCGACCAGGTCTTCGGGAACGCTCGGGGCAACGTCTGGAAGCGGCGTGTCTGCGAGCGGCCCTCGCTTCCCTTCGCCCATGCTTGGCGCTTCTGGCCGCTCCTTCAAGAGGCTTCACTCTGGCCTTGACGGCCCTATGACGCGGCAAACCGGCCGATGCAGGGCGGGCAAGAAGTTGGGAATCCTTATCATGCCGGGGCCGGTCGCCGGATTGCGAAAGCACCCACATGGGCGTGTAGATCAGTTGGAAGAT
>FUFK010038886.1_pt1 | contig 27424 bp, 21 predicted proteins | sample 1021851 | NCBI WGS metagenome assembly FUFK01 (sample SAMEA51879418, study PRJEB19060) | metagenome
TACTTCCAAAATTATTAATAACAGGAGCTGCATTACAAGCTGAACTATCTGATGCATCTGTTACCGCATCTGTAGTAGCCTGTCCAGAACCTGCAGCAGTAGGAATTCCGGTATTTGGATCTACACCACCTTTAAGCTGACCGTTGGCATTCAGGTCATCGGTGGCAAAAGATCCGTTAGCCTCAATTGCATCTGGACAACTATCGTTATCACTATCAGCATCAAAATTATTAGTTCTATCGTCGCCATCTGAGTTTGGACATAAAAGTACTTCGGCGTTGATAAAAGTGGCAGAAAATATATTCCTAATATTTTCCCTAATTCCATTATTTGTTAAATCTTCAAACATCAAAGTTGCCTCTACAAAAGGTCTATCAGCAACAAAGGTCGCTTTTCCATTAAAGGTTTCTGAATTATCTGCGCTTCCTCTTGTCAATAAGTCACTTAAACCTCCTCTAATTAAAAACTCCTCGCCAGAACTTCCACCAATAGAAATAGAATTGGCAGCATTGCCCGCAGAATTATTAACTGTTAAATTACCTGTATTTAAATCGTAAGCTGCTAAATCTCCTTCAATATCTCTCCAAGTTCCCTGAATTGTAAAACTCAACGCATCGGTTGGGTAGTTAACATCACCATTAGAGCGATCAACATCATCCAAATCGTCAAATGAAATAGATTGAATAGGCCGTGAACTTTTAAAGGTTACCGCACTTTCACTACTTCCCGTATCTAACGAGGTAATATTTGGATTATTACCTGCTGTTATGGTCACCCCACTATCTTCAGGAGTCCCATTGGGACCGATAAAATACTGTGAGATAGCAGCTTGAGTTATTTCTATGGTATAGGTCTGGGATTCAAAAGTAGCTTCATAAACCAATCTAGTAGTAGAGGAATTTGATTCGCTATAATTAAAACGTAATGTTTCGAGATCTCCACATTCCTCAGCGTCTACTATTCCATCATTATCACTATCTTCATCATTTAAATCTGGAACCCCGTCACCATCAAAATCATCACAGGAGTTAATATCACGATTAACATAAATAGTGTTTGGTACATTATATGGAGCACCTATTACAAGACCTAAACCATTTACACTTGGATTTCCGCTACCATAAAAGCCGTTATTATCAACATCGGCATTATTGGACTGCCCCAAACCAGCCTCATCAGCATCTGAACATCCATCTCCATCACTATCGCTATCTAAATAATTTGGACCACCCTGCCCATCTGTATTTAGCATCGGAAGGCTATTTGGATTCGTCGCACCACAATCAGTAGCCGTGGTAGATTCGTACCTCACAAAGTCAACCAGCAGCCTTCCAGCATTTGCCGCCCTATTAAATTCAATTCTTATATATCTTGCGTTTTGCGTTAAGATATACTCAATTGGAGAAAGTCCATTGATGCTTGCGAAGGTATATGTAGTTACATTCGAAAAATTTGAATTGGGAGAAAGCGATGAGGAAATAATCGCCTGATTATTGGTGCTTCCATTTAACAGAGCCATTTCAGAACGTATGATCGTACCATCTACAAGAGTTCTGCCCAAATCTATAATAAGCTCATCAGTATTTCTATTAAATCCAGCATATTGAGCATCATCTAAAAGCGCATTATTGGGGTTTGTGATACTAATAGAAGACTCTACAGAATCTGCATTCGCCGCTGGAACTCCAGCCTCACAATTGGAATCCACTAAATCATTTAAACCATTGTCATTTTCATCCACAAAATTTGGTAGTCTTCCATTATCATCAGCAGATCCACCCGCTTCTACCACATCATAAACTCCATCGTTATCACTATCCAGATCTAATCTATTAGGAATATCATCATTATCAAAATCCCCATTACCTTCGGTTGAATCGGGAATGCCATCATTATCATCATCCAGATCGTCAAAATCTATAACGCCATCATTATCGTTATCTGATTGTGGTACCTCATCAATTGCATTTAAGGTTACCGATATTTGAACACTTTCTATATTCTGGCTACCAGCTGGATCAAATGAAATTCCGGTTGCGTTTTGACCAGGTAAAAACTGGAGTTGTGTTGTAGTTTGAGATGCTGTAAATCTAATCTTCTTGACCCCCCAGCTATCCTGAGAGATATTAGTAATAGTTTGAAGAGTTCCATTTCCTATACGATAGCGAAATTCATCTATATAAGTTCCTGCATAAAACCATCCATCGCCGCCATTCTGGTTACTCCTGGCTGTTAAAGAATAAATGGTTAGTTCATAAACCCTACCCACTACCAGATTAGACATATTTGTTTGAATGATTTCTTGATTGGCACCTGGTCCTAAATCTCTTAGCGAAATCCATGAGGTATGACCATTTGGAGGTATGGGTAATTGCCCGCCTGGTACATTCCATGTAGCATTATATCCAAATTGTGTTCCTGCTGCAGCTCTGGTTCGTGTGGACATATCTGGCGTCCCTACATCCCTGGTCCAACCATCAGGAACACAAGTGTTACAAGGGGTACCCGCAGCACGAATATTGGAACCAGGAATATTTTGAGCATTTAAACTGACACTTAAAAGCACAAAAAGAGCAGGTAGTAAAAGAACAAACAGGTTAGTAGTCTTCTTCATATTTTGAAATTAAATACAGAACACCACAAAAACTACAGTATATAAACATCAATAGCCGGCAAATAAGCCAGCTGTGAGATATTTAAATAATCAAGAAAAAAGATCTAGTAGTTTTGGGGCCACTCACAATTTTTTAAAATTCATAATAGCCGTCAAATAAACCTTTTAATAGTCACTTAACAAAAAATCTTCGACAAAGTGCAGTTAGGCTTCTTCGAACGGTAGGTATTTACGGATAAATTAGGTGTTTGGTTTTATTTTAGTACAGCTTATCTTGATTATCAAACTATTCAGAAGAATTTCTCCCAATAATAGATTCTAATTAGCCAGATATTATTGATCTAGTAGCTAAGACCCTCTCCTACTTCGTTCGTGAAACGATATTTGAAGTTTAAAGGATGAACTTCAATTCTATAGTAAAATTTTGCTCTTAAATTTATAATTAACCTCCTGACAAAATCAAAAATAAAAGTGTTTAACGCTGGGAATTCTTTCAGTTCAAATTACAAAGTAATCCATACGATATTAAGTAATTCAGATGTTGAGATTATATTTGAGAAGCAACGGAAATATTAGAGTTCAAGAAGCCATTTGCGAACATCGGATAAGCGCAAATAGCGGGCTTAGTCGAAAAAGTTTAATTTAGAGACTTAATTAAAAAATAACTAAGCCAACAAGTTCGCGTCTTTACTCCCGCAACTTGCGATAGCCGGGACCGTTGTATGCTATTTTTACCCGTCCTGAATAAAGGCTACATAATTCTAAACAGTTATGTATAAAAATGACAAAGTAATCAGACGGTATTCGGAATCTTTCAAATTGAAAATTTTAGACGAACTTACCTCAGGTAAATTAAACAAATATCAACTTGGGAAACTCTACGGTATAGCTCCTTCAACGATCAATGAATGGATCAAAAAATACAACCGTAAAGACCTTATGAACACCAGGGTTACAGTGAACACAAAAGATGAAATAACACGGATCAAGCAACTTCAGAAAGAGATTGAACAGCTCAAAAAGCTACTGCTTAAAAAAGATATGGATCAATTAGTCGATGATGCATATTTAGAAGTGGCTGCCCAAAAACTAGGCTATAAAAGCGTCCTGGAACTTAAAAAAAAACTAAGTATCAAGCCTTAATCATAGCAAAGGAAAAAGCTAAGGGATTTGCCTCGTTAACTCAGGTATGTGACTGTTTTAACCTAAAACGTGATGCTTATTATAAGTACAAATGCAGAGCTGATAAACGAAAAAAGATCGAACAACATATAGTTGCCATCGTTAAGAAACGACGCAAATCCCTGCCTAGAGAAGGTGTTCGAAAGCTTATGAAGTCATTAAGCCAGGACTTCCAAAAACAACAATTAAAAGTTGGTAGAGATACATTATTCAATGTACTGAGAGAATATAAAATGCTGACATTGAGAAAGAAGTACAGTGCCAGAACAACCAATTCGTATCATCGATTTTATAAGTACAACAATATTATTAAAGATCTAAAAGTAAACAGGCCTAATCAAGTGTGGGTATCAGATATTACGTATATCAGAACCGTAAAAGGATTTTGTTACCTGGCACTCATTACAGATATGCATTCAAGAAAAATTGTAGATTATGACCTTAGTGATAGCCTGGAGCTTAAAGGATGCGTGAGAGCGCTTAACAAAGCGATTTACCAAGCTAAAGACATCAGGGGACTCATACATCATTCAGACAGAGGAATACAATACTGCAGCAATGTGTATACACAAATACTCAAAAGAAAAAAGATAGATATCAGTATGACAGAAGAAAACCATTGTTATGAAAACGCAATGGCAGAACGTGTAAATGGGATCCTGAAAGATGAATTCTATCTCGATCAGGTCTTTACGAATAGGGAACATGCAAAGAGAGCGGCAAAAAATGCCATTAAATTATATAATGAAATAAGATTACATTTATCTTTAGACTACCAAACACCTAATATGGTATATAAATTAACAGCGTAAAATCAATTTTAACCTGTAGCCATATTTCAGGACAAGACATCTATAATAACAGTAATTTAATTGAATAATCTAACCATCCACCACTTTGACGATTAAGCCATCCAAAAGGGTGGCTTTCTTTATCTAATTATATTCAAGTCTTTTTTTTATCCAAGTATCCATTTGTCAACTTTTGAAAGATCTTACTATGGATCTAATCTTAAATTGAATGAACTCTCACTATTATTATAACTGCACGAGATTTCACGCTAACTACGCACCTCCGGATAGCTTGTCACACATTTTTCAATCTCTCTGTTTTAGATTTGGTTTTGGAAATAATCTCTTCCAACATCCTATTGGATTACGGTTGTACATTAGCCTGTCCTTTTATTATCTGAGGCCTTAATATACTTTAGATGAGATTGTTCTTTGAGGAACTATAAAACCGAGATGTACTACATCCCGGTTTTGATAAAATCAGTGTTTAATTAAATCCTTTAATACATGGATACTACAGTAATACTGTTATTGATCTATTTGATCATCAAGAAGTAATAAATACTTCGCTTGTCAAAGGTGAACAATAGTAACCTGGATAAAATTATTTAGACCCGTCTGCAGCAACAGGCGGGTTTTTTATTGCAGCAAATTTAACAAAAAATCTTGACCGTGTTACGCAAGTTGCAAGTTGTTCTTTCGTGAGACGAAAATATAAACCTTGCCTCTCCATAAACGCCGTCATCTGTAAAATTTTCGCAACTCGATTTTAATATAAAATATTATTACTGGAAAACTATAATGTAATAATGTAACAATATTGCTTCCAGTTATTATTAGATTATACTAAAATGTTATTATAGCTTTATTATAATAACATGAAATTTTANCAACTATTCAATACAGGTTTTATTGATCGTTCTCTCACAAAAGCAAAATTCATAGCTTTTAGATCTAACTCTTAAATTTAACGCCAGCTCTTTCTACCAGGGTGGTTATTTCTTTGACAGTTTTATCACCGCAGTGCCGGAAAAATTTGAGATCGGATAAGGAGATTTTTCTAAGATCATTCACTTTAAGTGGACTTATATCTGTAGTAGTACAAGGAATTCCCATTTTTTTCGAATTAATATAAAGTACATTGTGAGCCTGGACTGACAGACCGCAATTCCGAATCATTGTGTTTTAGTGATCTTTTTCATCAATTCTTAGATAAAGAATATCATACATCAATGAATAAGGTTCTGATTGAGCAAGTCAGGAGTCGAACTCAGCACTTCAAAATACTTTTTTAAGATTTAAAATACCTTATTCACAAAGTTTATTAATGTTTAAAAAGCTCCTAATTGCCTTTTATTGCTGTCCAACGTGTTAATTTTAATCTAAAATCACGAAATGTATGTTGATAACTCAAGAAAAAAATTACATTTGCAGTGTTAATTCTACCACAATAGGAGAAATGAATTACGANGTCCGATACGCCCAGATGTGTACCGGACTTTGCGGTTTAATAGACCTGGGGTAATTTCCTTTTTAATATCTTCCTAATACTTTTAGGTCCGCCGAATTTCTTTTCTAGGTAATACGCTGTTATGAAATAATAATCTTGACCGCTGCGCTGAGGCTCCAAATAATGACGTAATCTTTATCCATATTAAATATAAATGTTCGAATAACATCGGTTCCTCCTTTACGGATTTTCGCACTGAAAATTTCAATACTAGCATTTTTAATTACTTCACTTATATGTGGCTTAATCCAATGTAGTCTTCTGGATCGTTCATAATCAAAAACATTTCGTCTTTTTATAGCCCTCTTCCCTTCTTCCTTGTATTCTTCAGTCCTGAAAGTTAGATGCTTAAAAAGACTTTCTACATCAATCCCATTCTCCTTTTTTAATGGTCTTATAATTTTGTTCTTAAATTCAAAGTTTGAGTTATTGGCTATATCCCTATCAAATATTTGTTTCAGCGAAACTTTTCTTTCAAATTCATTTAAATGATTTATTTCCAAGAAGGAATCATATTTTTAAGAAGATTAAATGGCATGCTTAAAGATTGATATAAAACAAATTAAACTTCTTCTCACTAGGCCATGTTTTTTGAGATAAAGGCTGACTAATAAATTTTTCAATCTTATCTACAATATTATTTTTTGCTGTTACTTTATTTAAACCCCTGATTTTATAGTTTATAGCTCCCATTAATACATCGGTTAATTGCATTAATTCGCTTTCGTATGATCTGATGACTTGTAAATTTCTTATGTTTTGATAATCTCTTTCTAGATATACTTTTAGACTTTTTGCTTTTAAGTAGGAATATGAATCTTTAATATCTACATAAATATTGTAAGTATTATCTGGTTCTATTTTTTTATTCAAAAGTTGATAATACATTTTGTCATAGAAATCATGATGATCTTGATTAAATGCTGGATGGTTCAATTGATGTTTATCAATTATTATTGCACGAAACCTCAAGTCCTTACTACTGAAAAAATAATCTATTAATTCATTATAAAATGGATACTGGGATTTAGACATAGAACTCCACTTCATTTCTCCACGATAAAAATGATCAATCTTCATCTCCCTAATATTCTTATTATGTAATTTCAATAAATGGTGTGGAGTGCTTATATAGGATAATATCATATACCGATGTCCATCATTTTCAATGTGTGTGCTCTCGTCGCAATATATATTAAAGGTTCCCATTGATGAAAATTTGAAATTTTAGTCAGATTATACAAACCTATAAATTAAAAGGTTCTCAAAGAGTTATACTATTTTTTTTAAATACAAACGATAAAGAAACTACCTAATCAAAAACAATTTTTTTCAAGTCAACACCTTCAGAATTAGATGAAATCATTAAGAATTAGAAGGTTCGTTGGATTCCGAAATGAAAACAAATATAGAATTTCTGTTACCATTTTGTTACCCTGAAAAAATAAAACCCTTATATACACTAGGTTCATAAGGGTTTTGAAGTACTCGAGGCGGGAATCGAACCCGCACTCCCGAAAGAACTGGATTTTGAATCCAGCGCGTCTACCAATTCCGCCACTCGAGCTTGTGGACGGCAAAAATATAAAAAAAATGTAATCGCAAGTTAAAATTTGTAGAAAATATAGGGAAAGACACTTCCCTACTCGATATGAAACTGAATCAGTTTTACCAACTTCATAACTAGTTAATTTTTAGTGTTTTGTGATTTATAAAAAAATTTTATNACCGATGTNAAAGCAATNGAATTTTGACATACATTCGCCCGATTTTAAANTATATCACGTATAAATGAAAAAACAATTTTTTGGTGCTTTAGCACTTGCTCTTATGGTTGCAACTATCTCTTGTACAGACAAGAAAGAAGATTCTACTGAAACTCCTATCTCCCCGGTAGCAACTCCGGTAGATGCTGAAGCTTCTCTAGACCAGGATTCTGAGACTACATCTGAAATGATGAGCTCTGAAGCTACTATGGATACTACTGCAACTCCTGAAGCAACTTCTGAAGTTCCACAAATCTAAGAATATTACTTCCTAAGATTAGAGCCCTGTTTACAGGGCTTTTTTATTTTAATCACTTCCTGAACTCCAGAAATCAGAATATTCTATATTCTAAGGCAATAAACAACTAGCATAAGATTTTACCCTGAATATTGTATTCNATCAACCTCTTTCAGAAGTCATAAATAAGAAGCCAGCCCGAGCCTTTCAATAATATCAAAATGATGTTCTAAGTCTTCAAACCATGCCAGAAAGGCTCGGCTTCATCTTTGCAATTTTATGAATTAGTCGTACTTTCGAGGCCCTATAACAGCGTATTATGTCACAATTTTGGGTTTATTTCGAGCTTGGTTTAGATCATGTTTTAGATTGGCAGGCTTATGACCACGTTCTTTTTCTAGTTGTCCTGGTAGCTTCTTATGGTTTCACGACCTGGAAAAGAGTACTTGGCCTGGTAACTTTATTTACTGTTGGACATACACTTGCGTTGTTTCTTTCGGTTTACAAGATCCTCAAAGTAGATCCTAATTACGTTGAATTTTTAATTCCGGTTACGATTCTCGCTACTGCAATTTTCGATATTGCCACTGCCGGTAAAAAAGTTCGGAATACAAATTATAACCTTCTCTACTTTACAACTGCCTTTTTCGGACTCGTCCATGGACTTGGTTTTTCTTCCTACTTCAAAATGATCGCTTCGGGCACTAGCAATAAGTTCTGGCCGCTAGTTGAGTTCGCTCTAGGGATCGAAGCTGCACAAATACTGGTAGTATTAGCGGTGATGATCATTGGATTTGTTTGTCAGAATCTATTAAAAGTCTCTAAAAGAGACTGGATCATAGTTACTGCTTCCATCGTAATTGGAGTCATTTTACCAATTCTGCAGGAAACCTATCTGGCATTGTAGATTTAAGCTTTACGAATCACAAAGTTTCGCAATAATCTTTTAATTTGCAGGTAATTAATAATGCATTGCAAAGAGCTAGTGAATACTTATGAATCAGCAAAAACAACTGAAATTTGATCGGGCATATCTTCGTNTCGCCCGGGAATGGAGCAAATTATCACATTGTAATAGAAAACAGGTTGGCGCGTTAATAGTGAAGGACAGAATGATCATTTCTGATGGCTACAACGGTACCCCAAGTGGATTTGAGAACTTTTGTGAAGATGAGGAAGGCTACACGAAATGGTATGTCCTACACGCTGAAGCAAACGCGATCCTGAAGGTAGCTGGTTCTACGCAGAGTTGTAAAGATGCTACTTTGTATATTACAATGTCACCTTGCAAGGATTGTAGTAAGCTTATACATCAATCCGGGATTAAACGGCTGGTTTATCAAATTGATTATAAAGACAATGCCGGGCTCGACTTTCTTCGGAAAGCTGGCGTGGAGCTGGAGCAGATCACTGAACTGGAAGAAAATTGAAGAAAAGAAATAAAATATATACCCCTTTACTTTTAAGCATCGCTTGTGCTGCAGGATTAATGCTAGGAGCGAGACTTAACTTTGATACCGGCGATGAATTATTCTCTGCCAATCCCAAGAAGCAAAAGTTAAATCGCCTTATCGATTATATAGATTATGAGTATGTCGATGATGTAAACACAGATAGCATCGTAGATGTTACTGTGAATAAAATTCTTGAAAACCTGGATCCGCATTCGGTTTATATTCCGAAGGATGAGTATGCGAAAGTCAGCGAGAACATGAAAGGTGATTTCGTTGGTATTGGCGTGAGCTTTTACCAGGTGAACGATACCATCGTGGTCATACAGGCTCTCGAAGGTGGACCCAGTGCAAAGATCGGGATTCGCGGTGGAGACCGGATATTATATGCAAACGGGAAAGCTCTTTTCAAAAACGACGTGACAGAGGACTCGGTCATCGCGCAATTAAAGGGAAAGGAAAACTCAAAAGTTTCTTTAAAAGTTCTTCGGAAGGGCAGTGACGAGTTGCTTACATTCAATGTGAGAAGAGGTGTAGTCCCTATCAAAAGCGTAGATGCCAGTTATATGCTTACCAAAGAGCTTGGTTACATTAAGATCGATCGTTTTTCTGAAACTACTTATGAAGAATTTAGTGAAGCTATACAGGAACTCAAATCCAGTGGCGCTACACAAATCGCGTTGGATCTAAGGGATAACCCTGGAGGATACCTTTCTGAAGCGATCAATATAGCCGATGAATTTATCAAGGATGACAAACTCATCCTGTTTACCAAAAATAAAAGTGGTTCTATTGAAGAAACCTTTGCACAAAGAGAAGGTGAATTTGAAAACGGGAAAGTTTTTGTCCTTATCAATGAAAATTCAGCTTCCGCCAGCGAAGTCGTAGCCGGAGCCTTACAGGATAATGATGTAGGAACTATCGTTGGACGTCGCTCTTATGGAAAAGGCCTGGTACAACGAGAAATGGAGCTGGGTGACGGTAGCGCTGTAAGACTTACCATTGCGAGATATTATACTCCTACAGGAAGATCTATTCAGAAGCCTTATGATAATGGAAACGAGTCCTATTTCAATGATTATATGAAAAGATATGAGAATGGAGAATTAAGTAGTCGGGATTCGATCGTTACCAATGACAGTCTGCGTTATGTCACTCCCGGTGGAAAGGTCGTTTATGGTGGCGGAGGGATCATCCCGGATATTTTTGTTCCAAAAGATACGAACCTGGAAAAGGAAAAGCTCACCTTGCTTTTGAGAGGTGGTTATATGAGCCGATTTATNTTTGATCTTCTGGAAAAGGANCGGACATTNTANAACANTATNACCAGGAAAAATTANCGNGAGAAGATCGAAATNACAGATAAGATCATTTACGATTTTAATCGCTATCTNAAATATCAGAACATTGGTTTAGGAAATGTTAGNGAAGAGCGTAANCCTATTTTNAAGAAATATTTAAAGGCTGAAATTGCACAGCAACTATTTGGCACTAATGTATTTGAACGNTATTTAAATGAAGATGATCGATTAATCGAGAAAATAATNCAGTTGTCGATGGAAAAATAATATTTTAGGANGCTCATGAATGAATTNCTGGAATANCTTTCAGCGATCTGGCCGCTTACCCCGTTACTGCTATTTATACTTGCAGTAACTTTCCGNCTTTTAGATAACAGCACTTCCCTATTTCTACAAAANGATATNCTNGTGAATCATTCCAATGTTTCAAGGGGATTNATGCGNGACGCCNTGAAACACAATGAGGANGANNGCTTTAAGANCAAGCTTAAAACNGCACTTATCTTTCGNAATNTGCATCANGGNCTTATGATCCTNGCNGCAATTACACTTCCAATAAGTTTGNTCCTGTTCTTTNTACGCTAGNTTATCATGGATTTTGCTATGCTCACCGTTATTCCACTCNGTTAGAATATCGGTAGCAACNGCTGCACCACTNCCCGCAGCNATTGAATATTGACTACGCCANCCNGCTAAAGTTCCAGCTACGTAGAGACCCTTAGTTACCAAATGATCAACATTCTGTAACTGGATTCGCCTTTTCTCTGTTTTTGCTTTCTTATGCGGAATCACATACTCTTCCAGACCGCTAATTCGCATTGGACTCGTATAACCAGTAGCGACAACCAGTCTTTCTGAAGTATACACATTCTTATTTGTAGTTAGCTGAAACCCTTCAGATAGAGACAAAATTTCATTTGCTTTCTCCTTCGGAATAAGTCCTACCGCTGGATAAAATTTCTCTAAATGCAGGATACTTGTTTCAAGGAGCTCCCTACCATTGGTTCCGGGAGCTATTCCGAAGGCATTATTTAGAAGAGCAGAGTTTAAATGAGAGCTCTTATACTGTAGCAAAATACCTACTTTTCAATTTACAGCGTAAGGCTTCTCGAGAGCAGAACCAAGCACCAGTGCACAGGAAATACCTGCTACCCCAGCTCCGACTATTAGTACATCATAATGGAAATTACCCATGTTTTTTGGAAATCGTTCTGGAAACCAGAAGGATCGACATCAATATGATCACGCAAAGACTTGCAAGAATAACGATAAGCGCATTTGCACTATCTCCTTCAAGAAGAGCATTGAGATCAAGTGAACTTACGCTCACTCCAATAAAAACAACAGCTAGGAAAATGATGAAATAAATAAAATACTTCATTAGAATAAATTCTGAATATTTGCGGCGAAAAGCTTCACAGCGATAGCAAGTAAGATCACTCCAAAGACTTTTCTAATTACATTAATACCCTGAGATCCAAGAATCTTCTCGATACGTCCAGAAGACTTTAAAACCAGGTATACAAATATAATATTGAATATGATAGCGACAATGATATTTATTGTTTCATATTCTGCCTGCAAAGAAACCAAAGTAGTCATCGTTCCCGCTCCTGCAACTAATGGGAATGCCAAAGGCACTATAGACGCAGATTCGGGAGCATCATCTTTATAAAGACTAATTCCCAGGATCATTTCCAGGGCCAGGAAAAATAAGATAAAGGAACCGGCGACAGCAAATGAGTTTACATCAATTCCAATTAGATTCAGGATCTCTTTTCCCAGGAAGAGAAAGACCACCATAAGACAACCGGCAACGATCGACGCTTTTTCACTCTGTATATGACCAACCTTTTTTCGCAGATCTATAATAATAGGAATACTTCCTACGATGTCTATTACCGCAAAAAGAATCATTCCAGCGGTGAATATTTGCTTGAAGTCCAANACTTTAAACATAACCTAAACCTTTAAAAATAAGCGGCAAAAGTAATTCAAGATTTCTGATTGACAATCGATGAGATTATTAAATTTCCATAAATTTTGGANGCCNTTTNTTTAGGTCTGTAAAAGGATAGATTTATCTTTGCCGCATGTTTCAATTAGGTAAGACTTTAGTTTCTGANGAGATCATCAAGAATGATTTTTTGTGNAATCTTTCTGCGTGCAAAGGTGCATGTTGTATAGACGGTGAGGCCGGTGCTCCGGTAGAGCCAGAAGAACGTGAGATCATGGAAAGGATCTATCCCAAAGTGAAGCAATATCTTCGTCCTGAAGGTATAGAAGCTATCGAGCGTCAGGGTGTTTATATCACCCGCGAAAATGGTGAAATTGAAACTCCNCTNATNAANGATGCAGATTGTGCTTACGTAACTTTTGACNAAAAAGGTACAGCACTCTGNGGAATTGAAGAAGCTTACAACCAGGGCGATATCGACTGGAAAAAACCTGTAAGCTGCCATTTATACCCTGTTAGAATCCAGGAATACACTTCATTTTCTGCAGTGAACTATCATCGCTGGGAAATTTGTGATGATGCCTGTAGTCTTGGGGCAGAACTACAGGTGCCCATTTACAAATTTGTAAAGGAGGCACTGGTTAGAAAGTTTGGTGAAGAATGGTATCAGGAATTAACTGTTATCGCAGATGAGATTCAGAAAAAATAGATCGCCGCATACCACTTTTAGCATTTCTGAAATTTAATTGTGCTGTTAACAAATCTCTATTTTGTTTAATCTTTTATACCGAATCTTTTTCAAAAATAGATTCTACAGGCTTATACACACCTTGAATGAACTGATTTTATAACCAATTCTTAGCGTTCTCTACAGATCAAAAACATTAAACAAAGGTCCTAAAACTCCTTATAGCTGATGGTTTTCTTCTAAAACCCTTAACATGCATTACTGTTCTGTAATTCAATAGCTTAGATGGGTGATTTAACATAAATCTAAGAATAATAACCCTTTTCATTGTTGAAAACTTTGTTGAAAAGGTTCTGCCCTGTTTCCCCTTTTATATGTCTGATTTTTAAATCTTTGTTAGAGAATGAAAGAACAAAAATTCCCGATATACTTAAAACCTCCCATTTATGTCTCAAATAGAACCAATTTTGCAGGAAAATAAAGATCGATTTGTGATCTTTCCAATCAAACATAATGACATTTGGGACTGGTATAAAAAAATGGAAGCTTGCTTCTGGACTGCGGAAGAAATTGATCTTCACCAGGATCTTACCGACTGGTCAAATAAATTGAACGCAGATGAGCGTTACTTTATAAAACATATCCTCGCCTTCTTTGCTGCTTCAGATGGTATTGTGAATGAAAACCTTGCTGAAAATTTCGTGAACGAAGTACAATATTCGGAAGCCAAGTTTTTCTACGGTTTCCAGATCATGATGGAAAACATTCATTCTGAGACCTATTCCCTTTTGATCGATACCTACGTTAAAGATGAAAAGGAAAAGAATCAGCTATTTAAAGCTATCGAAGTTTTCCCGGCAATCAAGAAAAAAGCAGACTGGGCACTAAACTGGATTGAATCAGATTCTTTTGCTGAAAGACTGATCGCTTTTGCTGCGGTAGAAGGTATCTTCTTCAGCGGAGCCTTCTGCTCTATATTCTGGTTAAAGAAACGCGGACTCATGCCCGGACTTACGTTCTCCAACGAATTGATTTCAAGAGATGAAGGAATGCATTGTGATTTCGCGGTACATCTGCATAACAATCACCTTGTAAATAAGGTTCCGAAGGAGAAAATACGCAAGATCATTATCGATGCTCTTAACATTGAACGTGAATTTGTAACCGAATCGCTTCCAGTGAGCCTGATTGGGATGAATGCGAAATTAATGACCCAATATCTTGAATTCGTAACAGACCGACTTCTGGTAGAACTCGAATGTGAGAAAGAATTTAATGTTACAAATCCATTCGATTTTATGGATATGATCAACCTGCAGGGAAAAACGAACTTTTTTGAGAAAAGAGTGAGCGAATACCAGAAAGCAGGAGTGATGAATAAGGATAAAGAATCAGATGAAATCAGCTTTGACGCCGATTTCTAAAGTCCAACTGCGCTGCGCCCCCCAATGCAGCGCTTGTTGAGCTTTTCTAAGAATACCATTTAAGATCTAAAATTATTAATCCGGTTACATAACCGGGCAGGGATGCCTTTGTTCAGACTTAAGCTCCCACAAAACGATTCCAGCTTATGTATGTTGTAAAAAGAGACGGCCATAAAGAACCTGTAATGTTTGATAAGATCACCGCCAGGGTCAAGAAACTTTGCTATGGTCTAAATGAACTTGTAGATCCTGTTAAAGTTGCTATGCGTGTGATCGAAGGTCTGTACGATAATGTATCTACCAGTGAACTCGATAATCTCGCTGCTGAAATTGCCGCGACGATGACTACTTCTCATCCAGATTATGCGAAACTCGCTGCCAGGATCTCGGTTTCAAATCTTCACAAAAACACGAAAAAGAGTTTTTCTGAAGTGATGACAGATCTTTATGAGTATGTAAATCCGCGTACCAATGAAAAGGCAGCTCTACTTTCAGAAGAAGTATATGAGGTGATCCTGGAGAATAAAGAGAAACTAGACTCCACTATTATTTACAACCGGGATTTCAGTTATGATTATTTCGGCTTTAAAACGTTGGAAAGATCCTATCTTTTAAAACTGGATGGTAAAATCGTGGAAAGACCTCAGCATATGTTGATGCGTGTTTCAATTGGGATTCATCCTGATGATCTTGAAAGTGCGATAGAGACCTATGAACTTATGTCTAAAAAGTACTTTACACATGCTACCCCAACTCTTTTTAACTCCGGAACACCAAAACCCCAAATGTCTTCCTGTTTTCTACTTAGTATGATAGACGACAGCATTGATGGAATTTACGATACGCTGAAGCAGACTGCAAAAATCTCTCAATCGGCTGGAGGTATAGGTCTCTCTATCCATAATGTGAGAGCGACTGGGTCTTACATTTCAGGAACCAATGGTACTTCCAATGGAATTGTGCCGATGCTTAGGGTATTTAATGATACCGCTAGATACGTGGATCAGGGTGGTGGAAAAAGAAAAGGTTCTTTTGCGATGTACGTGGAACCATGGCATGCTGATATTTTTGATTTTCTGGATCTCAAAAAGAACCATGGAAAAGAAGAGATGCGTGCGCGTGATCTTTTTTATGCCATGTGGATTCCCGATCTTTTTATGAAAAGGGTTCAGGAAAATGGTAGCTGGACGCTTATGTGTCCGCATGAATGTCCTGGCCTTTTTGATACTTACGGAGATAATTTCGAAGCGCTATACGAAAAGTATGAAGCTGAAAATAAAGGTCGAAGAACTATTAAAGCCAGAGAGTTGTGGGAAAAGATCATGGAGTCTCAAATAGAAACTGGAACTCCGTATATGCTTTACAAAGATGCCGCTAATAGAAAGTCTAATCAAAAAAACTTGGGAACGATTCGCTCTTCCAATCTTTGTACAGAAATTATTGAATATACCAGTAAGGATGAAGTCGCCGTTTGCAACCTTGCATCTATCGCCTTGCCGATGTTCATTAAAAACAATGAATTTGATCACAAAGAACTTTTCAAGATCACGAAAAGAGTGACCAAGAACCTGAATAAGGTGATCGACAGGAATTACTACCCGGTTAAGGAAGCTGAAAATTCCAATATGCGTCATCGCCCGGTTGGCCTGGGAGTTCAGGGCCTTGCAGATACTTTTATTAAACTACGATTACCTTTTACAAGTGATGAGGCAAAGAAACTGAACCAGGAGATCTTCGAAACTCTTTATTTCGCTGCGGTTACGGCATCTATGGAACTTGCAAAAGTAGAAGGTCCATATTCAACCTACGAAGGTTCGCCAATTAGCCAGGGAGAATTCCAATTTAATATGTGGGGAATTAAAGATGAGGAATTAAGTGGTCGCTGGGATTGGGGTAAACTTAGAAAGCAGATCGAAGAAAATGGGGTTCGCAACTCCTTACTGCTCGCACCAATGCCAACCGCTTCTACTTCTCAAATCTTAGGAAATAATGAAGCTTTTGAACCTTATACCTCCAATATTTATACAAGAAGAGTACTCTCCGGAGAGTTTATCGTGGTGAACAAGCATTTACTCGAGGACCTTGTTTCCCGGGATCTTTGGACAGAAGATGTGAAAAACGCTATTATGAGAAACAACGGTTCTGTTCAGGATATCGATGTGATTCCGCAGGATCTTAAAGAACTCTATAAAACGGTCTGGGAAATGAGCATGAAGGATATTATAGATATGTCAAGACATCGTGGCTATTTTATTGATCAGTCCCAATCGCTGAACCTATTTATGGAAAACGCGAATTACAGCAAGCTTACTTCCATGCATTTCTACGCCTGGAAAAGCGGACTTAAAACAGGAATGTATTACCTGAGAACAAAATCGGCGGTAGATGCTATCAAGTTTACGCTTGANAAAGAGAAAAAGCAGGAACCGGTTGCGGTTACTTCGGAAGCTCCCTTGCGAGCTGCAGAAAAACTTCAGGAAAATACACCGCCTGTAGTTTCAGAAAAAACAGAAACTGAAGGAGCGCTGTCCCCGGAAGAACTTAAAGCACTCATTGCACAATCCAAAGAAGCTGAAGGTGACGACTGTCTGATGTGCGGATCTTAAAGAATTTTGGCTAATTCAAATTTGAATGCGGGAAGGGAGGCAGTTATTGCTTCCCTTTTTTATATTTTTGAAGCTCAACAACTGGAAAATCATGACCTGGGATCAACTCTTATCACTTAAACGTTTCGGAGACAAGAACAAACGACTGCGTATAGAGCAGAATGAAACACGTTTAGGTTTTGAAGTAGATTATGATCGTATCATATTTTCTTCAGCATTTAGAAGCCTGCAGGACAAAACGCAGGTGATTCCACTTTCCAAGACAGATTTTGTGCATACCAGGCTAACGCATAGCCTCGAGGTTTCAGTCGTTGGAAGGTCGCTGGGAAGATTAACGGGACAGAAGTTGTTACAGAAACATCCACATCTAAAGGATTCTTCAGGTTACCAGATGAATGATTTTGGGGCTATTGTCGCAGCGGCGGCTCTTGCACATGATATTGGAAATCCACCTTTTGGACATTCCGGAGAGAAAGCGATTGGAGAATACTTCAGTCATGGAAACGGTAAAAGGTTCAAAGAATCTCTTTCAGAAGCAGAATATCAGGATCTGGTAAAATTTGAAGGAAATGCCAATGGTTTCAGAATACTTACAGAAAACAGACCAGGAATTAGCGGTGGCCTACGATTGTCCTATGCTACTTTAGGAGCATTCACAAAATATCCGAAAGAATCCCTTCCGCATAAGCCAAGTTCTAAGATCGAAGATAAAAAGTTTGGATTTTTCCAGAGTGAAAAAGAAACCTTTGAAGATATCGCTGAAGAATTAGGATTAAAAATGACGCGCGAAGGCAAACACATTGGATATGCACGGCATCCTCTGGCCTTCCTTGTTGAGGCCGCAGATGATATTTGCTATACGATCATTGATTTTGAAGATGGAATTAATCTTGGACTCATCGACGAAGATTACGCCCTGGAATACCTCATCAAACTTGTAAAGGACAGCATCAATACTTCCAAATATCATGAACTTCAAACCACTTCAGACAGGCTGGCGTACTTGCGTGCTTTAGCTATCAATACATTAATTACAGAAGCTGCTGAGATCTTTCTGAAGAATGAAGATGCCATCCTGAAAGGTGAATTTCATGAAGCTTTATTCGATAAAAGTAAGTATGAGGCTCAGATTCGGGATATTATTAAGATAAGTGTGGAGAAGATCTATCAAAGCGAAGAGGTGATCGGGAAGGAAATTGCCGGCTTTAAAATGCTCACTTATTTGCTGGATATCTATACCCAGGCTTTCCTTGCAGATGCTGAAAATGAAGATTCCAACTTCACAAAGCTGGTTAAAAAATCTGTTCCGCAGTTAAGTTATTTGAATGATGAACATTCGGTTTATGAAACATTGATCGCTATTTGCTCTTATATCGCTTCGCTAACCGATGGTCTTACCGTGGCCTCTTTTAAAAGATTTCAGGGTCTGGATGCTTAAAACGTTAAAAAATTAACGTTTAGTATTATTTATTCTTTCTAGTCTAAAGTAATTTCACAGCTTAAGATTCTGATACTTCAACATTAAAGCATCAGGCACTTATATAGTTAGTGTTATGAAAAAGGTTACTCAAATTTTAAAGAATAATTCTCAGATTATCATCGAGGACTGGGAACGACAGGTTCTCGAACTCGTAAAATCCTCTACTTCTGCCAATAGAATCGCACTTCGCGATCATGTTCCTAACATCCTGAATGACATTATCGATATCATGGAACGCTACGATAAGATTGACTGGAATCTTGAGGACCCAAAAATTTCATTGATCGAGAGTAATAGCATTGAGCATGGGAGACATCGCGCCAGTTCAGGAAGCTTCTCTGCAGATGAAATTATCCATGAATACATGTTATTTCATAATGTCATTCTGAAAGTTCTTAATATCAATGGATTTACAGATCATAATATCTTCAATATTCTTAAGTGTTGTATTGACAAGTCTATGCTGAGAAGCCTTCAAGCCTTTACTAAGTCGATCGAAGAAATGCAGAGCAAATTAGTAGCTACACTGGCACACGATATAAGGACTCCGCTCTCTGCAGCAAGACTAGGGATCGAAATGCTCAATACAGGGGATATCGATCAGGATCGCAGTATAAGGGTCAAGAAAATGACTATGAATAGTGTGAATAAAGCACTGGAAATGCTGGAAGGATTACTGGATAGTATTACTGTAAAAGCTGGTGAAGGGATGATGCTCACTTATGCTGAAACAGATTTGTATAGCGATATTGAAACAATTTACCAGGAAGCTTCAGAGATCTATTCTGAAGAGATCATTTTAGAGTGTCTGGACAAGGATCTTCATGGTATATATGACGCTGTAGCGGTGCGCAGAATGTTAGAAAATCTAATTACCAACGCAATCAAATATGGTGATAAGAATACCCCAATTACTATGAAAATTGAGAAGGATGGGGACGATCACTTGCTGCTTTCTGTACATAATCATGGAAATCCTATTCCTCAGGAAAAACAAATGGCGATCTTCGATTTTCTACAATACGGAAAACAAAATAACAACCCTAAACTCAAAAGTTGGGGTATAGGACTCACACTGGTTAAAATGGTTGCTGAAGCACACGGTGGTACGGTTGAGTTAACGAGCGAAAAAGATAAAGGAACAGAATTTAAGATCAGGATTTCCAACAAAGCGAATCAACCCGGTAAAACACGCACAAGACTGAACCTGGTTTAAAACTCATAAACCACTCCCACACCAAGCATTTGCTTTAGCTGAATCCTGGCACCGGAAGTTTCCAGTTTACCATCGCCATTGGTATCTTCCTTAAACTTTACATCATCATCATAACGAATATGGGTTCCAACATTGGCCTTTACGAAGTCATTGACCTTCATATTTACTGCCAGTTGCCAGTCTACATCCACATTTCCGAAGTTATTGAGGTAATCTGAATACAGGCTCAATTGATTACTAAGATCAATATTTTCAAAAACTTCCTTGTTATACTCGCTGGTAAATAGAAAACCGAATTCTGTTCTAAGCATCTCACCTTCTTTGATAATATTCCCAAGTTCATCGGTCACTGCAGGTTCCACACCAAACATCCCTTCGTTGGCAAGTCTTTGATCTAGTACGAAAGTTGATTTCACGGTTATAGGAGAAAGGTATATGGTAAGATCCTCTACAGGATGAGAAAATTCTGTTCCTGCACCAAGAAAGGTATAACCAGGAGCCATTAATTTCGAAATTGGAACTTCGGTATCGGGATATTTGTAACCGTTGGTGAACTGCGTGTTGAAACTAAATTTACCTGAATAATACCAGTTCGACGTACTATCGGTTCTAAAACCAAATGAGGAACTCAATCTTAATTCATCTTCTGTCTTTCTAATTTCCCTGCCTTCCTGCGCATTAATTCCATACCTCAANTTTGCCGAATTCTTCCAAATAGTATAGTCTTTTTCAAAATCGCGCTCAAAACCAGCATAAAATAAAGCCGAAATTGAGTTGTTTCCCCCAGCATTCCAGTTTACGAAAGCCACTTCACTTAGATTCATTCCGAAGGTGTTCTTCTCGGTCCAGTAGATCAACATGGAATCTGAAGCAGTAGTATCCTTAGCTGCAGTTGCTGTAGTATCATTCACCCTAACATGTTTAATATGAGCAGCTGAACTATAGAATGAAGTAAATATAAAAAGGAAGCTTAGTAGGTAAAATTTCATCAGGTAGGGATTACAGAATCGCAAAAATATAAAATCAGTTCAAAGTTTCCAGCTTTTGCCGTATTCCTTCAACGTTAATTCCCGCAATTTCTTGTAATTGATCGATATTTCCATGTTCTATAAAATTATCGGGCACCCCCATGATCTCAATTTTACCCTTATAATCAAGATGCATGGCAAGTTCCAGGATCGCACTTCCAAAACCCCCGGTGATTACGCCATCTTCAATAGTGATAATTTTATCAAATTTTTCGAAGATCTCTTCTAGCAGATCTTTATCTAGCGGTTTTACAAATTTCATGTCGTAGTGCGCAATACTCCCTAACCCTTTATAACTTTTAATTGCTTCGGAAGCGTTTGCAGCCATATTACCAATCGTTAGAACGGCGATATCAGTTCCTTGCTGAAGGCATTCAGCTTTACCAATAACAGTCTTTTGAAAGGTAGTTTTCCATTCACCCTGAGATCCTCTTCCGCGAGGGTAACGAATTACTAATGGTTTGTCTAAACCAAGCTGAGCCGTGTAGAGAAGGTTTCTAAGCTCTGATTCATTTCTTGGAGCTGCGATCATAAGATCAGGAATAAGTCTGCAGTAGGCAATATCAAAAACACCGTGGTGGGTAGCCCCATCTTCACCTACCAGACCAGCACGATCCAGGCAAAATATTACCGGCAGTTTTTGTAAGGCAACATCGTGAATTAGCTGATCGTATGCTCGCTGGAGAAAAGTAGAATAAATAGCACAAAAAACAGTAAATCCCTGGGTGGCCATTCCGGCAGATAAAGTCACAGCATGCTGCTCTGCGATACCTACATCAAACGCCCTGTCTGGAAAAGCATCCATCATATATTTGAGCGAACTACCTGTAGGCATAGCTGGGGTGATCCCAATAATTTTGTCATTTTTTTCCGCCAGTTCTACTAGCGTTAGACCGAAAACATCCTGAAACTTTATGGGTAAACCTTCGGTTTCATACTTAAGCAATTCACCAGTTGCAGGTTCAAACTTACCGGGTGCATGATATTTTACCTGATCTTCTTCAGCTTTTTTTAAACCTTTCCCTTTTTTGGTAATGACATGTAGAAATTTAGGTCCGCTGATTTCCTTCATTTCCTGTAAAACCTTCAGTAATCCAGGTAGATCGTGACCATCCACAGGCCCGAAATATTGAAAATTGAGCGCTTCAATGATATTATCGCTGGCAGGTTTATGTCCAACTCTTGCTTTGGTTAGATATTCTTTTAAGGCCCCAACGCTGGGATCGATACCAATCGCATTATCATTCAAAATAACCAGCAAGTTCGCTTTGGTTACTCCGGCATGATTTAATCCTTCGAAAGCCATTCCGCTAGCGATGGAAGCATCTCCAATAACAGCAATATGTTGTTTTTGATGCTCGCCCTTGAGCCGGGAAGCGATCGCCATTCCAAGCGCTGCTGAGATGGAAGTAGATGAATGCCCTACGCCGAAAGTATCGAACTCACTTTCATCCCTTTTCGGGAATCCGCTAATACCATTCAGCTGTCGGTTGGTATGAAAAGTATTTTTTCTTCCAGTTAATATTTTATGGCCATAAGCCTGGTGACCAACATCCCAGACCAGCAAATCTTCAGGCGTATTAAAAATATAATGTAATGCGATGGTAAGTTCTACAACACCAAGACTTGCCCCCAGATGACCTTCCTTGGTTGCTACGATTTCGATGATAAATTCTCTAAGTTCCCTGGCTAGATCCTGTAGGCTGGCTTCCGGAAGCTTTCGCAGATCCTGCGGAAAGTTGATGGTATCTAATAATTCTCTGGTCATTTGCAACAAAGTTACATCATGCAAACTGAATTATTAACCTGAAACGAAAACGGAATTTTCAAAAATGATATCTTGCAAAAAAACCCGAAAATGATCAATCCATACGATGACACTTATTTTATGCGGAAAGCGCTGGAAGAAGCGGAAACTGCTTATGANAAAGGGGAAATTCCCGTTGGAGTGGTTGTAGTCATCAATGACAGGATCATCGCTAGAGGACATAATCTTACAGAAACGCTGAACGATGTAACTGCTCATGCCGAAATGCAGGCTATCACAGCAGCCGCAAGCTTTCTAGGCGGTAAATACCTTAAGGATTGTACCATGTATGTCACCCTGGAACCCTGCCAGATGTGTGCCGGNGCCCTCTATTGGAGTCAGATCTCAAAAATTGTNTTTGCTGCGGAAGATAGCNCAAGAGGTTATAGAAAAAATGGAGTCCAGCTTCATCCCAAGACTAAAGTGACATCAGGAATTCTTGAAGAAGAAGCTTCCACTTTACTGAAGCGTTTCTTTATAGAAAAAAGAAATCTGAATTAAAAAAGCCCCGATATGGGGGCTTTTTACTTAATATTCTTCAGGCAGTTCAGTTACCTTGATATGATCTACATAGAATTTGTCAGGCAATGCCGACTCATCTATTTCAGCACCTCCAAGATTTCCTCCAACGGCCATATTTATAAGGAAATAGAAATCCTTTTTGAAAGGATACTCTTCCTCGTTATAGTTTTCCGGAGTAAAACGGTATAACTGATTCCCGTCTACAAAAAATTCGATATAATCTGGAGTCCACACTGCTTTATAAGTGTGATAACCTTCTTCGATATCTGCAATTCTCGTTTTCTTAGTATTGATCGTGTTCCCGTGACTCGCCGGGGTATGCAGGGAAGTAAAAACGATGCCCGGCTCTCTGCCAATATATTCCAGAATATCGATCTCACCACTGGCAGGCCATCCAACCTCACTAATGTCTGCACCCAACATCCAGATAGCTGGCCAGAGACCTTTGCCCGTAGCAAGTTTTGCTTTTACTTCAATCACACCGTAAGTAAACTCCACATTATCCTTGGAATTAATCTTTCCTGAATAATAGGTATCACCTTTTTTTTCCGCAGTGATCACCAGTTTACCATCTTCCAGGGCAACATAATCGCGATTATAGATCTGCTTTTCGTTGTTCCCCCAACCACAAAGATCAGGACAACCGTCCCCTTCTTCATAATTCCAGACCTCCATATTTAGAGTATCTGCGTTGAAATCCTCTTCGAAAATTATTTTTTCCTGTGCACTGGCCGTAGAAACCAGGACCAGGCACAGGATCAAATATGAGTAGGGTCTCTTCATTATTTCTGAAAATTAAGTGTCACTGTTTGTAATTCTTCTGAATTGGTTCCAACCATCAACCTGAATTCTCCTTCTTCAGCTTCCCACTTTTCATTAGCGGTATAAAACTGAAGCATCTCTTCTGAAATTTCAAACTCTACAGTTTTAGTTTCACCCGCTTCCAGTTCGATCAGCTCAAAACCTTTCAATTCTTTTACAGGTCTGCTCGTGCTAGCCACCATATCACGTAGATATAGTTGCACAACTTCTTTTCCTTTGGTATCCCCAGAATTTGTGACTGCAACACTCAAGGTCGCAGTTTCACCTGAAGTTAACGTAGCTGAGCTCAAAGTTGGTTTAGCGTAATCGAAAGTTGTGTAACTAAGCCCGTAACCAAATGGAAATAAAGGTCCGTTTTCGATATCTGTATAATGTGAATAGGTTACATGCTGTTCACTGTATGGTCTTCCAGTGTTTTTATAGTTATAATATAAGGGTTCCTGTCCTACAGCTCTAGGAAAAGAAACCGGTAATTTACCGGAAGGATTGTACTTTCCAAGAAGCACATCTGCGATCGCATTTCCACTTTCAGAACCAAGCTGCCAGGCTTCAACGATAGCAGGAATATGTTCAGCAGACCAGCTTAATTCCATTGGTCTTCCATTTATAAGTACCAGAACGATATTCTTATTTACAGCGTAAACTTTTTTCAAAAGCTCTAGTTGCAGTCCGGCGAAACCAATATTTGCCTGACTTCTACCTTCCCCAGATTGAAATGCATCTTCACCAAGAACCATAACCACCACTTCAGCGTCTCTGGCATTCTTAACGGCCTCGCCCACTCCTGTAGTATCGGTTTTGTTGATTTTAAGCGGCATTAAAAAGCTACGTTCTCCCATCCCTAACTTTACTCCTTCAGAATAAACAATTTCAGAGTCTGGTAATTGATTTTTTAAACCTTCTACTACAGATACGGCAGAGTTCGCTTCACCCTGGGCTCTCCAGTTTCCAATTGGCGTGTCCTTGTCATTAGCAAGCGGACCAATCACCGCGATCTTTCCTGCGGAAGCCGACATTGGTAAAAGATCATTTTCATTCTTCAGAAGAACAATAGATTTTCTGGCAATATCACGTGCTGTTTCACGATGTTGCTCGTATGGCACTTCATTTTTTACTTCAGCATTGATATAACGATAAGGATCATCGAAAAGACCCATCATAAATTTCACTCTCAGGATTCTGCGAACTGCATCATTAATAAGCTCTTCATCGACTTTTCCTTCAGCAACCAATTGCTCCAGTCCTGCCTGGTAAGCTCCGCCTTCCATATCCATGTCGCTTCCTGCTTTTACAGCAATTTCTGCAGCATGAACTTTATCGCGGGCGAATCCATGAGGTATCATTTCTGAAATAGAACCCCAATCTGATACTATAAATCCATCCCAACCCCATTCAGTTTTCAACAACTCGCGCTGAAGGCTTTCACTACCAGTCGCAGGAATACCATCGATCGTATTGAAGGCATTCATGAAAGTTGCAGCTCCAGCATCTGCCGCAGCTTTAAACGGTGGCAGAATGACATTATGAAGTTCGTTCTTACCAATATTTACGGTGTTATAATCCTTTCCACCTTCAGCAAAACCATATCCGGCAAAATGCTTAGCGGTTGCTGCGATCGTATTAGGATCTGCAAGGTCATCTCCCTGATATCCATTTACTTTAGCAACTGCAACCTGAGAGGTTAAATAAGGATCTTCCCCGGAACCTTCCATGATTCGTCCCCAGCGAGCATCGCGTGAAACATCGATCATTGGAGAAAACGTCCAGTTCACACCTTCTGCTACAGATTCTAAAGCGGCAATTCGAGCCGACTCCTCTGCAGCTTCCATATCCCAACTGGCAGTTTCTGCCAACGGCACTGGAAAAATAGTTTTGTATCCATGGATCACATCATATCCAAAAATAATCGGAATCTTGATGCGTGAATTTTCCATGTTCAGCTTTTGTGCTTTTTCGGTCGCTTCTACTGAAAGAACATTCAGCATAGATCCAACGAGACCTTTTTTAAGTCTGTCTTCTTTCTGTTTATTACCGGTTTCAGAAGCGGGTCCTGTAAGATCCCAACTTCCGTTGTACTGGATCATCTGGCCTACTTTCTCTTCCAGGGTCATGATGTTTAAAACCGAATCTACTTTGGCTTCGACATTCTTTACTGAACTTTTGAGACCTGATTCCTGAGCATGCAGCCCTATGGTCCCAAGCACAAGTGAAAGGGTACTTAAGAATAACTTTCTCATAATCGTAAAAAATAAATCCCGGAACCTGAAAGATCCCGGGAGTTGTTAGCTAAACAAACTATTTATATACTCTAATGTAATCCACTTCCATAGAAGCTTCGCTAAATTCTGCAGGAATATTACCGCCAAGTGCGCCACCCATTGCTACATTCATGATCAGGAAGAAATCCTTGTTGAATGGTAGAGAAGATTCATTAGTAAACGTAAAGTTCACCTCGTTATCTACCAGAAAAGTGATTTCATCTGCTGTCCATTCAACGGCATACGTATGCCACTCTGTAGCTGCATTTTGAATATCAGTTGCTTCGAAAATTGCATTTCCACCTGAATTTCCAGGGAAATGTAATGCTGAAGAAACTTCATTTGGTTTGTTACCTACAAATTCCATGATGTCGATCTCACCGGTAGCAGGCCATCCAACCACATCAAAATCGGCTCCAAGCATCCAGATCGCTGGCCATGTTCCTCCACCTTCAGGCATCTTGGCACGAGCTTCTACTCTCCCATAAGTTACTTCAAACTTGTCCATAGTAGTAATTCTTGCAGAAGTGAAATCAAATCCACTTTCTGCCTCTCTTCTGGCTGTTATGATAAGACTACCGTCTGCTACAGACACATTATCTTCAGTATAATACTGTAATTCTCCATTACCCCAGCCATTAGTTCCGTTTCCTGTTTCGTAGTTCCAAATATCGGTATCGAGGGCATCTCCGTCGAATTCATCACTCCAAAAGATTTCAGTGAATTGAGAAACAAATGCTTCTTCTTCCTCTTCCTCTTCTTC
>FUFK010076910.1_pt1 | contig 27413 bp, 26 predicted proteins | sample 1021851 | NCBI WGS metagenome assembly FUFK01 (sample SAMEA51879418, study PRJEB19060) | metagenome
TTCTTTGATTTTTTTTAGATTTTTCAAAAACAAATATCTTTTTGGCAATCTTTTTTTTACAAACCTTCTTTAATATTGATGAGCCTATTAAGCCACAGCCTACAATTAATAATTTATTGATCATTTTCCAAATATTTTTTCTAAAGTTTTAAGAAGAAGAATATTCTCTCTTGTGTTTCCGATTGTTAATCTTAACTTATTTTTAATTTTGTATGCTTCTAAACTTCTTAAAAGAATTCCTTTTTTTTCAAGAGACTTTTTTATTTTAATAGCAGAATATTTACAATTATCAAAATCTAATAAGAGAAAATTTGCTGAAACTTTATTAGTTTCAATCTTATAATTTTCTAAAGCTTTTTTAATCTTATAAGCCCATTTTAGATTGTGTTTAACTGATTTTGAGATAAATGATTTGTCTTTTAATGCTTCAACTGCAGCCATTTCAGCAATTTTATTTATGTTGAATGGTGGTTTGATTTTAAGTAATTCTTTTACAATATCTTTAGAGCCATAACCCCAGCCTATTCTTAGTGAAGCTAAACCGTATATTTTTGAAAATGTCCTTAGAACAAATACATTTTTTTTATTTTTAAATAATTCTAATCCAGATTTGTAATCTTTATTTACCATGTATTCATAGTAAGCATCATCAATTACAAGAAGAATATTTTGTCTAAGTTTTTTCCTTAATTCGAGAAGCTCTATTTTTGTTAAATAAGTACCTGTTGGATTATTAGGATTAGCTAAAAAAACAATTTTTGTTTTATTCGAAACTTTATCCAGAATTCCCTTAACTGAAACTTTAAATTTATTTTCCCTAGAAAAAATTACTTTTGAGCCAATTATATTGCTGTAAATCCTATACATTAAAAAACTGTACTGAGGAACAATAACCTCATCTTTTTTTTGTAAAAATAATTGACACAATAATTGTATGACTTCATCAGATCCTGAGCCACAAATAATTTGATCAAAATTACATTTGAATTTTTGTGAGATTTCTCTCCTTAAAGTTCTTGTTTTGCTATCTGGATATTTATCCAGCTTTTTTATACTTGAAATTATCTTTCTGGATTTAGGTGATTGGCCAAGTGCAGATTCATTTGCAGATAGTTTAATAATATTTTTTTTTCTAAAAATATTTGACTTGCCAGGTACATAGCTTTGCACATTTATTTTTCTATAGTTTAATTTTTGCATAATGATATATATAAATAATATACTGGTTATTTAAATAAAATTAACCCTCTGCGGGATATAATTGACATAAATAATAACATGTTATAAAAGAATTNTGCGCTGATTTAACTGAATTGCGAGCGCTNTAAAAAAACCGCTAAATAAGTTTTTTTTTCCTCACAATTCACAAAAAAACTATGAGTGAAAAAGATAAAATAAAAACNTTATTGGTAAAAAAACCGTTGAANCTTGATTGTGGTCAGACAATCAGTGATTTTCCATTAGCTTATGAAACATATGGGAAATTAAATGATAAAAAAGATAATGCTATTTTAGTTTTTCATGCACTAACAGGAGACCAGTTTGCTTCGGGAACTAATCCAATTACNAAGAAAGACGGTTGGTGGAATTATGCCCTTGGACCCGGTAAAGCTATTGATACTGATAAATACTTTGTAATTGCAGCTAACGTTATTGGTGGCTGTATGGGTTCTTTTGGACCAAGCAATATAAATCCTGAAACAAAAAAACCTTACGGAACTAATTTTCCTGTAATCACAATAAATGATATGGTTAATGCTCAATATAACCTTTTAGAATATTTTAAAATTGAAAAATTATTCTGNGTTATTGGAGGATCTATGGGTGGAATGCAAGTCCTTCAGTTTGTATCTAANTTNCCAAANAAGNCTCATACNGCNATNCCAATNGCNTGNACNGCAAGTCATTCAGCTCAAAATATTGCTCTTAATGAACTTGGTAGACANTCNATAATGGCAGATAGNAATTGGCANGATGGNTTTTATGAAGANCAAAATAAACANCCNGANAAAGGNCTNGCNGTTGCAAGAATGGCAGCACACATAACTTATTTNTCNAAAGCAGGTCTTCAAGAAAAGTTTGGNAGAAAGCTNCAAGAAAGNGANGATTTAAAATTTAGCTTTGATGCTGACTTTCAAATAGAAAGTTATCTNAGATATCAAGGCTCAGTTTTTGTGGATAGGTTTGATGCNAATAGCTATTTATATATCACAAGAGCTATGGATTATTTTGACTTAACAAAAAANTTTGGGGGCAATCTNTCCAAAGCTTTTGAAAAAAGTAATACAAAATTTTTTATTATATCTTTTACATCAGACTGGCTCTATCCAACATCTGAAAACAGAGAAATAGTGATAGCACTTAATGCTATTGGTAAAGACGTTGGATTTGTTGAAATTACATCTGATAAAGGACACGACTCTTTTTTACTTGATGTTCCAGACTTCCTCAACACTGTGAGGAATTTTTTAAACAAATCTTATGAGAAAATTTAATGAAAAAAGAATTTTATAATATCGCAAACTTAGTGACAAAAAACGCCAAGATTTTAGATGTAGGGTGTGGGAATGGCGAATTAATGAAATATATAACTGAAAATATCAGTAAAGATATAAGGGGAATTGAATTNTCAAAATCAAATGTTCAAAAGTGTGTTGAAAAAGGTTTAACTGTTATTGAAGGTGANGCAGAAAAAGATTTAANNCAATTTCCAGATAACTCTTTTGATTTTGTAATTCTAAGTCAAACTTTACAAGCTTTCTTAGATCCAGAAAATGTATTGAATGAATTACTAAGGATTGGGAAAAAAGCAATTGTATCAATCCCAAATTTTGGACACTGGAAAGTAAGACTTCATTTGCTTTTAAAGGGCACAATGCCAGTTACAGAAAATTTACCTAATGAATGGTATAATACTCCAAACTTGCATATGTGTACAATTAAAGATTTTGAAAATTATTGCAAGCAAAGAAATATTAAGATTAATTTAAAAAATTTAAAATTTCAGAATTTGTTTTCTGAATTAGGAATTTTTATACTAGAGAAATAAAGTGAAAATTGAAATAATAAAATGTCTTACTGACAATTTTTCATATTTGCTAATCAATGAAAAAAACCTGGATACTTGCGTGGTAGATCCTGGTGAGGCAAAACCAGTATTAGAGTATATCAAAAAAAATAATTTAAATTTAAAATACATTCTAAATACTCATCACCATGGCGATCATATTGGTGGTAACAATATCCTTAAAAAAGAGTTTAANGCAAAAATTCTAGCCTTTGAGGATGATAAAGATAGAATTCCTATGATTGATATTCCCTTAAAAGATAATCAGGTTTGGAAGGATGGCATATTTGAATTTAAAGTAATTCATGTACCTGGGCACACTTCTGGACATATATGCTTTCATTTTTTTAACGAAAAAACAGTTTTTACTGGAGATACATTGTTTTCTTTGGGGTGTGGAAGAATTTTTGAGGGGAGCTATGAAGATATGTTTAATTCATTATNNAGGTTAAAAGTTTTACCACCTGAGACAAACATATACTTTGGACATGAATATACATTAAATAATGCAATTTTTTGTCAAAGATTTGATCAAAACAATTCTGAACTTAATAAAAAGATTCTAAATATTAAAAAAAAATTGGATAGTGGTTTTCCTTCTGTGCCATCTACAATAAAAGATGAATTGAATTGTAACATTTTTTTAAGAGCAAAAAATCAGGAAGAATTTTCAAAATTAAGGGATTTAAAGGATAATTTTTAATCGATATAACTTGACTATAAATACCTTATAACTATATTGCTGCATAATTTAGAAAATACTTTTATGTCATTTGCAGTCATACAAACAGGTGGAAAACAGTACAAAGTCAAAGCTGGAGAAATTTTAAAAATTGAAAAATTTCCAGAAGGTAAGCCAAATAGTAAAATAGAGTTCAAAGAAATTTTAGCTTACGGAGATGACAAAAATATTGAGTTAGGTAACCCTGTTGTTTCTGGTGCAAAAGTTGAGGCTGAATTATTAAAAAATTCAAAAAATAGAACTGTTTTAATATTTAAAAAACGTAGACGTAAAAATTCAAGAAGAAAAAACGGTCACAGACAACAATTTTCATTAATTAGAGTAAACAAAATTATGTCAAAAGATGGAAAGGTCTTGTCTGAGGCAGAGAAAATTACTAAAGTAAGCAAAAAAAAAGAAGAAAAAAAAACAACAACTAAAGTTAAATAATGGCAACAAAAAAAGCAGGTGGATCGTCAAGGAACGGAAGAGATAGTGCAGGAAGACGTCTTGGAGTAAAAAAATATGGGGGTCAGTTTGTGGTGCCTGGAAATATTATTGTTAGACAAAGGGGAACAAAAATTTTCCCTGGACAAAATGTTGGTATGGGGAAAGATCATTCAATCTTTTCGGTGATAAAAGGGAAAGTTATTTTCAAAAAATCAAAGTCTGATAGGACTTACGTTTCAGTTAAACCCAATTAATATCCAAACAACTTACCCTGTTGTTTTATGAAATTTTTAGATCAAGTAAAGATATATATTAAAGCTGGCGACGGTGGATCTGGATCTCCAAGTTTTAGAAGAGAAAAATTTATAGAATTTGGTGGCCCTGATGGAGGCGATGGTGGAAAAGGTGGATCAGTAGTACTTGTCTCTGAGAGAAACTTAAATACTTTGATAGATTATAGATATCAACAACATTTCAAAGCTGAAAGAGGTGGTGATGGAAAAGGAAAAAATCAAACTGGAAAAGGTGGAGACAATTTATATTTAAAAGTTCCGATTGGAACGCAAGTTTTCGAAGAGGATAATAAAACTTTAATTTTCGATTTTAAAAAAGAGAAGGAAGAATATACTGCCGCAATAGGTGGAAAAGGCGGTTTTGGAAATACGAGATTTAAATCTTCAACAAACAGAGCGCCACGTAAATTTACCAAAGGACTTAAAGGTGAAGATTTTTGGATATGGTTGCAATTAAAAACTATTGCAGACATAGGAATTATAGGATTACCTAATGCAGGTAAATCAAGTTTACTAGCGTCAATAACAAGCGCAAACCCAAAAATTGCAAATTATAAATTTACAACCCTAAACCCTAATTTGGGTGTTGCGGTATATGATGATAAAGAAATTACTTTAGCAGACATTCCTGGACTTATAGAAGGTGCTCACAAAGGGGTGGGTTTAGGAACAAAATTTTTNAAACATATTGAAAGGTGTAAAACCTTGCTTCATTTAATTGATGTAACAGAAAAAGATTTAATCAGATCATATAAACAAATTAGAGCTGAGTTAGGCAAATATAGTAAATCTCTTTTAAAAAAAAACGAGATAATTGTGCTTAATAAAATTGATCTTATTGATAAAAAAAATTTAGATTCAAAAAAGAAAATTTTAAGCGGCAAAATCAAGAAAAAAATTTATGATTTATCTACCTTAGATAAATCAAAAATTTCAAAGATTAAATCGAAACTATTAGAATATGTATTTTGATAAATTAAACACAATAGTAATTAAAATTGGATCATCATTAATAATTGATGAGAAAAAAAAGATTAGAAGTAAATGGCTAGATAGTTTTGTAAAGGATATCCAGGGTTTCAAAAAAGCAGGTAAAAGAATTATAATTGTAAGTTCAGGAGCGATAGCTTTAGGATGTAAAAAACTTAATCTTGATAAAAAAAATCTTAAAATTGATAAGAGCCAAGCCGTCGCATCAATAGGTCAAATAGAATTAATGAATCTATTGAAAAAAAACTTCTCTAAAAAGAAAATGGACATATCTCAAATATTAATTACTCTTGAGGACACTGAAGTAAGAAGAAGAGCCATAAATGCAAGAAGAACATTAGACAATCTTTTTGATATTGGTTTTATACCGGTGGTAAACGAAAATGATAGTATCGCTACATCAGAAATAAAATATGGTGATAATGACAGACTTGCTTCAAGAGTTGCCCAAATATCTAACGCTGATTGTCTTATTCTACTTTCAGATGTTGGGGGGCTTTATAATAAAAATCCTAAAGTTCATAAAGATGCAAAATTAATTAAAGAGGTGAAAAAAATTGATGAGAATGTATTTAAAATTGCAAATAAAACAACTGGTGAATACGGATCAGGAGGTATGTTAACTAAAATTGAAGCAGCAAAGATATGTGGTTTAGCAGGATGTAAAATGGTGATCTCAAGTGGTTTAATATTAAACCCATTAAAACATATTAATTTATCCAAAGAGTGCACATGGTTTTTGCCAGAAATTTCAAAATTAGATGCAAGAAAGAAGTGGATAGCAAGCTCTGTCTCACCAAAAGGTGAGTTGATGATAGACAATGGAGCTATTATAGCTCTTAAAAAAGGAAAAAGTCTTCTTGCAGCTGGAATTAAAAATATAAAAGGTAACTTTGATAAAGGGGATCATATAAAAATTGTAGATGAGAAAAATTTTGAATTAGGAAGAGGTTTAAGCTCTTTCTCATCTGAAGAGATAAGTAAGATTAAAGGGCAACATTCTGACAAGATTAATAAAATATTAGGGTATAAAACTAAGTCTGAAGTAGTTCATAAAGATGATATGGTGGGATTTAGTAAATGAAAAATTATTTAAATAGAATTGGAATAAACGCAGTTAAGGCAGGATTAAAAATTATTAATAAAGAAAAAAAAAATAAAATTTTAAAAGATTATGTGAGCCTATTAACTAAATATAATGACAAAATTTTAAAAGAAAATTTAAAGGACCTGAAGATAGCTAGACAAAAAAAACTTGATATTAACTTAATAAATAGATTAGAGCTTAATGATAAAAAGATTGAAGGTATCAGAAAATCTGTATTAGAAATAATTAAACTTAAAGACCCAGTTAATAGAGTGGTTTCTAAATGGAGTCGACCTAACAAATTAAAGGTTAAAAAAGTTACTATTCCTATTGGGGTAATTGGAGTTATTTATGAAAGTAGACCAAACGTAACTTCAGACGTCTCTTCTTTATGTTTTAAATCTGGAAATAGTGTAATATTAAAAGGAGGTTCAGAAGCTTTTAATTCTAATAAAATTATCTCAAACTTATTCAGAAAAGCTCTTAAGAAAAATAAGGTAGATGTAAATTTTGTTCAATTTATTGAAAAAAAAAATAGAAAAGTGGTAGATTTTTTATTGTCTAAAATGGAGTCTTACATTGATGTAATAATTCCAAGAGGCGGCAAAAATCTAGTAAAAAAGGTAAAAAAATATTCAAATATACCCACCATAGGACATCTTGAAGGTTTATGTCATACCTTTGTAGATGAAAACGTAAATCACAAAATGGCAAGTAAAATTATATTAAATGCAAAATTAAGAAACCCTGGAATTTGTGGTGCTACAGAGACATTGCTTGTTCATAGAAAACTATCTAGCGAAAAAATCAATTTAATTATTAATGATTTATTAAAAAATAATTGTGAAATATATGCTGACGACACTATCAGAAAAATTTCTCCAAAAAAAATTCATAAAGCAACATCAAAAGATTGGTCGACCGAATACTTGTCATTAAAAATTTCTGTAAAAAAAGTCAACAATGTAGAGGATGCCGTCGAACATATTAATAAGTATGGTACCTCACATACTGAGGCAATTATTTCTAATAATAAAAAAAATACAAAATACTTTTTTGAAAATGTGAAAAGTTCAATATTAATTCATAATTCATCGACTCAATTTGCAGATGGAGCTGAACTTGGCTTTGGTGGCGAAGTAGGTATATCAACTAATAAATTACCACCTAGAGGTCCTGTTGGTTTAAATCAACTTGTATCTTATAAATATGAAGTAATAGGAAATGGCCAAATACGATCTTAAAAAAAAAGTTAGACTAGGTATTCTTGGCGGAACTTTTGATCCTGCTCACAAAGGGCATTTAAAAATTTCTAAAGTTGCTAAAAAATTATTCAAATTAGACAAAATTGTATGGGCTATCACTGAAAAAAACCCTTTTAAAAGTAAAAGTTTTTATAGCCTTAAAAAAAGAGTCCAAATTGCAAAGAGTTTAACAAAAAAAACAAAGTATGTGACTGTGGGTTTTTATGAAAAAAAAATTAAATCTAATAAGACAATTAAGCTTATAAAATTTTTTAAAAAGAATCGCAGTAACGAAATTTTTTTTATAATGGGAGCTGATAATCTCATAAATTTTCATAAATGGAACAATTGGTCTAAAATTGGAAAGTTAGCAAAAATTTTAGTTTTTGATAGAAGCGGGTACAAAAAAAGATCAAAGGAATCAGTGGCTTATAAGAACTTAAAAAAAAGGGGTCTAAAATACATAAGTTTTAATAAGGTAAATATTTCATCTTCTCAAATAAGAAATATTTGATAAGGTAAATAATTAATGGCCGAAAACTTAGACTTAAAAAAAATCATCATCAAAACACTCGATAGTAATAAGGCTTTAGACATAGTATCTATAGATCTTAAAGATAAATCCTCAATAGCTGACTATATGATTGTTGCAAGTGGAACGTCTTCTAGACATATCCAGTCTCTTTCTGAACAAGTTTTGGAAAAGTTTAAAACTAATGGATTAAAAAATTGTAAAATTGAGGGAAAAGATAGTGCTGAGTGGAAACTGGTAGATGGAATAGACATTGTAGTTCATATTTTTAATCCAGAGAAAAGAAAGTTTTATGAATTAGAAAAAATTTGGTCTGAGTTAATTCCAAAAGAGAAAGTTATTGTTTAATGAGAATAATTATTTTTGTAATTATAATTTTTCATACGTTTACACTTGCATTTTCAAATAATGATAACATTTACGATAAAGTAGATTTATTTGGAGAAGTACTTGATAAAGTCAACAAAGAATATGTTGAAGAGATAGATCAAGCTGAAGCAATGGATGCTGCAATCGATGGAGTCTTAAGATCGCTTGACCCATATTCTGCATATTTATCACCAGAGGATCTTAAACAAATGGAAACTGAAACAAGCGGTAAATTTGGGGGATTAGGAATCGAAGTCGGTATGGAAGCAGGTGTTGTAAAAGTAATATCTCCAATAGATAATTCTCCAGCTGACAAAGCTGGTGTTAAAGCAGGTGATTACATAGTGAAAATAAATGACACGCAGGTACAAGGAAAGACATTGACTGAAGCCGTTGATTTAATGAGAGGACCAGTTGGAAGTAGTATCGAAATTACAGTTAGAAGAGTTGGGAAAAAGAAATCATTAATATTCAATATTACAAGAGAAATTATTCAAATCGCATCAGTGAAATCAAAGACTTATGATAAAAAAATTGGTTACTTAAGATTGACGTCATTTAATGAAAATAGTGGTAGTCAAATCAAAACTGAGATTAAAAAATTTAAAAGAGATAAAAAAATTGAAAGCTATATCCTTGACTTACGAAATAATCCTGGAGGATTATTATCTCAAGCAATTAAAATATCAGATTTTTTTCTTGAGGATGGAGAAATTGTATCGACCAAGGGCCGACAAAAAAGTGAAAATAGAAAATGGTTTGCAAGTAGTGGAGATTTAATAAATGGTAAAACTCTTGTAGTTTTAATTAATAATGGGTCTGCATCAGCATCAGAAATAGTTGCGGGAGCATTAAAGGATCACAAAAGAGCAGTTTTGGTTGGTGAAAGTACATATGGTAAAGGTTCTGTTCAATCAATAATTCCTCTTAAAAATGAGGGAGCAATTAGACTAACAATTTCAAAATATTATTTACCCTCAGGAAAATCAATTTCAGAGGTTGGTGTAGCTCCAGATATATCAATTGAAGAAGAAGAGAGTGATTTTCGAATTGATACAGAAACCGATAATCAATTAAATTTTGCTCGTAAACTTTTAGCGGGATAGATGCTCGAAAAGTTTAAAAAGTTGCCACTTAGAAAAGGAGTGGGCATTGTTTTACTTAATCAAAATAACGAAGTCTTTGTAGCAAAAAGAATAGATAATCCAAACAATTATTGGCAAATGCCTCAGGGTGGAATTGATGAAAATGAGGACTATCTTGATGCAGCTACAAGAGAGTTAGAAGAAGAAACAAGTATAACAAATGTTAAATTGATTAAAGAGTTGGACGGTTTTCAAACTTATCTGCTTCCTCAAAATCTTTTAGGAATTATATGGAAAGGAAAATACAAAGGTCAAATACAAAAGTGGTTTTGTATGAGATTTCTAGGTAGTGATAACGAAATAAATATAAAAACCAAAAAGCCTGAGTTCTTAGAGTGGAAATGGATAAACCTTGAAGATATTACGAAAAATGTGGTTGATTTCAAATTAGACGTTTATAATGAAGTCAAAAAAAAAGTGCTGGATATTTTAAAATAATCTAATTGAGTCTATTCAAAACATCAATTTTTTGATTTGCTAAAAATCTTTTTTGGTCGTCTAAATTTTCATCTTTTAAAGCTTCATTGGCCTCATTAATCATTGAGCTTAAATCGTCTTTTTTTATTTCTTTTATGTCGATAATTCTGCTGGTAAGAATTGATAAAGAATTTTCACTAAATTCTATAATTCCATCTTCAACATATAATTCTTTTACTTCATTGCCTGTAAAAACCTTGACTATTCCAGGTTTTAAAAATGAAATTATAGATATGTGATCTTTCAAAATACCCATATCACCTTCAAATGCAGGTACCACTACTTCAGATACATTATCTAAAGAAAGGAATAATTTTTCTGGATTAACAATTTCCAAGTTAAACGAATCTGACATTATGCAGCGGCTTCTTTCTCCATTTTTTTAGCTTTCTCAATGGCCTCTTCGATAGTACCAACCATATAAAATGCTGCCTCAGGAAGATGATCATATTCACCTTTACAAATTGCATCAAACCCTTTTATAGTTGAGTCTAGATCTACNAATTTTCCAGGTGATCCAGTAAAAACCTCTGCAACAAAGAATGGTTGAGATAAAAATCTTTGTATTTTTCTAGCTCTGGCTACAATTAATTTGTCCTCTTCGGATAGTTCATCCATTCCGAGAATTGCAATGATATCTTGTAAAGATTTGTAGGTCTGAAGCACTTTTTGTACTTCTCTAGCTACTCTATAATGTTCATCACCAACAATTCTTGGATCTAGTATTCTTGAAGTAGAGTCTAAAGGATCAACCGCAGGATAAATACCTATTTCTGCTATCTGTCTCGATAATACTGTTGTTGCATCTAAGTGAGCAAAAGATGTTGCTGGTGCAGGGTCAGTTAGGTCATCTGCAGGCACATAAATCGCTTGTACTGAAGTAATTGAGCCCTTGTTTGTCGTCGTAATTCTCTCTTGTAAATTGCCCATATCGGTAGCAAGAGTTGGTTGATATCCAACAGCTGAAGGTATCCTACCTAATAATGCAGAAACTTCTGAACCAGCTTGCGTAAATCTAAAAATATTATCAACGAAAAATAATACGTCTTGGCCTTCTTGATCTCTAAAATATTCAGCAACAGTCAATCCAGTTAACGCGACCCTTGCTCTTGCTCCTGGNGGCTCGTTCATTTGACCATAGACTAATGCAGCTTTTGAACCTTTGCCNTCTGGCTTAATTACTCCTGAGTCAATCATCTCATGGTAAAGGTCATTTCCTTCTCTAGTTCTTTCCCCTACACCTGCAAAAACCGAAAAGCCACCATGTGCTTTAGCAACGTTATTTATCAATTCCATAATTAAAACAGTCTTTCCAACACCTGCACCACCAAATAATCCAATTTTTCCACCTTTTGCATATGGCGCTAAAAGATCAATTACTTTAATACCTGTAACTAATATTTCAGTCTCTGTAGATTGATCATTAAATTCTGGGGCCGCTCTATGAATTGGCCAATTTTCTTTACTCTTAACATCACCTTTTTCATCAATAGGTTCGCCAATGACATTTATAATTCTTCCTAAAGTTTCTGGTCCAACTGGTACTTTAATTGGTGCGCCTGTATCTGTTACTTCATCTCCCCTTTTAAGACCCTCTGTAGAGTCCATAGCAATGGTTCTCACACTAGACTCTCCCAAATGTTGGGCTACTTCTAAAACTAACCTGTTCCCAGCATTTTTACATTCTAGTGCAGTTAAAATCTCGGGTAATTCTCCTTCAAAACTTACATCGACAACTGCTCCGATGATTTGAGTTATTTTTCCTTTTCTCATATTATAAACTTTCTGCTCCTGATATTATTTCAATTAATTCTTTTGTAATAGCTGCTTGTCGACTTCTATTATATTCAATTGTGAGTTTCTCAACCATTTCCCCAGCATTTCTTGTCGCATTATCCATTGCGCTCATTCTAGATCCTTGTTCGCTAGCCGAATTTTCTAACATAGCTTTGAAAATTTGTGTTGAAATATTCTTTGGTAACAAGTTATTTAGTATTTCATCCTCTTCGGGCTCAAACTCGTAATTCATAACGTCATTTTTATCGTCTGAATTCTCCGATTTTAATGGGATAATCTGTTGTTCTTGAGGTATTTGGGTAATAACATTTTTGAATTTGTTAAAGAAGATTGTGCAAACATCGAATTCTCCTTTCTCAAATTTCTCAATTATCATTTTTCCTACTTTATCAGCGTCAAAGTAATTTACATTTTTAGATTCTTTGAAAGAAATATTCTCAATTATATGCTCTTTATAAGCTCTTTTAAGTTGGTCAAATCCTTTTGATCCAACAGTTACTATCTTAAGCTCCTTACCACTATCTAATATTTTTTTGAAATAGGACTTTGCTTTTTTGGTGATGTTTGAATTAAAACCTCCACATAAACCTCTGTCAGAGGTCATTACCACACAGAGATGCACATTATCTTTACCTGAGCCAGCTAAAAGCTTTGGTGCATTTTCCTTATCATTTATATTCTTAGACAAATTTAAGATTATATTATGCATCTTATCAGAGTAAGGCCTTCCTTTTTCAGCACTTTCCTGAGCTTTTCTAAGCTTTGCAGCTGCAACCATTTTCATTGCTTTTGTAATTTTTTGTGTAGATTTTACACTTGTTATTCTTTTTTTTAAATCGTCTAAACTAGCCATAATTATTTATCGAAATTTTTCTTTAAATCCAAAATAATACTCGTTAATTTTTTCTCATTNTCTTCTTCAAGTTTTCCTGATGAAATTATTGAATTTATCAAATCTGGTTGTTCAGATTTACATTTCTCAATTATATCTTTCTCAAATTTTGATATATCTTTTTGTTGAATATCGTCTAAGTGACCTTTTACACCACAAAAGACAGAAATAACTTGCTCAGCTACTGTCATTGGAGAATATTGTTTTTGTTTCAATAATTCAGTTAATTTTGCTCCTCTGTTTAAAAGTTTTTGAGTTGACGCATCTAAGTCAGATCCAAACTGTGCAAAAGCTGCCATCTCTCTATATTGAGCAAGTTCAAGTTTCATAGATCCAGAAACTTTTTTCATAGCTTTTGTTTGAGCAGAAGATCCTACCCTTGAAACTGATAAGCCAACATTAATTGCAGGTCTTATTCCTTGATTGAATAGTTCTGTCTCTAAAAATATTTGTCCATCAGTAATTGAGATTACGTTAGTAGGTATGTAAGCTGATACGTCTCCTGCTTGAGTTTCGATGATTGGCAACGCAGTTAATGATCCTCCGCCATGTTCGTCACCTAATTTTGCTGCTCTTTCAAGTAATCGACTATGTAAATAAAAAACATCTCCTGGATATGCCTCTCTTCCTGGAGGACGTCTTAAAAGAAGTGACATTTGTCTGTAGGCTACTGCTTGTTTTGAAAGATCGTCATAAATAATTAAAGCATGCATTCCATTGTCTCTAAAATATTCACCCATAGCACATCCAGTGTATGGAGCTAAAAATTGTAATGGAGCTGCATCTGAAGCTGTTGCCGCAACAATTGTTGTATATTCCATAGCTCCAGCCTCTTCTAAAGTTTTCTCTATCTGTCTAACAGTCGATCGTTTTTGACCTATTGCAACATAAATACAATAAAGTTTTTGTTTTTCATCACCTGACTCGTTTATCTTTTTTTGATTAATTATCGCATCAATAGCAACAGCAGTTTTTCCTGTTTGACGATCTCCAATAATTAATTCCCTTTGACCTCTACCTATTGGAACCAAACTATCAATTGATTTTAAACCTGTTTGCATTGGTTCGCTGACAGATTTTCTTGGAATAATTCCTGGTGCTTTCACCTCGACTCTACTTCNTTTAATACTTTTGTCTAAAGCTCCTTTACCGTCTATTGGGTTTCCTAATCCATCAACAACTCTTCCAAGTAATTCTTTNCCAACTGGTGTGTCAACAATCGCTCCAGTTCTTTTGACTGTATCACCTTCTTTAACTGCTCTATCATCACCAAAAATAACTACCCCAACGTTATCGCTTTCTAAGTTTAATGCCATACCTTTAGAACCATCAGCAAATTCCACCATCTCACCGGCTTGAACATTGTCGAGTCCGTAAATTCTTGCTATTCCGTCTCCTACAGACAAAACTTGACCAATTTCTGTTACTTCAGATTTATCTCCAAATTTTTTAATTTGTTCTTTTAATATTTTTGTTACTTCTGATGGGTTAATATCCATTATACTTCCTTCATTGAGTTTTTCATTTTCATTAATTTATTCTTTAAAGANTTATCAATCATAATACTTCCAATTTTTATTTTTACTCCAGCAAGCAATGACTCATCAACCTTATAACTTAAGTTAATTTTTGAATTAAAGTCTTTAGTCATTTCCTCTTTAATTTTTTCTATCTCAGAGTTATCTAATTTTTTTGAAGATACAAGCTCAGCTCTAACTTCTCCTCTTTGAATTGAACAATAGGTGATAAAATCGTTTAAGATATTTTTTAAAAAAAATATTCTTCTTTTATGAATAAGAAATTTTATGAACTTAANAAATAAGCTGTTCAATTTTACTTTTTCAAAAATTGCNCTAAAAATCTCAAGCTGNTTATCTTGTTTGAATGTAGGNTCTTTTATAAAAGTTGANAAATCCTGAGANTCTTTAATTACGCTGTATAAGGANTTTGCNTGANCNTCNATTTCATCTAACACNCTATTCTCTTTCGCAAGCTCAAACAAAGACTGAGAATANCTGTTTGTTGCTTTAGTTTGGGANTTAGACAAGTTAGATCCTTTGTNNTTGCTGATAAATTTTCAGATTAATTAACATATAGGCAAGTTACGATCAAGTAAGAGCTTTAAAAAAAGTCACAAAAATAACAGTTAATTGAAATTTATTGGATCAACATCAACTGAAAGTTTTATTCCTTTTGGGATATTAAATCTTTTAAGAGCCATTTTTAAGTTTTTCTGAGCTGAAATATTCTTTGCAGATCTTAATAAAATCCTATTCCTGTAATTTCCTCTTACTTTATAGATCGGAGCATTTACTGGTCCAAGAATCTTGACTTTAAGGTTTTTTTTTAAAAATTCTGACAATTCAAATGATGCCTGGTCGGATTTTTTGCTATTTTGAGCACTAACTATTATTGATATAAATCTCTCAAAAGGAGGCAATAAATTCTTTTCCCTCAGAATTAATTCTTTATCCAAAAAAATATAAGGATCAGGATTTACGATTTGTGATATGTAATCTGAGTTTAAATTCATTGTTTGAAAATAAACAGTCGAAGGCTTTCCTTCTCGACCGGCTCTGCCTGATAGTTGGTGGTAAAGCTGTACAGTTTTTTCAGCACTTCTTAAATCGTAACCTCTAGAAGAATAATCAATATCCAATACAATAATACAGTTCAGGTTAGGAAAATGAAAACCTTTTGAAATCAGTTGAGTACCAATTAAAATATTAATCTTATTATCTATTATCTCTTGGATTTTAGAAGATGAGTCCTTTTTATTCATGGTGTCACTTGAGAAAATTAAAGTGTTTTTGTCAGGAAAAATCTTTTTAATTTCCTCAAGTATTTTTTCCACACCTGGACCACTAAAGCTAAAATCACATTTAGANTCCTTTGAAGAGCAGTCTCGTTCCATTTCTGTGGAATAACCACAATAATGACATAAAACTTTATTTCTTATCTTATGATAAACAAGATTAATTGAACAAAAAGGACAGTCAAAAGTTTTCAAACAATTTTTACATAATACAAATGGCGAGTAACCTCTTCTATTTACAAAAAATAAAACCTGATTATTCCTAGATAAATTATCTTTTACTTTTTCAATCAATTCCTCTGAAATAAATGTTCCTTTTTTTTCACTTTTTTTTATTTTTATAATTTCATAATCTGGCAACTTTGCATCTCTAAATCGCTCAGTTAACCTAGATGAATGAAACTTTTTCCCTTTAATATTTTTATAAGTTTCTATAGATGGAACAGCAGATATCAAGTTGATAGGTATGTTTTCAAATGACGCTCTGGATATTGCCATATCCCTAGCATGATAATTTACACCCTCATCTTGTTTGTAAGATTGGTCGTGTTCTTCATCTATTGTAATAATACCTAACTTTTTAAAAGGTAAAAATAAAGCTGACCTAGCTCCTATAACAACTTTAATCTTTCCTGATTTCAGACCACTCCAAATTATTTTTTTATTTTTTTTTGAAACTGATGAATGCCAAATTGCTGGTTTAAAACCAAAAAAAGAAATGAAATTTTTTTCAAATTCTTTTGTAAGGCCAATTTCAGGAAGTAAAATTAATGATTGATAACCTTCATTTAGTTTTTTTTTTATTGCATTAAAATAAACTATTGTTTTTCCTGAACCTGTAGTTCCTTGTAATACATGAACTCTAAAATTTTTATCCCCCTTTTCTATTTCTAATAAACTTTTTTTTTGCTGGGTACTAAGACTATAATCTTTGNTTGGGTGTTTTTTATTAAACTGATCGTAAGTGTCTGCTTTATAATCTTCTTCTAAAGAATTATTTACTANATGAAGCTTTAACGCCATGCCNTTTGGAACAATATTATAATCAGAAAACCAATTNAAAAATTTTATTGTTTTATTTTCTAAAGGATCTTTTGTAAATTTTTTTATAANATCTNTGATTTTAAATTTTTTTTTAGGCCCTTCCTCAAAATCATCCCAGATAATACCTATCATTTTTTTTTTACCAAAAGGGACTTCTACATAATCGCCAATTTTAAGTTTTTCTTTTGAAGTGTATGTAAATGGGTGATCAAAAATGTTTGGTAATAGTACTGGTACTTTCATTTTGTAATGAAAAAAATTTTAAGAGTGTATTTGTCTTTTTTCAACAGATAAAGCCGCCTCTTTTATTGCCTCAGAAAATGTTGGATGAGCATGGCACGTTCGTGCGATATCCTCAGAGCTTGCTCCAAATTCCATTGCAACTGCCATTTCTGCGATCATTTCTCCTACATGAGGCCCTATCATGTGTACTCCTAAAACTTTATCAGTATCTTTATCGGCTAAAATTTTTACGAATCCTTCAGGCTCATCAATTGCTTTAGCTCTTGAGTTNGCCATAAANGGAAACTTTCCAATTTTATAAGACTTATTCNTTTCTTTNAGTTGCTCTTCCGTTAAACCTATACTTGCNACCTCAGGAGTAGTGTAAATTACNCCNGGAATTAAATCGTAGTTTACATGACCAGATTGGCCTGCAATTATTTCTGCGACTGCGATCCCTTCTTCTTCAGCTTTGTGAGCTAACATTGGGCCATCAATTACATCCCCAATAGCGTAAATATTTTTTGCTGAAGTTTGAAATTTTTTGTCAATCTTAATCCTTCCTTTTTCGTCTGATTTTACTCCTGCAGAACTCAAATTTAAATTAGATGTAAACGGTTTTCTTCCAATTGATATTAGNGCTACNTCACAATTAAANTCTTTNCTNTCTCCATTCTTATCTGACGTTGAAATTTGTACNCCNTTGTTAGTTTTTTTAATGCTAGTTACTTTTCTATTTAAGTGAAACTTNATATTTTGTTTCTTCAATATTTTCATAAACTCTTCTGAAATCTCTCTATCCATCCCAGGTGTAATATGATCTAAAAATTCGATTACATTTACTTCAGCCCCTAGTCTAGACCAGACAGAGCCCATTTCTAAACCTATATAACCCCCACCAACGACAACTAGACTTTTTGGAACTTCTTTTAAAGATAGAGCGCCTGTGGAAGAGACGATTGTTTTTTCATCAAATTCTACGTTGGGCATAGGCATTGCCTCAGATCCAGTCGCAATAATAATGTTTTTTGCCTCAATCTCTTTTTTTTTACCATCTTCGCCTTTTACTGATATTTTCTTGTCAGAAATAAAACTGCCAAAACCTTTTAAGTAAGTTACCTTGTTTTTTTTAAATAAAAATTCTACACCCTTGGTCAAGATTGAAACTGCTTTTTCCTTATTTTTCATCATCTTATCTAAATTAAGTTTTACGTCTCCTGTTTCAATTCCAAGTTTAGAAAAATTTTTAGCCTTTTTAAAATTCTCAGACAAATTTAATAAGCTTTTTGAAGGAATACATCCAATGTTTAAACAAGTTCCACCTAGAGCACCTCTAGCTTCTATACAAGCAGTTTTTTGACCTAACTGAGCTANCCTTATAGCGCAAACATATCCACCAGGTCCNCCACCAATAACTACTGAGTCAAATTTTTCTGTCATAAACTATAAATTTAAAAATAATCTTCTTGGATCTTCCAAGTTATCTTTTGTATTTTTTAAAAAAGATACTGCCTCTTTCCCATCAATTATTCTATGATCATATGATAAAGCTATATACATTATTGGTCTTATTTTAATTTCACCATTTACCACATGCGGCCTTTCTACAATATTATGCATTCCTAAAACTCCGGATTGAGGTAAATTTANAATAGGTGTTGATAACATNGANCCATAGACACCACCGTTGCTGATAGTAAATGTCCCGCCTTGAAGATCGTCAATTGTAATCTTTCCATCTCTTGCTTTATCAGACAATTCTTTAATTTTCTTTTCTATGTCTGCGAAAGACATTTCATCTGCATTTTTTAAAACTGGAACCACAAGACCTTTTTCGGTGCCTACTGCAAAACTTATATTATAGTAGTTCTTATAAATTATGTTCTCTCCCTCGATTTCAGCATTAATTGCTGGAAAAAGTTTTAGACTTTCAATGCAAGCTTTAACAAAAAAGGACATAAAACCTAGTTTTATGCCAAACCTATCTTGAAAATCACTTTGATTTTCTTTTCTCATGTCAATTATACCGCTCATATCAACTTCATTAAAAGTTGTAAGCATTGCTGCATTATCTTGAGCTTGTTTGAGTCTTTTAGCAATTGTTTGTCTTAGCCTTGTCATTTTTATTTTTTCTTCTTGGCCAAACTTTATTTTCCGCTCAGAAGGTCCAGGTTTAATGTTCATTAAACTTAGTAGATCACCTTTTGAAACTCTTCCACCTCTGCCAGTTCCTTGAATTTTTTTTAAGTCAATTTTATTATCTGCAGCAATCTTTCTCACAGCAGGAGAAACAGATACATCTTTTGTTTTTTTAGATTTCTCTTTTTTAGAGGATACTTCTTCTGTGAGGATTAATGGTTCTTCCTTACTTGTATTTTCATTAGGTTCTGAAATTTTTTCTTCCTTATCGAACAGTTTTGTTTCAACCTCATTTGTTTCAACTTCTTTTTTTAAACTAATAATATTATCTTCGTTGTGTACTACTTTTTTCTCTTCTTTAGGTTCATTCTCAGTTTCATCTTTTTTTGAGCTTCCTCCAATTATTGATCCGAGAACGGCTCCTACCTCAACCGTTGAGCCATTTTGAGCATTTATTTCGCTTAATACTCCATCTGAAGGGGATGGAACCTCTAAATTTACTTTATCAGTTTCAAGTTCAACAACAGGTTCATCAGCTTCGACACTATCTCCTTTATTTTTTAACCATTTAGCTACAGTTGCTTCTGTTATACTTTCTCCTAAAACTGGAACTACAATTTTGTCTGACATTATTCTAAAATCTTATCTATAATTTCTTTTTGTTGTTTTGCATGTCTTTTCGCATATCCAGTAGCTGGTGAAGCTGAAGGATTTCTGCCAATAAACTTTAATTTCTTTTTAACCTCTAAATTATCTAAAGTCCATTGAATATAATCTCTTACTGAAAACCAAGCACCCATATTTTTAGGTTCTTCTTGGCACCAAATAAATTTAGCGTATTCAGCATATGGTTTAATAGCTTTCGTCAAAGACCTTACTGGGAATGGATAAAGTTGTTCTATTCTTACAAAAACAACATCGTCAATTTTCTCCCTTTCTCTCGCAGCTAAAAGATCAAAATATATTTTTCCAGAGCAAAGAATAACTTTTCTTATCTTTTTTGGTTTTTTTAATTCAATTAATTTGTTCTTTTTATTTAAGGCTTGATCCTCTAAAACTCTATGAAATGAATTATTTTTATCAAAGTCCTCTATGTTTGAAACACAGTATTTGTTTCTCAACAAAGATTTTGGAGTCATTATAACAAGTGGCTTTCTAAATTCTCTGTGAATCTGTCTTCTAAGAGCATGAAAATAATTTGCTGGAGTTGTACAATTAAGCACTTGCATATTTTCTTGAGCACAAAGTTGCAAAAATCTTTCAAGTCTTGCTGAAGAGTGTTCAGGCCCTTGTCCCTCATAACCATGGGGAAGTAATAGAACTAATCCTGAGGCTCTAAACCATTTTCTCTCTCCAGAGGCAATGAATTGATCAATTACGACTTGAGCTCCGTTTGCAAAATCTCCAAATTGCGCCTCCCAGATCGTTAAGGTTTCTGGCTCTACTAAGCTGTATCCATACTCAAATCCAAGTACTGCTAGTTCAGATAAAAAACTATCTACAATTTCAAATTTTTTCTGTTTTGTAGATACATGATCTAACGGCACGTATCTTGAGTTATCTATTTGATTTCGTAAAACTGAGTGTCTTTGGCTAAATGTGCCACGACCACTATCTTGACCAACTAATCTCACAGGAAATCCCTCTTCGAGTAATGTTGCAAATGCTAGTGTTTCTGCATTAGCCCAATCAATATTTTTTTCATCTTGTACACACTTATCTCTATTTTCAAAAACTTTTTGTATAGTTTTATGAATATTAAGCTCTGGTTTTAAAAAGTTTATTTTTGCAGAGAGTTTTTTTAATTTCGTCGTATCAACTCCTGTCTGTCCTCTTTTATCCTTACCTTTCTTTGGTTGATATCTTGACCAGGTCCCTTCAAACCAATTCAGTTTTGGTTTGTAATCATTTGCAGTTTTAAATTGATCATCCAAAAGTTTTTTAAAGTCGTTTACTTTATTTTTGAATTGATCTTCAGTTATACTGTTATTTTTAATAAGTTTTTTCCCATATATATTTAAAGTAGATGGATGTGATCTTATTTTTTTGTACATTAAAGGCTGAGTAAAAGATGGTTCATCTCCTTCATTATGACCGAATCTTCTGTAGCAAATCATGTCAATTACAACATCTTTGTTAAATTTTTGTCTAAACTCAATTGCGATTTTAGCACAATGAACAACTGCCTCTGGATCATCTCCATTGCAATGAAGAATGGGAGCCTCTACAATTTTTCCTAAATCAGATGGGTACGGGCTTGATCTAGCAAACCTTGGNCTAGTGGTAAAACCAATTTGGTTATTNACAATTATATGAATTGTTCCACCTGTATTNTGACCTTTTAAACCTGACATCGCAAAACATTCAGCTACAACTCCTTGCCCTGCAAATGCTGCATCCCCGTGAATAAGTAAAGGTATTACTTTTTTTCTTTCTGTGTCTTTATGAAAATATTGTTTTGCTCTAGTTTGACCAAGAACTACAGGGTTAACTGCTTCCAAATGAGAAGGGTTATCTGTAAGACTAACATGTACAGAGTTTCCATCAAAAGTTCTATCTGATGAGGCACCTAAATGATATTTTACATCACCTGTAGAGTCCTCGCTTGAGGAAGCAAATTCACCAGCAAATTCATTAAAAATTCTTTTATAAGACTTTTGAAGAACATTTGCTAAAACATTTAATCTACCTCTATGAGACATTCCAATCTTAATTTCTTTTACTCCTAGCTGGCCTCCACGCTTAATAATTTGTTCTAGTGCTGGAATTAAAGACTCTGCACCATCAAGACCAAATCTTTTCGTGCCAACATATTTTTTTGCTAAAAACTTTTCAAAACCTTCGGCTTGAATAATCTTATTTAATATTGCGTCTTTTCCTTTTTCAGTAAAATTTATTTGGTTCTCCTCTTTTTCCATTCTTTCTCTAAACCAAACTTTCTCCGTTGGATTTGTTATATGCATATATTCAGCACCTATTGATGAGCAATATACTTTTCTTAATTTTGTGATGATTTCATTTATTGAGGCATAACCCACATCCATATATGAATTAAGATAGATTTTTCTGTCAAAGTCCTCAGTTTTGAAACCATAGTCATTTGGATGTAATTCATAAAGATATTCTCTTTTCATTAAACCAAGAGGATCAAGGTTTGCTATAAGGTGGCCTCTGATTCTATATGCNCTTATCAATGCGATTGCTTTAATAGAGTCTATTTTCTCCCTCTCAGAACCATTTAGATTTTCCTCAAGTTTTTTATTTTTTTTTGGATCTATCGATATCTTTTTTGGACTCCATGAAGGGCCTGATATTTCTTTTGAAACTGAATTTAGATCTTCATTTAAATCACTAAAGTATTTTTTCCAACTATCTGGCAATTTAGGGTCATTCTCTATAAATCTTACATACATTTCTTCTATGAACTGACTGTTAGATTTATTAAGAAAAGACTGCTGCTTAAATTCTAAATTTTTTGAAGAGCTCATTTAAGACTATTATAGTATTAACATTAAAATATTAAAGACCCAATTTATTTTTTAATGTGATTCCCATTTCTGCAGGAGATTCTGCAATTGTAATACCTGCATCTGTCATTGTATCGATCTTATCTGAAGCTCCACCTTTACCACCAGAAATTATTGCTCCCGCGTGTCCCATTCTTCGTCCAGGGGGTGCTGTTATACCAGCAATAAATCCTACCATNGGCTTTTTGATTTTATGATTTTTAACAAATTCTGCTGCTTCTTCTTCTGCAGTTCCTCCAATTTCACCGATCATTAAAATAGACTCTGTTTCCGGGTCGTTTAAAAATAAGTCTAAACAATCAATAAAATTAGTTCCATTAATTGGATCGCCACCTATCCCGATACACGTCGACTGTCCCAATCCATTTTCAGTTGTTTGTGCAACAGCTTCATAGGTTAAAGTCCCTGATCTTGAGACTATCCCAACAGATCCCTTCTTATGAATGTTGCCTGGCATAATACCAATCTTACATTCACCTGGCGTAATAATTCCTGGACAATTTGGTCCAATTAATCTTGATGCTGAATTTAATAATTTTTCTTTAACTTTTAACATATCCAAGATTGGAATTCCCTCAGTTATGCAAACTATCAATTCAATTTTAGCTTCAATTGCTTCTATTATTGCCGCAGCAGCAAATTTTGCGGGCACATAAATCATTGTTGCGTTCGCATTAGTCTGTTCTTTTGCTTCTTTAACAGAATTAAAAACAGGTTTATTTAAGTGTGTTTGTCCACCCTTGCCTGGAGTTACGCCCCCAACAAGATTTGTTCCATATTTAATTGATTGTTCAGAGTGGAAGGTTCCATGAGAACCTGTAAACCCTTGGCATATAAGTTTAGTATTTTTATTAATTAAAACTGACATTTTATTTCACTTGTTTTACAATTTTTTTTGCTGCATCTCCTAAATCACTTGCAGAGATTATCTTTAATCCAGATTCGTCTAATATCTTTTTACCTTCCTCAGAATTTGTTCCGGCGAGTCTTACTACAAGTGGTATATCTATTTTAGTTTCTTTTGCGGCCTCAACAATACCTTGTGCAAGGACATCACATCTCATTATACCGCCAAAAATATTTATCAATATTCCTTTAACATTTTTGTCAGATAAAATTATTTTAAATGCTGCTGAAACTTTTTCTTTAGATGCGCCACCCCCTACATCTAAAAAATTTGCTGGTTCTTGACCATGTAATTTAATTATATCCATTGTAGCCATTGCCAATCCTGCTCCGTTTACCATACATCCAATAGTTCCATCTAATTTTATATAAGCTAAATCATGTTTACTTGCCTCTATTTCTGTAGGATCCTCTTCATTCAAATCTCTTAATTCTAATAATTCTGGATGTTTAAAAATTGCGTTATCATCGAAACTGATTTTTGCATCAAGACAAACAATATTATTTTCTTTTGTAAGTATAAGTGGATTGATTTCAATTAAGCTAGCATCAGTTGAAATGAATGTTTTATAAATTGACTTTATAATCTTGATACATTTTAGGTTGGCGTCATCATCTAAATTAAAATTTTGAACTATTTTTTTACAATCCTCATCTTTGATATCCCCCGAAAAATTAATTTTGATAGTGCTGATTTTGCTTGGATCTTTTTTTGCAACCTCCTCTATGTCCATCCCGCCCTGATCACTTGAGATAAAAGCTATTTTGGAACTTGCTCTGTCAATAAGACAGGATAAATAAAATTCTTTTTTAATATTTGACGGCTCTTCAAGATAAAGTCTTTTAACTTCCTTGCCATTAGGTCCTGTCTGATGAGTAACTAATTTTTTTCCTAATAAATCTTTTGCAGCTTTTTCGAGGTCAACTAAATTATCTAATATTTTAACTCCACCGGCCTTACCTCTCCCACCAGCGTGGATTTGTGCTTTAAGAACATATTTTTTAAGATTGAGTTTTTTTGCTTTTTCTAAAACTTCTTGTACAGTAAAACAAGCTTCTCCNTTAGGAACTATGGCGCCAAATTTTTTTAAAAGTTGTTTAGCCTGGTGTTCGTGAATATTCATTACTTTTTCAAGCTAGGGTCAATTTTTAGTGCTGCCTCCCAAAGCTTATTCACAGCATTGACAGAATTAACAAATTCTGTTTTTTCTTTTTCGTCAAGTTCAATTTCAACTATTTTTTCTACTCCATTTTTTCCTATAACGACTGGAACACCTGCGTAAATTCCTTTAAAGCCATATTGACCCTCTAAGTGCGCGGCGCAAGGTAGTTGCAGTTTCTTATCACCCAAGAATGCTTCAGCCATTTGTACTCCTGAAGCAGCTGGCGCATAATATGCGGAGCCTTTTTCTAAAAATTTTACAATTTCAGCTCCACCATCTCTTGTTCTTTGATTAATGCTTTCGAGTTTTTCTTTTGAAATAACACCTGAATTGACAAGATCTAATAAAGGTTTTCCAGATACTTTAGTGAATCTTGGCATAGGTACCATCGTATCTCCATGGCCCCCCATGACCATTGCATCTATCTCTTTTACNGGAACCTTTAGCTCTTCTGATAAAAAAAGTTTAAATCTCGAGCTATCTAATATTCCCGCCATACCAACGACCTTTTTGGCNTCAAGCTGAGAATATTTTTGGAAAGCCATTACCATAACATCGAGAGGATTTGTTATACAAATTATAAAAGCTTCCGGAGAATTTTTTTTAATTCCTTCTGCAACTTGTTTAATTATTTTAAGATTGATACCTAGTAAATCGTCTCTACTCATACCAGGTTTTCTAGGGACCCCAGCTGTTATAATTATGACATCAGAGTTTTTAATATCTTCGTATTTATCCGTCCCTGAAAATTTTACATTGAAACCATCAACTGATGATGATTGGGCAATATCAAGAGCTTTTCCTTTAGCAATACCACTAGCTACATCAAAAAGAACTACTTCATTTACTAATTCTTTAACCCCTATCAAGTGAGCTAAAGTTCCACCAATTTGTCCTGCTCCAATCAAACTTATTTTTTTCATATTTTCCTTTATGTTATTTCATTGTTGGCATTACGAACTCAGGATCTGAACCAATCCCTGACGGCCAACGTGATGTGATAGTTTTTAGTTTAGTGTAAAACTTTACACCTTCAGGTCCATGCATATGNAAGTCCCCAAACAAAGATCTTTTCCATCCTCCAAAACTGTGAAATGCAACAGGGACAGGAATAGGTATATTTATGCCTACCATCCCAACTTTAATTTTATTTGCAAAAGTTCTTCCTACATCTCCATCTCTGGTATAAACGCTTGTCCCATTACCGAATTCATGATCGTTAATCAATTTAATCGCGTCATTAAAATCTTTAACTCTTACGACAGAAAGCACTGGACCAAAAATTTCCTCATTATAAATTCTCATATTTTTTGTGACATTATCAAACAAGCAACCACCAATGAAAAAACCATTCTCATATCCTTGAAGTTTAATGTCTCGACCATCCACAACTAATTTTGCGCCTTCTTTTACTCCTAAATCAACATAACCTTTTACTTTTTCCAAATGCTCTTTTGTAACTAAAGGTCCCATTTCAGAATTTTTATCTAGGCCCGGACCAACCTTTAAAGCTTCAACTTTTTTTGATAATTTTTCTACAAGTTTGTCACCAATCCCTCCTACTGCTACTGCAACAGATTGAGCCATACATCTTTCTCCTGCAGAACCATAAGCTGCTCCCATAAGACCGTTGACAGCTTGATCCATATCGCAATCTGGCATTACTACACAATGATTTTTTGCTCCACCCAATGCTTGCACCCTTTTTTCATTTTTCGCAGCATTTTCATAAATATATTTTGCTATTGGTGTTGAACCTACAAAACTTACAGCTTTTATATCTTTGTTTGTTAATATNGAGTCAACTACCTCTTTATCACCATTTACTACATTTAAAACCCCATCGGGTAAACCAGCTTCCGAGAAAAGTTGAGCGAGACGAATAGAGCATGAAGGATCTTTTTCAGAGGGTTTTAAAATAAAAGTATTTCCGCAGGCAATTGCCATTGGAAACATCCACATTGGAACCATCGCAGGGAAATTAAAAGGTGTGATTCCTGCACAAACACCTAAAGGCTGTCTCATAGACCAGCTATCTATGTTTGTTCCAACATTCTCAGTAAATTCTCCTTTAAGCATTTGAGGAATACCACATGCAAACTCAACTATTTCAAGACCTCTTGTAAGAGAACCTTTTGCATCCTCATAAACTTTTCCATGTTCTGAAACAATNAGTTTNGTCAATTCATCATAATTTTTTTCAATTAATTCTTTGTATTTAAAAATTATNCTAGCTCTTTGAAGAGGAGTAACTTGAGACCATTTTTCNAAAGCTNTTTTTGCNTTTTCTACNGCATGGTCCAAATCAGATTTTGTTCCAAGTATTACTTCTGACTCTTGAGCNCCNGTNGCAGGGTTGAAAACNTTNCCTTTNCTCGACGACGATCCTTTNTANATCTTACCGTTTATATAATGTTGAATTAAATTCATCGGCGAAATTATTTAATTAAGTAATTAGCTAGTTGCAAGCATTTTCTTAATTGAGGCTATTGCTTTTGCTGGATTTAAACCTTTGGGGCAAGCATTAGTACAA
>FUFK010042049.1_pt1 | contig 27399 bp, 25 predicted proteins | sample 1021851 | NCBI WGS metagenome assembly FUFK01 (sample SAMEA51879418, study PRJEB19060) | metagenome
TTCTTGTAGTAAATGGTACTTCAGATATTCAGGTGAGTGAAGAGCAGGCTCAAAAACTGGCAGAGTCGAATGAAAATTCAGAGTTAGCGATTCTGGATCAAATGAATCACATTTTCAGAAAAATTGAAACGAAAGATCGACTGGTAAATACGAAATCATACAATGAACCAAACTTACCTTTACATCCCGAGCTAGTTTCAATATTAACTGAATTTGTAAAGGAACTTGACTAAATTATGGGTAAGAAAAAGGCATTCGCACTTCGGGTAGATGAAGATATGCTAAAAGCGATCGAGAAATGGGCAGCTGATGAATTCAGAAGTACCAATGGACAGATCGAGTGGATGCTTAACAAAGCCCTGAAAGACGCAAAGCGATACCCCAAACCAAAAAACGACCAGGAATAATGTTCAAAATAGTATTTTCAGACATTGACGGCACACTATTAAATGCAGATCGTGACCTATCACCACTTACCATACAAACCATTAAATCGCTGGAAGAAAGAGATATACCCTTCATTTTAATAAGTTCAAGAATGCCTGCAGCCATGCGCCATCTTCAGCAAAAGCTAGGGATAGAGCATCACCCGATTATATCCTATAATGGCGGACTCATTCTTGTAGATAGAAAAGCTGTAAGTTCTACGGAAATTCCAATTAGTGCTCTTGAAAGTTTACATCAATTTAATATCGCATATGATGTGCATTTAAGTCTTTTTCATGCTGATGAATGGTATGTCCCCAGAGAAGATTTCTGGACGCGAAGGGAAATTAATAACACCAAGGTACAACCTGATTTGAAAAGTAATGCTGAGGTGTTAGAGACCTGGAAAGCTGCTGGGAAGGGCGCGCATAAGATCATGGCAATGGGCGAAGAAGAAAAGATCGATAAGATTAGGGATTTTCTTATTGAAAATCATGGTGAGGATCTTCATTTATACCGAAGCAAACCGAGTTATCTTGAGATCGCAGCCCGAAAGATATCAAAGCTTACTGCGGTGGAGCATTTGCTAAAAGAACATTTTCGTTTACCGCTCTCGCAAAGTATGGCGTTTGGAGACAATTATAACGATCGTGAAATGCTGCAGGGAGTTGGTTTAGGAATCGCTGTAGGAAATGCCAAGCCTGAAGTACTTGAAGTTGCACATATGGTTACCGCATCAGGAAAGGAAGATGGTGTAGCTCAAAGTATTCGCGAAATCCTTTTGCAATAATTTAGAAGTAAATCGGCAGAAATTATAAAAATTGTATTTTGCCGATCAACTTTTAAAATTCTATGGAAACAGCTGCCTTATTCACCAATGATGCGATCGTCTTTGGACTATTAATGATCGCTCTGGGTTTTGTATTTTACACCTCTTCTAAAAAAGAAGGGTTCTGGAGTAAATTTTATCAAGTCGTTCCCGCACTACTTATGTGCTACCTNATNCCNGCGATATTTAATTCGGTNGGNCTCATAGATGATGACATTTCACAACTTTACTTTGTAGCCAGTCGCTACCTCTTACCTGCGGCTCTNGTATTAATGACTTTAAGTATNGACCTGAAGGCAGTATTCAACCTTGGNCCNAAAGCTCTNATTATGTTNTTTGCNGGAACNNTGGGTATCGTTCTTGGNGGACCGCTCGCGATNTTACTCATNTCTGCATTTTCTCCGGAAACTGTAGGCGGTGTTGGTCCAGACGCAGTTTGGCGAGGNCTCTCNACNATTGCTGGTAGNTGGATTGGTGGCGGNGCAAACCAGGCCGCAATGCTCGAAATCTANGAATANAANCAGGANCTNTACGGTGGGATGGTNCTTGTCGANATTATAGTTGCCAACCTCTGGATGGCNATNGTATTNATGGGAATTGGAAAAAATGAAGCAATTGATCGATGGCTGCAGGCCGACAATTCCGCCATTGAAGAACTTAAAGTTAAAGTTAGNANCTACGCAGAGAGCGTCAANAGGATCCCAATGTTACCAGATTTTATGATCATGCTGGCGCTGGCATTTGGAGCAGTTGGCATCGCACATTGGGGCGCAGATGGAATTTCTACATACCTAANCGCGAATTTTGATATTTTCAACGATAGCAAAAGCGCACTTTCCTCCTTCTCTTCCCAGTTCTTCTGGATGATAACGATCGCTACTGCNCTGGGTATCATGTTCTCGTTTACGAAATTTAAGAAATACGAAGGTGCNGGNGCCAGTAAAATTGGAAGCATATTNATATACATCCTCGTNGCTACTATTGGAATGAAAATGGACCTAACTTCAGTATTTGATAATCCGGGACTTCTGGCGATAGGCCTCGTATGGATATTAATACATGTGATTGTCCTGGTTATAACCGCNAAATTAATCAAAGCCCCNTACTTTTTCTTAGCCGTGGGAAGCCAGGCTAACGTTGGTGGGGCNGCATCAGCTCCAGTAGTTGCAGCAGCCTTTCATCCATCTCTTGCTACAGTAGGTGTACTATTGGCAGTCTTTGGCTATGTAGTGGGTACTTATGGCGCTATTTTATGTACNATTTTAATGCAATTAGCNGCTACCAGTTAGTAATAAACAGAAAAATATAAGATATTTGCGCACTTTAAAACTGCATCCCANAATGAAAAAATTAGCTCTTCTTTTAGTTATTCTGATCAGCATTAGTGCCTGTTCCGAAAAAGAAAGCAACCTGATTGTAAGCGGAGAGATCAAAGGTCTCAAAAAAGGAACTTTGTACCTTCAAAAAATTGAAGANACTGCATTGGTAAATGTAGACTCAGTCCTGGTAACCGGTGACCCCAACTTTTCTATGGAAACCTATTTAGAGAGTCCCCAGATCATGTACCTTTATCTAGAAAAAGTTGATAATAACCAGTATGATGATCGTATAGATTTCTTTGCAGATAAAGGACAGATCACTATTAATACAAAACTAGATAAGTTTGAAACCAGTGCAGAAGTAATTGGATCTGTTAACCAGAAGAAGCTGGTAGAATATAGAAAAATGATAAGCAGGTTCAATGATCAAAACCTCGATCTGATCAAAGCAAGTTTTGAAGCAGAAAAAGATCAGGATGAGGAGAAACTGATGGAAATTGACCAGAAGTATGATAAATTGCTGCGAAGAAAATACCTTTATACTGTAAACTTTGCGTTGAACAATAAGCAACATGAAATAGCACCGTATCTTGCACTATCTGAAGTTTTTGATGCTAACATCAAGTACCTGGATACAATTTATAATTCCCTGGATCCAAAGATCAAGAAGTCCAAGTATGGTCAGGAATTGAAAAGCTTCTTGAAGGAAAGCAGAAAAGAGGAAAAACTGGAAGATAAAGTCCAGGCCAAGGAAGTTGAAAATTCCTAGTTTAGCATAAAATATAACGAAAAGGAGCCATTTGGCTCCTTTTTTTATTTCTTAATATTTCTTTGGGTCAAAAGAAGAACAGTGTTCCATATTTTGTAAAAAAAACAAATATGAATAAGACGAATACCGAATATGACCTGATCTGCGCCGGTGGAGGTATTATGAGTGCAAGCCTTGCTCTTATGCTGAAATTGATAGATCCNGAAATCAAGATCATTATCTTTGAACGATTGGATAAGATCGCCCAGGAAAGTACCAAAGCATGGAATAATGCCGGGACTGGACATTCAGCATTCTGTGAACTTAACTATACTCCGGAGCAGGAAGATGGCTCTATAGATATTTCCAAAGCTATTAATACTTTCCAGCAATTTGAGAAATCGAAACAGTTCTGGGCTTATTTGACTAGTCAGGAATTGTTAAAGGATCCTCAGAGTTTTATTCATAGTATTCCGCATCATGCATGGGTGCGAGGGGAAGATAATGTCAAATTTCTTAAGAAGAGGTTCGAGCGTATGAGTTCTGAATTCATGTTTGAAGAAATGGAATTCACCAAAGATCATGAGAAGATGAAAAAGTGGTTCCCGCTTATCATGAAAGACCGTGAACCTGATGAAAAAATGGCGGCTACCCGAATGGAATTGGGAACTGGCGTAAACTTCGGTTCTCTTACAGAACAATATTTTGATCTTTTAGAAAATCATTTTGAAGTTCCGGTTATAAGAAACACGGAAGTTCTGGACATTGATCCAGATGGACCCGATGACTGGTCTGCTATAGTGAAAGATCTGAATACCGGTGAAAAATCCTACTACGACGCAGAACATATTTTCATAGGTACTGGAGGAGGTGCTTTACCTCTATTACAAAAAGTCGAGATCCCTGAAAAAGATGGCTATGGAGGCTTTCCAGTGAGCGGACAATGGCTTTCTTGTACAAACAGAGATGTTATCGAGCAACATGATGCCAAAGTGTATAGCAAGGCTGGTGTTGATGCACCTCCAATGTCTGTTCCTCATCTGGATTCGAGGTTTATAGATGGTAAGAAAGAGTTGCTATTTGGACCATTTGCCGGTTTCAGCACCAAATTTCTGAAGGAAGGATCGATTCTTGATCTTCCTAAATCTTTACGTTTTGACAATATTCCATCTATGTGGGGTGTTTTCTGGCACAATCTTCCGCTTACCACTTATCTAATTGACCAGGTACGAATGAATCACGAAGACCGGGTTGATGAATTAAAGGTTTTTCTTAAAGATGCTAAACCGGAGGATTGGGAATTGAAAGTGGCTGGCCAGCGAGTTCAAATTATAAAACGTGATGAGGAACAGGGTGGTGTACTGGAATTTGGAACAGACGTAGTTCATAGTAAAGATGGTAAAATAACAGCTTTGCTCGGAGCTTCCCCAGGTGCTTCTACTGCTGTACATATAATGCTGGAAGTTATGCAGATTGCATTTCCAGAGAAACTAAGGAATAAAGAATATCGTAAAAAATTAGATAAGATGATTCCATTCTGGAACAGAGATGTTCGTGAAGACAAAGAAGGCTTTAAAGCTGTTCAGGAGCGTGCCAGTAAGTTGTTGCAACTTGACGCTCTGCACTAAGAATAAAATTTTTGATTACAGAAAAAGGCCTCTCAAATGAGAGGCTTTTTTTATACCGAAGGAAATATGCTTCCGATATTGCTAAGAACTCGTNTTAACCGAATATTTTTTTACGCAAAAANGCTCNTCCTTTCGGAGAAGCTTTTCATAAAGAGCCGATGGAGGGACTCCCTTCGACTGCGCTCAGGGCAGNCTTCTCGTCCCTTTCATATTNAAANAAAAAAGCTTCCCCTTTCAGGGAAGCTTTTTGTTAAGAGCCGATGGAGGGACTCGAACCCACGACCTGCTGATTACAAATCAGCTGCTCTAGCCAGCTGAGCTACATCGGCAACTTATTAAAGTGCGTTAAGTTTCTCGACAAGGTCTTTCGCCTTCTTCTCAAGATCCTTCTCGATNTCTCTAAAGTGTTTCTGTTTGTTTTCAACGTCACGTCGATTGATCTCTCTGATCAACTCATCGTAATCGCTGATAGCTTCGTCCACGATTGCTTCAGACTTNTTGTCATCTTTCTTCGGGTTAGCCATTTGGTGAATATAGGCAGCATCGATGATGTCTCCCATTACGTAATTCACATTTTTCTTAAGCAGTCTTTTACTAGCCATTATCATTTAATTTCGGCTGCGAATTTAAACTATTTTTCGAAATGAAAATGATTTTTATGAAAATTTAATTCTGATATTTTTTTCAGGATATCGAGTGCTTCAGGCATATGTCTCGAAGCGTTCATACTATTGAACCTGTGCAGTAGTTTTCCATCTTTACCAAAAACGAAGGTTTCTCTTCCGGGAAGAAGCCCCAATAGACTTGCTTTCACATTAAATGCATCTCTAGCTTTTTTGTTTCGATCAGAAAGGAAAATGTATGGCAAATTATATTTTTCACTGAATTTCGCGTGAGAGGCAGTAGTATCTGCACTAATCCCAATAACTTCGGCACCCAGATCCTGGAATTCCTGGTAACTATCACGAAAACTACAGGCTTCCTTTGTACATCCCGGAGTAAAATCCTTTGGGTAAAAATAGACTACGAAAGCTTTCTCACCTACGAGTTCTCTAAAACTAAAATCATTGCGATTCTGATCCTTTAACATAAGATCCGGCACTAAATCCCCCTTTTTCATCATTCTCCTTTATAAGTAACATAATTACGCGGAGTCTCATACAGCGTAACTTTCAGGTCGTGTGTTTCTTTAATTTGTTTCCGAAGTTTATTCCATATGACTACCGAAATATTCTCAGCAGTGGGATTCAGGTTCTTAAACTCAGCAACCTCAACATTCAGGTTCTTATGATCAAATGCATCTTCAACTTCTGTTCGAATAAGGTCTTTCAGAATTTTCAAATCCATCACAAAACCAGTTTCCGGATCAATTTCGCCAGTCACAGATACGATAAGCTCATAATTATGACCATGATAATTTGGATTACTGCATTTCCCAAAAACCTCGCGGTTCCTGGCATCATCCCAGTCTTTTCTGTAAAGTCGATGGGCTGCATTAAAATGAGCTTTTCTGTGAACGGTTACTCTCATTGCTGAATGTGTGAATAATATTTATCAAAGATGATCTTAAACCATTCAGTATAAATAGAAGGGTTCGCTTGCATGTCTTCTTCTATTGCTTCCAGTGACATCCACTTCCACTCTGCTACTTCATCTGGATTTAGATTGGGCTCACCTTCAAAATATCCTACGAGAATATGATCGAATTCATGCTCTGTAAGACCATTATCAAACGGCGCTTTATATATAAAAGAAATGGTGTCTTTGAGATCTGTTGAGAAACCCATCTCTTCCTGTAATCTTCGCTTTCCCGCCTCGATATTGGATTCCCCCTCGCGCTGGTGACTACAGCAGGTATTGGTCCAAAGACCAGGTGAATGATATTTTGACAAAGCTCTTTGTTGAATCATCAATTCATTCTTATCATTAAAAACAAATACCGAAAAAGCTCTATGAAGCAATGCTTTTTCGTGGGCTTCGATCTTCTCCATTAGCCCTATTTGCTCATCCTTTTCGTTAACTAATATTACTTTTTCCTGCGCCATTATTAAATTTGAAGCTCAAATGTACAAAATCAGGGTTTTGTTTCATAAGGATGCCGATTAAGCAAATCCTAAAGTTTTCCGAAGAAAGCAGACATTCTAAACTTTGCTAAATGCCACGCTTATAAAACCAGCAATCCTGTGATTACGTTTATATGTTTGCGACTTGTTGGGAAAACGATCGCTATGAAAAAAAAGGAGTCTGTGGGGGACTCCTTTATCATTTCAGTAAACTTCTACTTTAGCAATCATTGAAAGTATAAGGCACATATATAAATCCTTAAAATAATCTTACTTTTGCAGCTGCAAATATCCGTTATGAAGCAGTACCAAAAAGAGATCAATAAAAGAAGAACATTCGGGATCATATCTCACCCAGATGCCGGTAAAACTACCTTAACTGAAAAACTACTTTTGTTTGGAGGAGCCATTCAGGAAGCTGGAGCGGTGAAATCTAACAAGATCAAAAAAGGAGCTACCAGTGACTTTATGGAGATCGAACGTCAACGTGGGATCTCGGTAGCAACCTCTGTACTTGCTTTTGAATACAAGGATATTAAGATTAATATCCTGGATACTCCGGGGCATAAGGATTTTGCTGAAGATACCTTTCGAACGCTAACTGCTGTAGATAGTGTAATCGTCGTGATTGATGTTGCCAAAGGTGTAGAAGAGCAAACTGAAAAGCTTGTGGAAGTTTGCCGTATGCGGAATATTCCCATGATCGTTTTTATTAATAAACTGGATCGTGAAGGAAAAGATGCCTTTGAACTCCTGGATGAAATTGAACAAAAACTGAATCTCAAAGTAACTCCTCTTAGTTTTCCAATTGGAATGGGGTATGACTTTAAAGGAATTTATAATATCTGGGAAAAGAATGTAAACCTTTTCACAGGTGATCCTAGAAGGGATATTGAAGAAACTATAGAGATCGATGACCTGCAGAATGAGGAACTTGATCATTTAATTGGTGATAAAGCTGCAAATAACTTGCGTGATGAGCTCGAATTAGCACAGGGAGTTTATCCAGACTTTGACAGACAGGACTACCTGGATGGTAAATTACAACCTGTATTTTTTGGGTCTGCTTTGAATAATTTTGGAGTACGTGAACTACTGGACTGTTTTATCAAAATAGCACCACCTCCCCGCCCAAAAGAAAGCGATACCCGACTTGTAAGACCTGAAGAAGAAAAATTCACTGGTTTTGTATTTAAAATTCACGCGAATATGGATCCGAAACATCGGGATCGATTGGCGTTCATAAAAATAGTTTCCGGTAAATTCGAACGAAATAAAAATTACCTACATGTTCGGAATAATAAGAACATGAAGTTTTCTTCACCAAATGCATTTTTTGCTGAGAAGAAAGAAATTGTGGACACCTCCTATCCTGGAGACATTGTAGGACTTCACGATACAGGTAGTTTTAAGATTGGTGATACGTTAACTGAAGGTGAGAACCTGATGTATAAAGGTATTCCTAGCTTTTCACCAGAACACTTTAGATATATAAACAATGCCGATCCTATGAAATCCAAGCAATTGGAAAAAGGGATCGACCAGTTAATGGATGAAGGTGTTGCCCAGTTGTTTATCCTGGAACTTAATGGCAGGAAGGTAATTGGAACCGTTGGTGCACTACAGTTCGAAGTTATTCAATACCGCCTCGAACATGAATACGGAGCGAAGTGTACCTATGAAAATCTTAATGTACATAAAGCTACCTGGGTTGAAGCAGAAAATGAGAAGTCTGAAGAGTTCAAGGAATTCAAACGTGTGAAATCAAAATACCTTGCGAAAGATAAATCCGGACAATTGGTATTTCTCGCAGATTCGCAGTTTTCACTACAAATGACACAGCAAAAATACCCTTCCATTAAATTTCATTACACTTCAGAATTTTAGAATGAGCAGAAATTTTAGTGAACTATAGAAACTAAACTTCCTTAAGATAGACTTATAAATTTCACTATTTTCGGGATAAACCTTTACTATGTCTCAGATAGATCAGTTCATTGCAGATTTCGCATCCCTTGTATGGGGAATACCACTTGTAATTTTATTAATAGGTGGTGGAATTTTTCTGCTGATCTATTCACGCTTTCTACCTTTTCGCTATTTGGGGCATTCTGTAGAAGTACTTAGAGGAAAATATAATAACCCTGATGATCCGGGAGATATCAACCATTTTCAGGCATTATCCACGGCTCTTTCCTCTACAGTTGGAATGGGAAACATTGCTGGTGTTGCCGTTGCCATTGCTGTTGGTGGACCTGGCGCTATATTCTGGTTGTGGATAAGTGCAATCGTTGGCATGGCTACGAAGTTTTTCACCAATACCCTTGCGGTCATGTATCGTGGAAAAGATTCCGAAGGAAAGATTCAGGGAGGTGTGATGTATTTTATCGTGGAAGGACTCGGTAAGAAATGGAAACCAATGGCTGCCTTTTTTGCGGTCGCTGGTCTGGTAGGTGCACTGCCAGTTTTTAACGTAAACCAGTTAACCCAGGCTATTAATTATATTCTGCTCGAGCCTAATGGTGTAGAAACAGGCTTTGGAACTAGTCTGGTCATAGGAATTATCCTGACTTTAATTACTACTATTGTTATTATAGGCGGACTGGATCGTATTAGCAAAACAGTTTCAAGATTAGTACCAGCAATGGTGCTACTTTATTTTGTGTCTGTGGTCGCGATACTGTTCGTGCATTATGATGTGGTACTCAGCTACTTTAGTATGATCTTTACCGACGCTTTTGCTGCGGAAAACTATAAGGGAGATCCTTTACTGGGAGGCGTCCTGGGAGGCTTGATCTTACTTGGGATACGTAGAGGTGCATTTTCTAATGAAGCTGGAATTGGAACTGCTACAATGGCTCACGGAGCCAGTAAAACATCTGAACCTGTCCGTGAAGGTCTTATAGCTATGCTGGGACCAGCAATTGACACGTTGGTTGTTTGTACGCTAACAGCAATGGCTATTCTCGTCACAGGTGTCTGGCAAACTGAAGATGTGAACGGGGTCAGCCTGACTGCGGCAGCTTTTGACGAATCAATACCATATGTAGGAAATTATCTATTACTGCTTTGTATACTAGCTTTTAGCGTATCCTCATTATTTTCTTATTCTTACTACGGAACAAAATGTTTGTCTTTCCTGGCCGGTGCTGAAAACAAGAAGTATTACAACTACGTATATATTCTTAGTATCCTACTTGGTGCTACCACCTCTTTAAGCTTTATTCTGAATCTTATTGATGGATTTTTTGCATTAATGGCGATCCCTACAATGATTGCCACTCTAATAATGGCTCCACGTGTAATGAAAGCAGCTAAAATATATTTTGCGAAGTATAGTTAAAAAGATTTCTAAAGTCTGGGAGTTAAACCATACTTTAGAAATCTTTTTACTGAAGTTTTATTACTGGAATTAAGCCTGCCCAGTTGGTCCGAAATTTAGTGGCACCGGTGCTTTATCGTAATCCTTAATCTCTCCATGAGCTTTCTCAAAGCGATGGATATTATCCCCCAGAGCTTTTAATAAACGCTTAGCATGCTGCGGAGTCAGGATGATCCTGGATTTTACCTTACTTTTAGGTCTTCCCGGCATGATATTCACAAAATCAACTACAAATTCGGATACTGAATGGTTGATGATAGCGAGATTGGAATATGTCCCTTCTGCAACCGCTTCATCCAGTTCTATATTGATCTTACCTTTATCCTGATTCTTTTTATTGTCGTCACTCATAATTTAATTTTTAAGCTCATAAGATATAAAATATTGATTAGGCTTTTCTCTTGTAGCTAACAAAATCGGTGCTTACAGGTTCTATCTTCTTTTCCCTAAATTCAGCTGCAATCTGTCCGCGATAATAAGTAGCGCGGTTCACCACATGAAATATAATATCACTAATTGAATTTTGATGAGATTCATTTTTAGTGTCTGAGAATGAAATATTTTCATCCAGTTCTCTCTCATCCAGAATTTCCAGAGCAACCTGNTAATTACGCTCTTCNATCTCTTTNAATTTCTCAGGTTCCCGAACTTTCCAGATATCAATCACATCACCATCAGTAATTCTATTATTCCACAAGGTATGGGAATTAAGAATATGGGATATAAGTTTCTTCGAACTTTCCGCTATCACATAATGCAGATCTCCATCGTTGAATTTAGAAATGATTTCAAGGTTAGTTTCATGAGAATACTGAAGTATCTCTTTCATAAATTTCTTCATGCTACAAAGATGAGTATAAATAAAAAAGGCTCCGCAATGAGCGGAGCCTTTTAAGATAAACTTATCAGGGAATTAGTTATAATTAACTTCCTGTTTCTTCTCAAGCATTTCGTCGAATTCCTCTTTAGAACCAACGATAATACTATCGTACTTTCTCATACCTGTACCTGCTGGAATTCTATGTCCAACAATTACATTTTCCTTCAATCCTTCAAGCTTGTCGATCTTACCGCTTACTGCAGCTTCGTTCAACACCTTAGTTGTTTCCTGGAAGGAAGCAGCCGAAATGAATGACTTAGTCTGTAGCGATGCTCTCGTAATACCTTGCAGTACTGGATTAGCAGTTGCAGTGATCACGTCTCTTGCAGTTGCAAGATTCTTATCCTCTCTTCTAAGAATTGAATTCTCATCTCTTAGATCTCGTGGGGTAATGATCTGTCCAGGTTTCAATCTTTCTGAATCACCAGCATCTTCAACTACTTTCATTCCGAATAACTTATTGTTTTCGTCAATGAAATCTGCTTTATGTACTAGTTGATTCTCAAGGAAGATCGTATCACCTGGATCAACAATCCTTACTTTACGCATCATCTGTCTTACTACAACTTCAAAGTGCTTATCATTAATTTTCACACCCTGTAGTCGGTAAACTTCCTGAACTTCGTTTACAAGGTACTGTTGTACCGCGTTTGGTCCTTTAATATTCAAGATATCTTCAGGAGTAATAGACCCATCAGATAATGGCATTCCTGCTCTCACGTAGTCATTCTCCTGTACGAGAATCTGGTTAGATAGTTTAACCAAATATTTCTTAACCTCTCCAAGTTTAGATTCTACAATGATCTCACGATTACCTCTTTTGATTTTTCCGAACGATACAACACCATCAATCTCAGATACAACTGCTGGATTAGACGGGTTACGTGCTTCGAAAAGCTCGGTCACTCTTGGAAGACCCCCTGTAATATCACCTGCTTTAGATGATTTACGTGGAATCTTAACCAAAATCTTACCTACACCAATCTTTTCAGCATTGTCAACCATTAGGTGAGCTCCTACTGGTAGGTTGTAAGAACGAATTACTTCATCCTTCTTCCCTAAGATATGTAATGTTGGGATCAACTTCTTGTTTCTGGATTCAGAGATCACTTTCTCCTGGAATCCTGTCTGCTCATCGATCTCAACCTGGTAAGTAACACCCTGGTCAATATTTTCATATTTGATCTTACCGGCAAATTCAGAAATAATCACACCATTATAGGGATCCCAGGTACAGATGACATCACCTTTAGTAACCTTGGCTCCATTCTCGATATTGATCTGAGAACCGTAAGGGATGTTGTTATTACTCAATACAACCCCTGTCTTCTTATCCTTGATCTTAAGTTCAGCAGTACGAGAGATCACGATGTCTGCAGTTCCACCATCAGGGGCTTCACCTTTAACAACTTTTAGATCTTCGATCTCTGCAACACCATCAAATCTTGCTTCTAGTTTATTATCTTCAGAAATGTTACCTGCAATACCTCCTACGTGGAATGTACGTAGTGTAAGCTGTGTACCAGGTTCTCCAATAGACTGTGCAGCCACAACACCAACAGCTTCACCTGTTTGTACGATCTTGTTAGTTGCAAGGTTTCTACCGTAACACTTGATACAGATTCCTTTCTTCGCCTCACACGTAAGTGGTGAACGAACTTCAACACCTTCGATTGGTGCAGCTTCGATCTTAGCTACAATTTCTTCAGTAATCTCTTCATTCGTTCCAACAATAAGCTCATCTGTTGAAGGGTTTACTACATCATGTAAGGAAATACGTCCAAGGATTCTCTCACCTAATGATTCTACAATTTCTTCATTCTTCTTGAGTGGCTTAACTTCTACACCTCTTAAAGTTCCACAATCGTCCTCATTAACGATTACATCCTGTGAAACATCTACCAGACGACGGGTCAAGTAACCAGCATCGGCAGTTTTAAGTGCTGTATCGGCAAGACCTTTACGAGCACCGTGAGTTGAGATAAAGTATTCAAGAATTGAAAGACCTTCCTTAAAGTTAGAAAGAATCGGGTTTTCAATAATTTCACCACCACCAGAGTTCGATTTCTTAGGCTTGGCCATCAATCCACGCATACCGGTTAACTGACGAATCTGTTCCTTCGAACCACGCGCACCAGAATCAAGCATCATATAAACAGAGTTAAACCCTTGCTTGTCTTCACGAATACGCTTCATTGCAAGATCGGTAAGACCTGCATTGGTGGAAGTCCAGATATCAATTACCTGATTATAACGTTCGTTGTTGGTTATAAGACCCATATTATAGTTTCCTATTATACCTTCAACCTGCTCGTTAGCTTCATCAATCATGGATTGCTTCTCTTCAGGGATAATAATATCACCTAAACTGAAGGAAAGTCCACCACGGAAAGCGAATCCATATCCTAGACCTTTGATCTCATCAAGGAATTCTGAAGTTTCAGGAACACTAGTAATTCTTAGAATATTACCAATGATCTCACGAAGTGATTTCTTAGTAAGTACTTCATTGATGTAACCGGCCTTTTCAGGAACAGCTTCATTAAATAATACTCTACCAACAGTGGTATCCTTGATCATATAAACCAATTCACCTTCTTCGTTGAAATCTTTAGTTCTAATCTTAATACCTGCATTAAGGTCAACACGCTTCTGGTTATAAGCAATAACTAGCTCTTCCGCAGAATAGAACGTAAGTCCTTCACCTTTTACCGGCTCCTCTTTCGTACCAATCTTATGTTTGGTCATATAGTAAAGACCCAAGACCATATCCTGAGATGGTACTGTAATTGGAGAACCGTTTGCAGGGTTCAAAATATTGTGAGAAGCAAGCATTAATAACTGTGCTTCAAGGATAGCCTCTGGCCCAAGTGGTAAATGAACTGCCATCTGGTCACCATCGAAATCGGCGTTAAATGCAGTACATGCAAGTGGGTGAAGCTGAATTGCCTTACCTTCAATAAGTTTAGGCTGGAATGCCTGGATTCCCAGACGGTGAAGCGTAGGAGCACGGTTTAATAATACCGGATGCCCTTTAAGCACATTTTCCAGAATGTCCCAAACTACAGGTTCTTTTTTGTCTATGATCTTCTTCGCAGACTTCACTGTTTTTACAATACCTCTTTCTATCAGTTTTCTGATAATAAAAGGCTTGTAAAGCTCGGCTGCCATATTCTTCGGAAGACCACACTCAAACATTTTAAGTTCTGGTCCAACAACAATTACAGAACGTGCTGAATAATCCACACGCTTACCAAGTAAGTTCTGACGGAAACGTCCCTGCTTACCTTTCAATGAATCTGAAAGTGATTTAAGAGGACGGTTAGAATCAGTTTTTACTGCTGAAGATTTTCTTGTATTATCGAACAATGAATCCACAGATTCCTGAAGCATACGTTTTTCATTACGTAAGATCACTTCAGGAGCTTTGATCTCCATTAATCTTTTTAAACGATTATTACGAATAATCACACGACGGTAAAGATCATTTAAATCTGAAGTCGCGAAACGACCACCGTCAAGAGGCACCAAAGGTCTAAGTTCTGGCGGGATTACCGGCACAACTTTCATGATCATCCACTCTGGATTGTTCTCTCTGTTCTTATTCGCATCACGGAAAGCTTCCACAACCTGAAGACGTTTAAGTGCTTCAGTTTTACGTTGCTTCGAAGTTTCGTTATTCGCTTTGTGTCTTAGTTCATATGAAAGCTCATCAAGATCGATTCTCTTAAGNATCTCGATTAGACATTCNGCTCCCATTTTAGCGATAAATTTATTTGGATCGCTATCGTCCAGGTATTGATTCTCCTGAGGAAGTTCATCTAAAATATTTAGATATTCTTCTTCAGTAAGGAAGTCCATTTTTTGTAGCGCTTTCCCTTCTTCATCTGTCGCATTACCTGNCTGGATCACTACGTATCTTTCGTAGTAGATGATCATGTCAAGTTTTTTAGACGGCAGACCTAGCAAATAACCAATTTTGTTAGGTAAAGAACGGAAATACCAGATATGTGCTACAGGTACNACNAGGTTGATGTGACCNACACGATCTCTACGAACCTTTTTCTCGGTAACCTCAACTCCACAACGGTCACAAACGATTCCTTTATAACGGATTCTTTTGTATTTTCCGCAGGCACATTCATAATCCTTTACAGGACCAAAAATACGCTCACAGAACAATCCGTCACGCTCTGGTTTGTGCGTACGGTAATTGATCGTTTCAGGCTTAAGAACTTCACCACGAGATTCCGCAAGGATGGACTCTGGAGAAGCTAAACCTATAGAGATCTGGTTAAACCTCTGTACTGTATTTTTATCATTATTTCTAGCCATAATAACTGCTGCTAATTATTGTGAATATTCAGTTTAAACGGGACGCCGAAACGTCCCGGTAAAAACAGAATGTTATTCTTCAAGTTTAATATCCAAACCTAGACCTTTCAATTCGTGCATAAGTACGTTGAAAGATTCCGGCAATCCTGGTTCCGGCATTGGCTCACCCTTCACAATAGCCTCGTAAGTCTTAGCTCTACCAATAACGTCATCAGACTTCACTGTTAGAATTTCTCTTAGAGTACTAGATGCTCCGTAAGCTTCAAGAGCCCAAACCTCCATCTCTCCAAATCTCTGACCACCAAATTGTGCCTTACCACCAAGCGGTTGCTGAGTAATAAGTGAGTATGGTCCAATAGAACGAGCATGCATTTTATCATCGATCATATGACCAAGTTTAAGCATGTAGATCACACCAACAGTTGCACGCTGGTCAAATCTTTCCCCGGTTCCACCATCANATAGATAAGTATGACCGTATCTAGGTATTCCAGCTTTATCNGTTAGATCGTTGATCTCGTCGATAGTAGCACCATCAAAAATTGGTGTTGCGTACTTCTTCCCGTTCTTCTGTCCAGCCCATCCNAGNACTGTTTCATANATCTGTCCAATGTTCATACGTGATGGTACCCCAAGTGGGTTTAACACGATGTCTACTGGTGTTCCGTCCTCAAGGAATGGCATATCTTCCTGACGAACGATTCTTGCAACAATACCTTTGTTACCGTGACGTCCTGCCATCTTATCNCCTACTTTCAGTTTACGCTTCTTAGCGATATAAACTTTAGCCAGTTTAAGAATTCCTGATGGAAGTTCATCTCCAACAGATATGGTGAATTTTTCTCTTCTAAGGTTACCCTGAAGATCGTTCTCCTTGATTTTATAATTATGTAGAAGATCAGCTACAAGTTCATTAAGATGATCATCTGTAGTCCATGTGCCCGTAGTTAAGTGAGCATAATCGTCTACAGCGTTCAGCATCTTAAGAGTNTACTTCTTACCTTTCGGCATTACTTCTTCACCTAGATCATTCTGTACTCCCTGAGCAGTCTTTCCACCGATAATGGCGAATAACTTCTCAATAAGTTCAGCTTTTAAATTAGCGAATTTAGCATCGTACTTCTTCTCTAATGCCGCAACATCCTCTTTATCNTGAGCTCTCTTACGTTTGTCCTTGATCGCTCTTGCGAACAATTTCTTATTGATAACAACACCACTAAGCGATGGAGAAGCTTTAAGAGAAGCATCTTTTACATCACCAGCTTTGTCACCAAAGATCGCACGTAATAATTTTTCTTCTGGAGTAGGATCACTTTCTCCTTTAGGAGTGATCTTACCAATAAGAATATCACCAGGCTTCACTTCAGCACCAACTCTAATCATTCCATGCTCATCAAGGTCTTTAGTAGCCTCTTCAGAAACATTAGGAATATCATTTGTTAATTCTTCGTTACCCAGTTTTGTATCTCTAACTTCAAGCGAGTACTCATCAATATGTATAGAGGTGAAAATATCATCTCTTACCACTTTTTCTGAAATTACTATCGCATCCTCGAAGTTATAACCTTTCCAAGGCATGAAGGCAACCTTCATGTTTCTACCAAGAGCCAGCTCACCTTCTTCGGTTGCATAACCCTGGCAAAGAACCTGTCCTTTAGTAACTCTGTCCCCAACACTAACGATTGGTTTNAGGTTGATACAGGATCCCTGGTTAGTTTTACGGAATTTGATAAGATTGTAAGACTTTGAATCATCATCAAAACTTACCATTCTTGCTTCATCCGTACGATCGTACTTGATCACAATCTTGTTTGCATCAACGTACTCAACCTCTCCTTCACCTTCGGCATTGATCAATACACGAGAGTCTGTTGCNACCTGTCTTTCNAGTCCAGTTCCAACGATAGGAGAATCTGTTCTTAAAAGTGGTACAGCCTGACGCATCATGTTTGATCCCATCAACGCACGGTTGGCATCATCATGTTCCAAAAACGGAATTAGGGATGCGGAGATAGAAGATATCTGGTTTGGTGCAACATCGGTATAGTGGATCTCATTCGGATCTACAACCGGGAAGTCACCTTCCATTCGTGCAATTACACGATCTGTATTTATAGTACCATCATCCTTTAATGGAATGTTGGCCTGAGCAATCTTTTTACCTTCTTCCTCTTCAGCACTTAAGTAAATAGGCTCTTCGGAAATGTTTATTTTACCATCAGTAACACTTCTATAAGGTGTTTCGATGAATCCCATTCCGTTTACTTTAGCATAAACCGAAAGTGATGATATAAGACCAATGTTTGGACCCTCAGGAGTTTCAATAGGACAAAGTCTTCCGTAGTGAGTATAGTGAACATCACGTACCTCAAACCCTGCTCTTTCTCTTGATAAACCACCTGGTCCTAATGCTGAAAGTCGACGCTTGTGCGTGATTTCTGCAAGAGGGTTCGTCTGGTCCATGAACTGAGATAACTGGTTTGTTCCAAAGAATGAATTGATCACAGAAGATAAAGTCTTCGCATTAATCAAGTCGATTGGAGTAAACACTTCGTTATCACGAACGTTCATTCTCTCACGGATTGTTCTTGCCATACGTGCAAGACCAACACCGAANTGCTGNGANAACTGCTCACCTACAGTTCTAACACGACGGTTAGATAAGTGATCAATATCATCAATCTCAGCTTTAGANTTGATAAGNTCGATAAGATATTTNACAATGGTNATNATGTCTAATTTGGTAAGCACTTGCTTATCCATTTCAACTTCAAGACCAAGTTTTTTNTTCATTCTATATCTACCAACTTCTCCAAGGCTGTAACGCTGATCTGANAAGAAAAGCTTGTCGATAATTCCACGAGCAGTTTCCTCATCTGGCGGTTCAGCATTACGTAGCTGACGGTAGATATGTTCTACTGCCTCTTTTTCAGAGTTAGTAGGATCTTTTTGTAATGTATTATGAATGATCGCATAGTCACCAGTCTGATTATCCTCCTTATGTAGTAGAATTGTCTTAGATCCGGTTTCAAGAATTTCTTCTATGTGATCTTTTTCAAGTTCAGTATCACGGTCAAGAACAATTTCGTTACGCTCGATAGAAACAACCTCACCAGTATCTTCATCTACGAAATCCTCATACCATGTATTAAGTACTCTNGCCGCTAATTTACGACCAAGGTATTTTTTTAGTCCTGTTTTAGACACCTTCACTTCTTCCGCAAGGTCGAAGATCTCAAGNATATCCTTATCACGCTCAAATCCNATNGCACGGAAAAGAGTTGTTACAGGTAATTTTTTCTTACGGTCGATATAAGCGTACATAACGCTATTAATATCGGTCGCAAATTCTATCCATGATCCTTTGAAAGGAATTACACGGGCAGAATAAAGTTTTGTTCCATTTGCATGGAAAGATTGTCCAAAGAAAACCCCTGGAGAACGGTGTAGCTGAGATACTACTACTCGTTCAGCACCATTAATGCAGAAAGTTCCACTAGGTGTCATATATGGGATAGTTCCCAAGTATACGTCCTGTACGATTGTTTCAAAATCTTCGTGTTCAGGGTCGGTACAGTATAATTTAAGTCTAGCCTTAAGTGGTACACTGTAGGTCAATCCACGTTCGATACATTCCTGAATGGAGTATCTTGGTGGGTCCACAAAATAATCTAAGAATTCTAGTACAAATTGATTACGGGTGTCCGTAATGGGGAAGTTTTCTAGGAAGGTGTTGTAAAGACCTTCATTTCCCCGCGCTTCTGATTTTGTCTCTAATTGAAAGAAGTCCTGAAAAGACTTAATCTGCAGATCCAGAAAGTCCGGATAAGCAGGCTTGTTCTTAACAGAAGAGAAACTCAATCTTTCAGTTTGCTTTGCTAACATCAATGGACGGGATTATAATTTATTATATAAAAAATAGTGCGCTTGTTAAACGTTGAGTTCTATATACGCAAAATGGTTTAGACCTCCAGGAGTAATTCCTGAGGTCTAAACCTAAATAATATTGCTTGTGCTAAGCTTATTTAAGCTCAACCTCAGCTCCTGCTTCTTCTAGTTGTGATTTTAAAGCTTCTGCTTCGTCTTTAGCTACTCCTTCTTTTACTGGAGCTGGAGCACCATCTACTAATGCTTTAGCGTCTTTAAGACCAAGACCTGTAAGTTCTTTTACAAGCTTAACTACAGCAAGCTTAGATCCACCTGGAGCTTTAAGAATTACGTCGAATTCTGTTTGCTCTTCAGCTTCTTCACCACCAGCAGCACCACCACCAGCAACAGCTACAGCAGCAGCTGCAGGCTCGATACCGTATTCTTCTTTCAAAATATCAGCTAACTCATTTACTTCTTTTACAGTAAGGTTAACTAGTTGTTCTGCGAAATCTTTTAAATCTGCCATTTTCTATCGTTTTTAAAAAGTTCTTTAATTATAATTGTTAAAAAGTGCGTACTATATTATCCTTCCTTTTCAGAAAGGGTTTTAAGGATTCCTGCGATCTTTCCACCACCTGATTTAAGTGCAGAAACAACATTTTTAGCAGGAGATTGAAGTAATCCAATGATATCCCCAATAACTTCTTCTTTAGACTTGATGTTAACCAATGTCTCAAGATAATCATCACCTACGTAGATAGCTTCTTCAACAAAAGCACCTTTAAGTAGAGGTTTATCAGATTTCTTTCTAAAATCCTTAATTACTTTCGCTGGAGCATTTCCAGTTTCCGAAAGCAAAATTGATGTGTTACCCTTTAAAACTGTAGGAAGTTCTCCGAAATCTTTATCGGAAGCCTCCATAGCCTTAGCAAGCAACGTGTTTTTAACTACCGATAACTTAACGTCTGCTTTGAAACAGGCTCTACGTAAGTTAGAAGTACTTCCAGCATCAAGGCCAGAGATGTCAGCTAAATAGATAGTTTGGAATCCGGCTAGCTGGGCAGTTAAGTCTTCTATAACTTGTGATTTTTCTTCTCTTGTCATAATCGTAAATTATTGCTCAGTAAACCTTTTAGTATCTATCGCTACACTCGGGCTCATGGTGCTCGTCATATAAATACTTTTTATATAAACACCTTTAGATGCCTGAGGCTTCAATTTTACCAGCGTAGTTAATAATTCTCTAGCATTACCTGCGATCTTCTCAGCATCGAAAGACGCTTTTCCAATTGCAGCATGTACAATTCCTGTTTTGTCAACTTTAAAGTCGATCTTACCAGCCTTCACATCAGATACTGCCTTAGCGATATCCATAGTTACTGTACCGGTCTTTGGGTTAGGCATAAGACCTCTTGGTCCTAGAACACGTCCTAATGGACCAAGTTTTCCCATCACGCTAGGCATAGTGATGATAACATCAACATCTGTCCAACCACCTTTGATTTTCTCTAGGTATTCATCTAATCCAACGTAATCTGCACCAGCTTCTTTTGCTTCCTCTTCTTTATCCGGAGTTACAAGCGCAAGAACTTTAACATCCTTACCTGTTCCATGTGGAAGAGTTACAACACCTCTAACCATTTGGTTAGCTTTACGTGGATCTACGTTCAAACGAACTGCAAGATCTACAGAAGGATCGAAATTTGCGTTGGTAATATCCTTTATCAAAGCAGATGCTTCAGCAACCGTATACGTTTTACCGTTCTCGATCTTTCCCTGAGCTTCTTTTTGCTTTTTAGTTAATTTTGCCATTTTCTAATTTCTTTTTGGATTAAAACGGTGCTTCACCTTTTACAGTTATCCCCATCGAACGAGCTGTTCCGGCAACCATTTTCATTGCAGATTCAACAGTAAATGCGTTGAGATCCTGCATTTTGTCTTCTGCAATCGCTTTAATCTGATCCCAAGAAACACTAGCTACTTTTTTTCTGTTCGGCTCACCTGAACCTTTTTTAGTCTTTGCCGCTTCCATCAATTGTACTGCTGCAGGTGGAGTTTTGATCACAAAATCAAAAGACTTATCCTTATAAACAGTAATTGCTACTGGAAGTACCTTTCCTTGCTTATCCTGAGTTCTACCATTGAATTGCTTACAGAATTCCATGATGTTAACTCCGGCAGCACCTAAAGCAGGTCCAACTGGTGGTGACGGGTTAGCAGCACCTCCGCGAACTTGTAGTTTTACAACTTTACTTACTTCTTTTGCCATTTTTCAAATTTTTAAATGATAGTTTATTGAGTGGAAGCTTAAAAAACTATCAAAAAATATATGTAACAGTAATTTTTTATACTTTNTCTACCTGCATATAACTCAACTCTAATGGAGTTTTTCTNCCGAAAATCTTAACCATTACTTCAAGCTTACGCTTTTCTTCNTTGATCTTNTCAACAGTTCCATTNAAACCATTAAANGGACCNTCNATNACNTTGATTGTTTCNCCNATTGTGAATGGAATTGCAACATTGTCTGTNTTCACAGATAANTCATCNACCTTNCCNAGCATTCTATTCACNTCAGATTTTCTAAGTGGNACNGGGTCTCCCCCTTTNGTTTCACCTAGAAATCCAATAACNCCATTGATNCCTTTNATAATNTGAGGAATCTCACCGCTGATATTAGCTTGAATCATTACATAACCTGGAAAATAAACTCTTTCCTTATTTACTTTTTTCCCATTACGAATTTGTATTACTTTTTCAGTAGGCACAAGAACCTGGTCCACAAAATCTTCAAGACCCATATGAGCAATTTCTTTCTCTATATAGTCCTTAACTTTATTTTCCTGTCCACTTACAGCGCGAACCACATACCACTTTTTCTCCTTTGCTTCAGCCATCACTCTTTTGTTTTATGATTTAACCCATTCGAAGTATTGCTCAATCGCTCCACTAAAAAGCGTATCAACACCCCAAATTGCCAATGAAAAAACAATCGAGAATACAGCAACAATCACTGTTAGCCTCTGAGCCTCAGACCAGCTTGTCCAGGTAACGTGGTTTTTTAACTCGTTATATGATTCTGAAATGTAATTAACAAATCCTGCCATGTTCTAAAAAAATATTTGCACGGGTTGAGAGGCTCGAACTCCCGACACCTGGTTTTGGAGACCAGTGCTCTACCAACTGAGCTAAACCCGTAAATATAAGTGAAGGTACCCCGCTTGTTACGGGATACCTTTTTATATATAGAGAATTCTTAGTCTAGAATTTCAGTTACCTGTCCAGCACCTACAGTTCTACCACCTTCACGAATTGCGAAACGTAGACCAGTATTCATTGCGATTGGCTGAATAAGCTCAACAGTAATTGTAAGGTTNTCACCTGGCATTACCATTTCTACACCATCAGGAAGATTGATTGTTCCAGTTACATCAGTTGTACGTACGTAGAACTGTGGACGGTAGTTGTTATGGAATGGAGTGTGACGTCCACCTTCTTCTTTCTTAAGGATATAAACCTCAGCTTTGAATTTAGCGTGTGGAGTTACAGATCCTGGNTTAGTAATTACCATACCTCTAGAGATCTGAGACTTCTCAATACCTCTTANTAGGATACCTACGTTATCACCAGCTTCACCTCTATCAAGAATCTTACGGAACATTTCAACTCCAGTAATAGTAGAAGTAAGTTTTCCAGCTCCCATACCAATGATCTCTACAGGATCTCCAGTGTTTGCAACACCAGTTTCGATACGTCCAGTTGCTACTGTACCACGACCTGTAATAGAGAACACATCTTCGATAGGCATCAAGAAAGGCTTATCAACATCACGTTCTGGAAGTTCAATCCAGTTATCAACTGCTTCCATGAGATCAAGAACAGTTTTAGACCATTTCTCATCTCCTTCTAGTGCTCCAAGTGCAGAACCTGAAATTACAGGACCATTATCACCATCGTACTCGTAGAAAGAAAGAAGATCTCTTACTTCCATTTCAACTAACTCAAGAAGCTCCTCATCATCTACAAGGTCAACTTTATTTAAGAATACAACGATTCTTGGAATACCTACCTGGCGTCCAAGAAGGATGTGCTCACGAGTTTGAGGCATAGGACCATCAGTCGCAGCCACAACAAGAATAGCACCGTCCATTTGAGCAGCACCAGTTACCATGTTCTTTACGTAATCGGCGTGACCTGGACAGTCAACGTGAGCGTAGTGACGGTTAGCTGTTGAGTACTCAACGTGAGAAGAGTTAATTGTAATACCTCTTTCTTTTTCTTCAGGAGCGTTGTCAATTTGATCAAACGCACTAGCTTCTGAATATCCAGCATCAGCCATTACTTTAGTAATAGCTGCAGTTAAAGTAGTTTTTCCGTGATCTACGTGTCCAATTGTACCAATATTTAGGTGCGGTTTGGAACGATCGTAAGTTTCCTTTGCCATAATTAATACTTATTTAATCTTAGTTATATATTAGTGTTCAATTTTATACAAAACTAGAGCCAACGACGGGAATTGAACCCGTGACCTCTTCCTTACCAAGGAAACGCTCTACCCCTGAGCTACGTCGGCCAGACAATTGACTGTTTTAAACAGCGATATCCATAAACCTATCAGGCTTATGGAAAAGATCAGGCTCGAGGTACTTCAGTCATTTTAACCCTTAAAGAGCAAACCGATAAAAGTCGGTTATAGTGACCGGATAAATCCTGATTCAATTAAATTTAGAGCGGGAGACCGGGTTCGAACCGGCGACATTCAGCTTGGAAGGCTGACGCTCTACCAACTGAGCTACTCCCGCATTACATATATTTAAAGGATTATCAAATAAATTTGATGATCCATAAGGGTGACCCCTTACTAAGCTTTTTATGAAGATCGCTTTAGAAAATGAATTTTCTACGCGATCTTCATAAAAAGCTTTGTGGGGAGAGCAGGATTCGAACCTGCGAAGACGTAGTCAGCAGATTTACAGTCTGCCCTCGTTGGCCGCTTGAGTATCTCCCCAAAAATTACCACTATTTCATAGAACCATTACTGAAACAGCTTAGCTTATAATGGTTTTTTTAACGGCTGCAAATTAAAGTAATTTTACAGCACCATCCAAAGCATTTTTTAAAATTTCTGTCAAATATTTTACAAGCTATTCATCAACAATGATTTAAACTTGAAAGTTCTTCAGAAACTTCGGTGTTTTCAGTATTTCAAGAGCCGATGGAGGGACTCGAACCCACGACCTGCTGATTACAAATCAGCTGCTCTAGCCAGCTGAGCTACATCGGCCTTTTATGCTTAAAATTCCGCATAAAAAAGTCCGCTATTTCTAACGGACTGCAAATGTATATAAATTATTTCTTTATCAAAACATTATTAGAAAAAAAATCTCCTAAACATGAGTACTCATTTTTTCTTTTTTCTTGATGAGCTGCCTTTGTAATGAACTAACACATTCATCCACACAAGCTTCGAATTTATTACAGGTCTTTTTAACCATGAGCTCACCCCCTGGAATACTCAATAAGATTTCAGTTATTTTGTTATCCTTACCACTGGTATTTTCAACTTTAAAAAATACATCCGCATGGATAATTTTATCAAAATAATTTTCCAGTTTATCTAGTTTTTTCTGAGTGAAGTCAATTAGCTTTGGATCAGCATTAAAGTTCACAGACTGCAGATTCATTTTCATAATCAGGTTGAATTTAATTAAACAAATAAAGAGCGGTTAGTTATTATTGTTCCTGGGATGAGCACTCTTATGAATCTTACTCAATTCAGCAATACTATTGTGCGTGTAAACTTGCGTAGATGCCAGACTTGAATGTCCCAGCAATTCTTTTACAGCATTCATATTTGCTCCCTGGTTCAATAAATGCGTGGCAAAAGTGTGACGCAGTATATGCGGACTCTTCTTTACCTTACCAGACACCTTACTAAAATAATTATTTATAATTCTATAAACAAGGCTTTCGTAGCTTTTGTGTCCCTTCGCCGTAACGAACAAGTAAGGACAATCTCGCAGTAATGGGCTTGAGCGCTTGATTGTAAAATATCGTTCTGCNGTGCGAACCACCTGTTGCAATAACGGTATATATCGCTCCTTATTTCTTTTTCCCAGGACTTTTAGCANATTACTCCCTAAATCAAGATCCTGCTCTTTTATGTTGATCAATTCTGCCCTTCTTATACCTGTAGAGTAAAATAGCTCGATTATCAATTTATCTCGCAGCCCTTCAAAAGTATCATCATTAAAATCTTCCAGTACAGCGACCACTTCTTTTTCAGAGAACGGAACCTGGATTTTCTTTGAAGCTTTTAAAGATCGATGTTTTGCGAGTGGAGAACTTTCTATCGCCGAAGTTTTCACAAGAAATTTATAGTAGGCTTTGAGAGAAGACATTTTGCGATTGATACTCTGGTTTGAAATACCAGAATCTGAAAGTTCCACAATCCAGTTTCGAATCTGGTTGTATCCTATTTTCTCAATCTTATCTTCGGAAAATTCCCGGTTGATAAATTTCTGAAATTGTGTGAGATCTGCCCTATATGCCCTGATCGTAGTTTCGGCATAATTTTTTTCTAACTGAAGATACTCAAGAAAGGATTTAAAAGGCATAAAAAAACTGTTGATAGTCAAAGTTAGTAAACTTTAAACTAGCAACAGTTCTTATAATTTTAAGCTCTGCAAAAGCCTGGATATCTCTAGATATCTTCTGCGTCTCTCAAATGCTGGATGTACTCCGCTTTTTGAATCTGAGCTCTACGCTCTACAGATGGCTTCGTAAAATGCTGGCGNCTTCTNAGCTGGCGCATAGTTCCTGTCTTGTCGAACTTTCGCTTGAAACGCTTAAGAGCTCTATCTATATTTTCTCCGTCTTTAACTGGTATAATTAACATAGTGTCATAACCTCCTCTCTTTTGGAATCGGCTGCAAAGATAATTCAATTATTATATCCTCCAATGATTTAGCGATTTATTTCCATATGAATATGACCTAAGCCTAATTTACCTAACTTCCNTNNATAATGAATAATNNCATGAGAAAACTTACANTATCAATAGTATTCGCCTTTGCCTGCAGTTTCAGCAGTTTTGCATTCCAGAATATGGAACAGGTGGAAATTAAAACCCAACAGATTACCCAAGAGGTATATCTTTTACAAGGTGCAGGCGGTAATATTGGGATTCTTACAGGGCCTGATGGAGTATTCATGATAGATGATCAATTCGCTGCCCTTTCAGACAAATTGATCGCAGCTATTGCCAAAATTAGTAAACAGCCTGTTCGATTCCTGGTGAACACACATCATCATGGCGATCATACCGGAGGAAATGAAAACTTTGATAATCAGGGAGCTCTAATTCTGGCGCATCTAAATGTGCGAGACCGATTGAAAGAAAAAGCGACAGACAGTACTGCAGGCATCCCAGTCATTACTTTTAATGACCAGTTAAATCTGCATATAAATTCAAATGATGTAATGGTATTGCATGTTCATAATGCGCATACAGATGGTGACGCGCTTGTATATCTACCCCAAAGTAATGTTTTACACACTGGTGACACTTTTTTCAATGGAATGTTTCCTTACATAGATTTGAGTAGCGGCGGTAGTGTAGATGGCGACATTGAGGCTGCNGAAAAGGGCTTGTCCATCATCAATGAGAANACACAAATAATNCCNGGNCATGGTGATCTNGCAANCTATCAGGATTATTCAAATTATNTGTCTATGCTGAAAAGTATCCGGAAAAATGTTCAGCAGAAAATNGATCAGGGNGCNACTGAAGANGAAATNGCACTCGATGAATCGCTCACTTCTGAATTTTATACGGATAAAGAAGCCAGTGAATTTTTCATTAAAGGAGAAAAGATTAGAAGAACCTTTTATAAGAGTTTAAAAAAATAGCCCCGGAA
>FUFK010062726.1_pt1 | contig 27380 bp, 11 predicted proteins | sample 1021851 | NCBI WGS metagenome assembly FUFK01 (sample SAMEA51879418, study PRJEB19060) | metagenome
GAAAATATACAAAAGCTAGTTGACTTTATGGAAGAAACTGGTGGTGATATAAACGATTATGTAAAACTTAATCAAGATTATAGTAAGTTAAATGATAATGATGTTTTATTTGAATATTACAAACAAACAAAACCACATTTAACTATAGATGAAATAAACTTCCTTATGGAAGATTCGTTTTCTTACGATGAAGATACTGAAGAAGAAAGAGATATACGAAGAAAAAAATTAGCGTTAAAAGAGCAAGTTGCCAGCGCTAGAGCCCACTTGGACGGGCAAAAGTCCAAATACTATGAAGAAATTAAAGCTGGAAGTAAACTTACAAAAGAACAACAGAAAGCTTGGGATTTCTTTAATAGATACAACAAGGAGTCAGAAGCAAATCAAAAAACAGTTAAAAAGAACTCTGAAATTTTTACACAGAAAACTAATCAAGTTTTTAACGACAAATTCAAAGGTTTTGAATACAACGTCGGTGATAAAAAGTACAGGTTTAATGTTAACAACGCTGATGAAATAAAGAATACTCAAAGCGACATAAATAATTTTACTAAAAAGTTTTTAGATAAAAATTCTACTTTAACAGACGCTAAGGGTTATCATAAATCTTTATTCACAGCAATGAATGCAGATGCTGTTGCGAAACACTTTTATGAACAAGGTAAAGCTGATGCTATGAAAGATAGTATAGCTAAATCTAAAAATGTTGATATGAACCCAAGACAAGCTCATGGGCAAGTTGAAGCTAACGGTATAAAAGTAAGGGTGCTAGGTGAGACTGCTAATGATTTTAAGTTTAAAATTAAAAACAAAAAATAAATAACAATTTAAAATTACAAAATTATGGCAATTACAGGAGGTAATAATTTGAATAGCGTTCCTGCTCCACAAAAGCAAACTTTCGCTACAAATTATTTAGATCTTTCATCTGCGTCAAACGCAGGTTGGGGACAACAATATCTGCCTGATTTGATGGAAAAAGAAGCTGAGGTTTTTGGACCTCGTACAATTTCTGGTTTCCTTGCTCAAATTAGTGCAGAAGAGGCTATGACTGCTGATCAAGTAGTATGGTCTGAACAAGGTAGATTACATTTATCATATACTGGTGAAATCACTGATGGTGACGCTGGTACAGTAGCTGGTGGTCAAATCACATTAGCTAAAGACATTGATGGTGTANCTNTATCTGACAACAACCACGGTATTAGAGTTAACGATTTAGTTATCGTTGCTTCTAGCGAAGGTGTTGAAAAGTGTATAGTTACTAAAACTAATGTTGGTACTTCACTTGTTATCGAAGTTGCTCCTTACGGAAAAGCAAACTTAAACGCTACGTTTACTGATNNTCAAGGTGCTAACTCTGTTACTGTATTCGTTTACGGTTCTGAGTTTAGAAAAGGTGATACTTACCAAGGATCTGACACTAGACAAGCTAACACACCACAATTTAAGTCTTTTACTAACAAGCCAATCATNATGAAAGATTACTACGAAGTATCAGGATCTGACGCTTCTAGAATCGGTTGGGTAGAAATATCTACTGAAAACGGACAAGGTGGTTACTTATGGTACTTAAAGGCTGAGGCTGACACAAGAGCTCGTTTCACTGATTACATTGAAATGGCTATGCTTGAGTCTAAAATGGGTGGTGATGCTTCAGATGTTATGTCAGGTGCAGTAGTTAGTGCAGACGATTTAGTTGATGACTACTTAGAAGGTCAATCAGCTACTTACTCTGGAGCTCTTCATGGAACTCAAGGTCTTTTCGATGCTATCGAAACTAGAGGTAATGTAACTTCTGGTATTTTAGGTACTAACGCTTCTACTGATTTAGCTGAGTTCGATGCGATCTTAGCTGAGTTTGATAAGCAAGGTGCTATTGAAGAGTACATGATGTTTGTTAACAGAGGAACTAGCTTAGCTATTGACGATATGTTAGCTTCAATGAACTCTTACGGAGCTGGTGGTACATCTTACGGTGTATTCAACAACTCTGAAGATATGGCATTAAATTTAGGTTTCTCTGGTTTCAGAAGAGGTTCATATGACTTCTATAAGTCTGACTTCAGATACTTAAANGACAAAGCTACAAGAGGTGGTATTAATACTGCTGCTGGATCTAACGCNATTAGAGGANTCTTAATNCCTGCTGGTACATCTTCAGTTTATGACCAAACTGTAGGTTCTAGCATTAAGAGACCTTTCTTACACGTNAGATATAGAGCTTCACAAACTGATGACCGAAGAATGAANACTTGGGTTACTGGTTCTGTTGGTGCTGCTACATCTGCTTTAGATGCAATGCAATTACACTTCTTAACTGAAAGATGCTTGATTACTCAGGCTGCTAACAATTTCATGTTAATGAAGTAAATCATTATTAAAGTCGAGGCTTCGGCCTCGGCTTTTATTTTATTAATTTTATTATATATTATATTATGGCAAAAAAACAAAAAATCGAAGAGGTAGTTGAAGAAACACCTCAGGTTGTAGAACAACCAAAACCAAAAAAAGTTGAACCTAAAAAACCAACTTGGGAAATAAAACCAAGAACATATTTTTTAAAAAACGAAAGACCTTTATCACGTATGATAAGATCAGCGAACATATACTGGTTTGATGAAGAAAAAGGTTACGAAAGAGAATTAAAATACTGTCAAAATCAAAAAACTTGTTTTGTTGATGAAATGAAAGGTGATCAAAGATTAGATCACATTATATTTAGAAACGGTGTTTTATACGTAGAAAAAGAAAAAACAGTTTTGCAAAAAATGTTATCACTGTATCACCCAGATAACGGCAAGTTATTTTACGAGCATAAACCTGAAGAAAAAGCTCAAGATCAATTAGAGTTACTAGAATTACAAGCAGATGCTATATTAGCAGCTAGAGATATGGATGTAGATATGGCAGAAGCTATTATGCGTGTAGAAAAAGGCTCAGCGGTTGATAGGATGAGTTCTAAGGAACTTAAAAGAGATTTACTAGTGTTTGCTAGAAATAATCCTGATTTGTTCTTAGAATTAGCTACAGACGATAATGTTCAACTTAGAAACTTTGGTATTAAAGCAACAGAGCTTGGAATTATAAATTTAAGTTCTGATCAAAGAAACTTTGTATGGGGCTCTAACCAAAGACCTATAATGACAGTTCCTTTTGATGAACATCCGTATACAGCTTTAGCTCATTGGTTTAAAACTGATGAAGGTATGGAAGTATACGCGAATATAGAAAAACGATTAAAGTAATCAAACTGTAGAAGCGGTCGCTCTACGGGGCGATCGCAACTACAAATAAAAAATATGATATTAATAGATACAGTATATCAAAAAGTATTAGCAATAGCAAATAAAGAACAGAGAGGTTATATAACACCTCAAGAGTTTAATCTGTTTGCTGATCAAGCTCAGTTAGAAATATTTGAGCAATACTTCTATGATTTAAATCAATTTAAAAGAATACCTGGTAATCAAAGTCAATACTCAGATGTTGACGATATACTAGAAGAAAAAATACAAGTTTTTGAAAGAAGTGACGGAAAAGCTACTATCGATGCTTATGTTGGTGCTGGTGGTGGTGGTATTAACAAAATACTACCTGACTACATATATAGAGCTTACAGAATAGAGCTTAATAATTTAAAGTGTGAAATACTAAGTACAGCTGATTTCAACAACGTAAGGTTTAGCGGACCTTTAGTAAAACCTTCAAACGAAAGACCAATTGCAAATATTAGAGGTAGTAGTGAAGGTTCTGTTTTAAGAGTTGTTGGTGATAACAACGAGCCTGTAGTACCAACAGGTGTTTTTTACTTTAAAAGACCTAGTAAACCAAACTGGCCTTATGTAGTTGCTAACGAGCAAGCTTTGTATGATTCAGATCCTAATAAAGTAGTAAACTTTGAGCTACATCCTTCTGAAGAAAATAAATTAATATTTAAAATACTACAATTAGCTGGTATAACAATGGATCCTGCTCTTTATCAAGTTGCTGCTCAAGAAGAAATAAAAACAATACAACAACAAAAAGCTTAAATAAATGTCACAAAATTATCTAGGATTATCTGAACAACAAAAAAGTTATTACGAAGGAAGTGATATTGGTAGTTATCAATTTGTTTCACTAAAAGATATTATAAGCCAGTTCATGGTTGTTTACGTTGGTGATGACAAACTTATTGATAAAGCAAGAAAAATAGATGTACAGTTTCACGCAATGAGAGGTTTACAAGAATTATCTTTTGATACTTTCAAATCTATTAAATCTCAAGAAATAGTGTTACCACCTTCTTTAACAATGCCACTGCCTCACGACTATGTTAACTATGTTAAATTAACTTTTACAGATAGCGCTGGTGTTGAACATCCTATATATCCAGCTATTAAAACTTCAAATCCTTTAAAGCTAGATCAAACAGATGATGGTTCATATATATTTCAAGCTGACGAAAATTTAGTTGTTAATGGTGATTTTGAAACAACGCTACAAGATTCACCTTGGGTTTTTAGTACAGTAAAAAGTAATCACAGAAGTGGTACTTTTGGTGTTTTACACTATACAGATCCTGCCAATTATCCTTTTACAATTGAGCCAGACAAAATAGAAGTTGTAGGTGGTAAGCTTTCTATAACAACGAATAACTTTTATTATAAAGGCGCTGTTGCTAGTAGAGCTTATGCTTGCTGGCAAGAGATAGACGTGTCAGCGTATAATACTGTAGCAATATCCGCTAAAGCAACATCTGCAGCCGCAGGTGCAACACCTATACACGGAAACGGAATAATAAAGTTAGGACTAAGTACTGTACCTGGTAGTAACTTTACAAATCCTTATAATACTGTAAACTCAAATCACCAAGTAAATGTTACAGATCCTGATGTTGCTGTAATAACCTGGGATGATGGTAATGCTACAGAAACAGAAAAAGAATTATTAAATATAAACGTACGTGATTACGATAAATTATTTGTAGTAGTACAAATGAGAACTGTTTGGTCTCAGCTTGGTGGTGGTAGTGGAACAGAGTTTCAACAAACAAACACTATTGATGATATAGTTGTTGAGTTTGATGGTGATGCTGGTGAATTAAAAATAGATCCAAAAACATCAACAACAAGAGACTCTTTTAAAAACTTAACAGCAAGAGATAATCTAGATAAGTACGACGATAGAACTTATGATATGATAGCTGGCGAAAGATATGGTATACATCCGCAAAACGCTCAAATAAACGGTAGCTTTTTTATAGACGAGTTAAGAGGCAATATACATTTTAGTTCTAGTGTTAGTGGTAAAACTATAATACTTAAATATATAAGTGATAGTTTAGGCACTGATGATGAAATGAAAGTACATAAGTTTGCGGAAGAAGCTATGTACAAGTATATAGCTCATGCAATACTTTCTGGTAAAAAAAATATACCTGAATATGTTGTTGCTAGATTTAAAAAAGAAGCAAGAGCTACTAAGCGAAATGCAAAGCTTAGGTTGTCAAATATTAAATTAGAAGAAATAACACAAATACTTAGAGGTAAGTCTAAGTGGATTAAACACTAATATATGTCTAGAATAAATAACACTTTTAATCAAGGTAAGATGAATAAAGACCTTGATGAGAGAATAATACCTAATGGTCAATACAGAGACGCGATGAACGTTCAGTTAGCAACTTCTGACGGTTCTGACACTGGTGTTATACAAAATTTATTAGGCAATGAAATAATTAGTGGCCAATCAATATCATCTGACTCTGTTTGTATAGGTAAAGTTACTGACGAAAAAGATAACTCTATTTATTACTTTGTTCACGAAGCACCTGTACTAGATCTTTTTAATTTACCCCAAGGCCTTTCATATTTTTCTACTAAAGACGCAATATATAAATATAAAAATAATTCAATTACACCAGTTTTTATAGATATACATAGTAAATATTTATATCAAAGTAATATAAACCCTACAGCAGGTGTTATAACTATGCTTAATCAAGCTAATTTTGACGCTGTTGAAGTTGGTGATATTGTAAAAGAATTTGTAGAAAGAGGGCCATCAGGTAACATTATTGAAACTGCTTCAGTTGGTTTACCTGTATTGAGTAAAGATCCTGCAAACAACACTATAACAGTAGGCGACTTAACAGAAGTTAGCACTAGTGGTGGTGTTGATTTTGCAAACTATTTAATTGGTCAACCTCAACTATTCGTTAATATAACATCTTCTAAAAATAAAGTTTTAAACTTTTCAACTAAAATAATAACTGGTATAAATATACTAGATGACTTTTTATTGTTTACAGACAATGTAAACGAACCTAAAAAAATAAACATACCTAGATCAATACAAGGTACAACGAGCGTTAGTGATCAAACTAAGCTAGTTGTTAATGGTGCTGTAACTGATAAGGCAGTAGAAGATTATCACATAACAGTTATTAAAAAATCACCTAAATATCCACCGGTATTAGAAATGTCTGATGGTAGAAGATTTGATCCTGTGTATCCTGACCGTAAAATATCTGGTACTCTTAATATTGATTTTGATGGTAATGAAACTGGTGATACTATTACTTTAGACGCAACAACTTTTACAGATTATTCTGCTGGTGATTATTATGATTTTAGAGTTAATGATATTTTAGTTTTAAGATACTACGAAGACAATGTTCATTTAACACCTTTAACAGAGTGGGAAGTTAAGCTTGAAGTTGATAGTGTAACAACGGCAGGAGAGAGTTTTCAAGCTTCTATAATTTCTATTTCTAACTCAACGCCTGTTGGTTTAGATAATGTAACAAATTTAGCACCTTCTTTTGTTATTGATCTTTTTGAGCCTATAGAAAAAATGTTTGAATTTAAGTTTCCAAGATTTGCTTATCGATGGGTTTATGAAGACAAAGAATATTCTACTTTTTCACCATTTTCTGAAGTAGCTTTTTTACCAGGTAACTTTGATTATCATCCTAAAAAAGGTTATAACATAGGTATGTCTAATAAACTAGCTCAGCTTTATGTAAAAGAGTTTGTTACAAAAGATATACCAGAAGATGTTGTTGCTATAGATATACTTTATAAAGAGTCTAATTCTGCAAACGTTTACATAGTTGACACTCTTAGACCTGATGATCCTTTCATAGCTACTTCACCTTACAATGGTAATCATAACGCTTGGACTGTACCTAACATGCGAAACATTACTTATAACTCTAGAAGAAATGGTAAATATGAAGTTAAGTCAGAAACTATATATGCTACCTTACCTTCAAACCAATTATTAAGAGTTTATGATACAGTACCTAGAAAAGCTTTAGCTCAAGAAATAACAGGTAACAGACTTGTTTACGGTAACTATGTACAGAATTATGACTTAAATAATCTATCAGCAGACTTTAGTGTTTCTTTACAAGCGCTAGGTTCAGAGCAAAAAGGAGAGCCTGGTAAATCAATTAAATCTATAAGAGATTATCAAGTTGGAGTTATATACTTAGATGAATACGGTAGGCAAACACCTATATTAAGTAGTAACAGTGGTATAAAAAAAATATCAAAAGCATTTGCAGATGATTACAATAAGCTTTATGTTCAGTGTAAACACGATCCACCATCTTTTGCAAAAACATTTAAGTTTTATATTAAAGANACTGCAAATGAATTTTANAANTTAGCTTTAGATCGTTTTTACGATGCTAAAGATGATAATGTTTGGTTATCATTTGCTTCGTCTGACAGAAATAAAGTTGATATAGACACGTTTTTAATACTAAAAAAAGGTACAGAGTCTGATGATTTAGTTGCTGAAAAAGCTAGATATAAAATTTTAGCTATAGAAAACCAAGCACCAGATTATATAAAAAGAAACGAACTTGATTTAGGTTTAGAGTTTCACGACAACTCTAACAACGATGTTTTTACGCAAGATCCCAACAAATTTCCTTTACAATCAAAAGACACTTTCAGTGTAAGATATGATCCTTTTGTTAATAGTAGCTTAGACAATATACATTTACTTTTAGAACAGTCTAAAGATAAAGAAGAAATACAAGTTCAGTTTCAAAATACATCTACTAAACAAAGTACTAAAAAATACAGGATTACTAATATATCAGCTACAATAGACGCTTCAACTGGTAATCCACAAGCTGGCACACAAATAGACTTTACAGTAGATCCTGCTTTTGAAAGTGATGTTAATTTTATATATGACTCAGCAAATAATCAGATAAAATCTGGTACAGCTATTGTTCTTCAAAAAGTTCAAGTTGAAAATAGCCCAGAGTTTGATGGTAAGTTTTTTGTAAAAATATTAAAAGANGATATTATAAATAAACATTTAAATCCTTCTACAAGCGCTGATACTGAATACAGAATAATTGATTCAAGAAAAATATATTACAGAGCACCAAGCTTTATATATGATCACTCTGATGGTGTGACTCAAATAAATCAGNTAGGTGATCATGGTGGAACTGGTTACCATGAAAATGGAGTATTAGCTAGNGCGTTTGGTTATACTAGNTCTGATTATTATTATNGTGATAACGATTTACGCTCTTATTGGTACAAAGCAACTGCTTTTGCAAGACAGCGAGGTACTTTAAAAATAAGTGATAGAGTTGATCAAAGCACTGCTGTAGCGTATGGTACTTATCAAGATGTTTGGTATATAAACGATTGGCACTTAGATTATGCAAACCCATATATTGGCGATACTAGTGGTTCTGCAACGTTAGATAACTTAAACTTTTCATATATAAATCGTGATAATCCTAGCTCACCTGGCTACAACACTAGCTATAGAAAACGAGCAAACGGTATTACAAGCTGGACAAACACTTCAAGAATAGAACTAGCTTTTACAGGTTTAGAACCAAGCCGTTTTAATCAACCTTCTAGTTCGCCTAGTACTAGTCAGCTTACAGGATATGCAAGTCTTAATAATTTTAGCCAAGCTACCGCAATAGGTTGGAATGTGCCTGGTAACGCAGGTATGCACTCTACAATATTTTATGTTGGTGATGCATCTGTAAATCCTAAGTACGGTGATGAAGAAACTTTTGTAAACGGTTTGGATGTAGGTAAACAAATAAGATGGTCAGATGATCCTACTGGTTCTATCTATACAATAACATCTGTTACTCGTAGATACTTGCTTGATCACGAACACGAAAGATACGCTATATTTGGTGGTAGAAGACCAGAAAACTATGTAACCAGTTGGGTTTTATATTTAGATAGACCTATCGCTTGGGATCCAACAGCGCCTAACAATGGTGCACAAGCGATGAATGGTTATTCGCCAAACACAGATCCTTATGCTGAGTTTGAAGAAGATGGTACAACCCCTGTTAGTCCAGTACCATCAACAATGTGGCGTGGTATTAGTAAGGCTCAAGGTTACGACTTAGAAATAGTTGAGCCTATATATGATGATCTAGAAATGCCAAAAAACCCTAGTATATTTGAAACAGAGCCAAAAGAAAATATAGACTTAGATTTATATTATGAAGCTAGTCAAGAATATCCTGTAAACTTAAACGTTGATAATTTTCAAGATGCTTTAAAAATATTTTCTACAGTTAGTTTACCGTCTTATAATACTACTAGTGATTTAAACAACGGTGCTGCTACAGTTTTTCTTGGAGGTATAACTTCTGAAAATAAACTTATATTAACTGCAAATTATTGGGCTACTTTAGATTTGTCTGATAGTGATGTTTTAATATTTGAATACGAAAACAAAAATATTAGTATACAAATAATTGGAGATTATAATCTTGTAGATACACCACCTGGAACTGTTCAAACTAATTCAGGTGTTAACCTTGTTAATAGTGTAGCTATAAGTTACAAAACAAATATACATGACTCTCCAATATCTCTTGACTGGTACAATTGTTATTCTTTTGCTAACGGTGTAGAGTCTAACAGAGTTAGAGACACTTTTAACGCTGTTACTATAGATAAAGGAGCTGTAGTATCAACTACGTTAGATGATGAAAACCTTTACAATGAAGATAGAAAAACAAATGGTTTAATATTTTCTGGTATATATAATTCTATAGGTGGTGTTAATGAATTAAATCAATTTGTACAAGCTGATAAAATTACTAAAGATATAAATCCAAGTTACGGTAGTGTACAAAAATTATTTAGCAGAAATACAGATTTAATAGCTTTTTGTGAAGATAGAGTTATAAAAATACTAGCAAATAAAGATGCTGTATTTAATGCTGATGGTAATCCACAGTTAACAGCAAATACAAATGTTCTTGGACAAACAATACCTTTTGTTGGTGATTATGGTATATCACAAAATCCAGAGTCTTTTGCAAGCGAAAGTTATAGAGCTTACTTTACTGACAAACAAAGAAGTGCTGTTCTTAGATTATCAATGGATGGTTTAACAGCAATATCTAATGATGGTATGAGAGATTATTTTGGTGAAAAATTAAAAGACTCAGCTTATTTAATAGGTAGTTACGATGCTAACAAAGAAGAGTATAATCTAACTGTTAGATATAGTAATAATTTTAAAATAAAAACACCTAACGACACTACTGTTAGTTATGATGAAAAAGTAAAAGGTTGGGTTAGTTTTAAGTCTTTTGTGCTTGAAAACGGTTGTAGTATACAAAACGATTACTTTACTTTTAATAGAGGTAAAATATATAAACACCATGTAGAAGGAGTTAGGGCTAATGAGTTTTACGGCGACGTTGTTGAGTCTCATGTTAATCTTGTGTTTAATCAAGATCCTTCAATGATAAAATCTTTTAACGCTATAATGTATGAAGGAAGTCAAGGTAAAGTTCAAAGAGGCTCAGGTTATACAGATAATAATTTTTATGGTTACAAAAGTTTATACAATAAAAACGGTTGGTACGTTGAAGAAATAAGTACAGAAAAGTCAAAAGGTAGTGTGTTAAACTTTTTAGATAAAGAAGACAAGTGGTTTGGTAGTATTAGAGGTAGTAGTACAGGTATTAACGATATTGATTTAAAAAACTTTTCAGTACAAGGCTTAGGTACAATAAAAGATTTAGAAATTGAAGTAGCGCCTTACACTATAACGCCTAGTAATATTAGTTTAACAAACTTTTCAAATACGCTTAACACAGCAACAATAGGATATTCTTTTACACCCGCTTCAACCACTGGTCCTTTTTCAATTGTTAATTATAGAGTGTTTATGTCAACAGGCAGTCAAACACCGCAACAAATTACAAATGCAGTAACAGGTGGTCTTGACCATGATCCTGGTACTCCTTACACTATAACAGTTTCTGCTAACGATGATGTTAACGATGCTAACAATACTCACGAGTTTTATGTAGTTGCTATAGACGGTAATAATCAACAAGAAGCTTCTTCAACAGAAAGTATATTAGCGCTTTCGATACCAGCGTTTACTTTAGCACCTCTTTCTCTTACCGTAACTAAAGATACAGAAACTGAAGTTGAAATTGATTTATTTATACCTTTTGCGCAAGGNGGNNNACCACCATACACATACACATGTACATACCAACACTCCGCAATGAGTAATCCTGCAGATGTTCTTGATCCAACAAGCGGTAGTACTTTTTTACTTCCTAATACTACTATACCTGTTGATATAAACCCAGTACCTCTTGGACCTCAAGATATTACGTTTATAGCTACAGCAACTGATTCTGCTGGTAACACTATAACTAGTACTAGTATTGTTAATGCAGGTGTTTTTCCACCTCTTACTGGAGGTGTTGTTGCTAATAGTGGTACTAATGTTATTGTAGTAACTACTTTTAAAATAAACGGAGTTGCAGATCCAAACGGTAACGTTATTAACGTTCTTCTTTTAGGTAATCTCGGTATAGGTGTTGTAGCTGGTAACGGTACACCTCCTTACGAGGCTGAACTAGGTTTTAGTCATGGTTCAGTAGCACCATACAATGATTTACAATATGTTGATTATGCTTCTTCAACAGGAAGCTATCCTGGAGGACCTGATTTTGACAATTTAGTTATTAACACTTATAACCAAACACCAAGCTTAAACGTAGGTTGTCCTAGCTCAACAAATATTGCTAACACTATAGTTCTTGACACCGCGTTTAATTATAGCACTCCAAACCCACAAGTCGACATAATAAACGTTGAGTGTTTAATAACAGATGACAACGGAAACACTTTAACGGCTAATAGCACTGTAGATCTTGTAAGTATTAACCCGTCTACTTTCCTTGGCCTTTATCCTTATCAGTAAATTATGAAGTATATAAATTCAGTAGTCTTTGATACTACACCAATAAGTAAAACTAAAACTAAAAAACGCCTTGTTATATTAGGAGATCAAGGTGCTATTTTTAGTGTTTATGTAGTTAGAAATAACGATAATTATTATTATAATTTTGAAACTAAAACTTTTCAAAGCACGCCAACGAGGCTTTTACAACAAGAGTTAACAGAAACAAGTGTTGCTTATAATGTAGAAATAGTTTTTCCAACAGTAACAGCTAATAAAGACTATGATATATTTGTTTATGCAGAGTCTCATTTTAATACAGATTTTTTAACTGCTTTTGAAGAGAGTTTGTTATATAGAGTTAAAAACATAGATAATAGANTAAACAGTGATGGTACTTATTACTTAAGCGGTACTACTAGACTACCATCTAGTTTATATCAGTTTACTGATCAAGTGCTTTCTCTTGCTATTACACATACAGATACAGCTGTAGCAAGAAACGCTGACAACTCTGGTTATGCTGGTGAAACTGATAATCCAGATTATACAGGCGCTATAAATACTAACTTAGGTTTTACATCTACTCCAGTACCTAGGTTTACAATAACAAAACCTAGAGGAAAAATTTTTGGCGATTTATCATCAAACTTTGCTATTGGAGATACTTTTGAAAATAAATTTACGGCTAACTTTTTACCGAAAATGCAGTCTGCAGATCATTCAATGCAGTTTGCAAGAAAACCACTGTTATCTGACTTTTATCACTACAAAGCTTTTACTATAGCTGGTACAAGTGGTGACACAAACAGCTCATCTACAACACACTCTTTAACAAGTGTTGACGGTTTACGTGTTGGTGATAAATTAATTCTTCTTACAACAACATCTGGTAGTTCAAGTGGCGCTACTTTGTCAGCTAATACTTTTATAACTTCAATAGATACTCTAAACAAAACGATAACAACTAGTTTAGCTGCTACTATGAATCCAGCAAACGAAGTAACTATACAAGCTTTTGGACTAGATGGTATTCAAGCTTTATACAAGTGGGATATTAAAGTAACTAATTTAACAGGCGCTCTTATAACTGTAGATCATCCTAGCACTGGTGTAGCTACAGACTTTAATTTTGTAACAACTAAGTCTGTTGAAAGCCAAGTAGCAGGTACTGGTACTACATGTAAAGTTACAAGTTCAAAAGGTATAGGAACAGGTGATACTATATCAGCTATTGGTCTAACAACATCTACAGGTGCTGCTGATGGAGCTGCTATAACTGTAGCCGGCGTTGACAACGCTAGTTCGCCAAACACTATAACTCTTTCAGCTGCTTTACAAGGTAACGGTCAAATATTAGAAGACACACCTATGTTTTTTAAAGGTAGTGCTTTATTAGCTAAGATAAGTTTTGATATAGAAGTTTTAGAAGTTGGAGACTCAGACTTTTATTTGTACTTAGATTTAGATAATGTATTAACAATAACTGACGAATCATGATAGCAACATATACAATAAACGGACCGCTAAATTCATCTGTACAAATAGGTGATGAGCTTTACTTTACTTTAAAAACACCTGACTCTGGTTATACAACTAGCAACAACTTTATTCATACTGGAACAATAACTAATTTAAGCTCTGGATCTAGTGAGTCAACTTTAACTGTTAACTTTACAAACTTTACAAATGTACCAGGAGGTGTTAACTATAACAGTGTTAATATTGAAGATTATTTTTTGTTTTTTGCAAAGAATACTAGTGTTAATTTAAATAGAATAAAAGGTTACTACGCAGACGTATTAATTAAAAACGACTCTACAGACAAGGCTGAACTGTATACTGTTGGTGCTGAAATACAAAAAAGTAGTAAATAATATATAAAAAGTGTAATTATTAAAAATAAAATATAAAATATGATACCATTAATGTCAGCAATGGCTATAGGCTCTACAGTTTCTGGATTAGCTCAATTAGGTATGGGTTTAATGGATAGAAAAAGAATTAAAAGAGAAAGAGAAGAGGCTAGAAAAGCTTATGCAGAATCAAAACAAGCTTACGCAAGCATGGAAATAAGTAATCCATTTGAAAATGTACAAACAGAGTTTGAAAACCCGTTTGAAGATTTAACTGTAAATCAACAAGCAGCTCAGTTTCAAAGAGAGACTACACGTCAAGCACAAGCTGATACTCTTAGTCAGTTAAGAGGTGCTGCTGGTGGTAGTGGTATTGGTGCTTTAGCTCAAGCTTTAGCTAACCAACAAACTCAAAGTGCAGCTCAAATAGCAGCTGGTATTGGTAAACAAGAACAAGCTAATCAATTAGCTATGGCAAAAGGCGCTGCAATGGAACAACAGNTAGAACTAAAAGGTCAAGAGCTATTTGGTAGAGGTGCTAGCGAACAACAAAGATTAGATTTAAGTAGAACTAGTACTTTACTAGGTATGGATGCAAATAGACTTTCAGCGGCTAATCAAGCTATGATGCAAAATCAACAAATGATAGCTGGTGGTATTGGACAGACTGTTGGTGGTTTAACTACAGGTTTTGCTGCAGGTGGAGGTTTTAGTAAAGACGGGTTTAAAATGGAAACTTTTTTAGGACAATAAAATATGGCAAATGTAACAGGAAAAGCGGACGCATCATTAATAAAAGCAGACGCAAGAACATACGATACTGGTGGTAGCGCAAGAGCGTTACAAGCTGGTTTACAAGGTTTTGGTGCTGGAATAAAACCTTTGTTTGAAGCAGCGCAAAAGTTCGAAGCAGATTATCAGGCTTGGAACGAAAAACAACCAGAACTAGAAAATTTAGGTAATTATTCAGATTTTCAGCTAGGTATGATTGATGAAGAGTATGGTAAAATAAGTGATGAGTGGAGTAGTTTGTCAAGAAGACTTGCTAGAAATAAAGATGATATTGAAGCTAAAAATAGACTAGCTCAGTTAACAGGTCAAATTAAAAATTTAGACGCTGGTCAAAGCGCTTTGTCTAATATAAGGTTTAACATGTCTAAAGATCTTCAAGGAACTGCTGGTTTGTCTGATTTTCACACTGCTACAGAAAAAGAACACATGCAGATAATACAAGCTACTTTAGAAGGTAAAAGCTTTCCTGGTAAAGAAGCACCTACAATAGCTTACGTAGGTGATAATTCTACTTTACAAATTACAATGGCAGACGGAACTGTTTATGGAGGTTTAGGTTCTTCAGCTAATCAACAATATAAGCCTATACCAACACCACAACACGATTATGTAGAAGGTAACACTGCATTAAATAATTTTGCAACAGGACTAATACAAGACGGTAAAACAGCTACAGCAGTTCTTAGTCCTAAACAGTCTAAAACAAGAATATTAAATATTTTAAATGGTAGTGAAAACGTGCCAGGTACAAGTAATAAGTTAAGTGGTAGTAGAGCGCAGAACTCAACTTTATTTTTTAAAGACTTAACACCAGACGATCAAGATATTACTTACGCAGATGCTTTTGCATCAGGACAATTATCACAAGAGTTTTATAAAGATGGCACTGGTGCTATAATTAAAGCTTCAGATGAAACACCTGCATTTAACGCTAAAGGTGAATATCAATGGACAGAAGAACAAGCTAAAGAATATTTAAGAAACCCTATACATTATAATCATAATATTGATAAATTTGCTGAATACTTTGGTAATGCTACTTCTGAGCTTCACAATAATGAGTTTAGAACTAAAATGGCTGGAAATGATAGATACCTTAAAACTCCATCAGGAGACTTCTTTGGTAGTGTAGCTAATGTTAACGCTGCTAAAGTTAACACATACGTAGATATGCTTGTTGATAGAGATTTAGTTGCTGGTGGTTCAGCTGTTCAAAAATCAATTGATAATTTAAGAAACTCTTTTAGAAACTCTGACGTACAAATAGCTAAAACAGGTAAAAATAATAAAATTGGAATACAAATAGGTGATAATAAAGGAGCTTTTGATTTAACAAATCCTTCTGAAATTAGAGCTTTAAAAATATTTTTAAGAAGATCAGACTCTTATAAACAACTAAACTTAGGCGCAGATCCAAGTCAGTATGTAGATTTTATGGGTAATCCATTAACAAGATAATAAAATTAAATGAGTACAGAAACTATAAGCAACTTTGATTACGCTCATGGTTTAACAGCTGATATTGAAGCTGGTATAAACGATATGCAAGAAGATACTGGTAACCAGTATGCTATAGATGGTGGTGGTGTAGCTTACACTAAAACTTATTATGGCATAACTTTAGGTGCTTGGGCTACTGCTAATAATATAGAAATACCAACAACTCAAGAAGGTTTTGATCAAGTAAACTCTCAGTTTCAAGCAGAGTTTGAAGGTGATGAAGTAGAAAGTAAAAACAAAGTTACTAGTTATTTTAAAACTTTATATTGGGACAAGCATAAACTAGATGAAATATCAGACAAAAGAGTTGCTGCTTCTATATATGACGCTTTAGTTAATCAAAATTTTAGTTTCGGTGATATTGGTAAAGGTAACGAAAGTATGCTTAGTGCCTTAAACAATGCTGGTTACGAAATAGAAGAGTTTAAAAGTTTAGACGATGCTATTTTTCATGTTAATAAAGCTATAGAACAAGAAGGTGGTGACAAGATTTTAAATTCTTACGGTAAAAGAAGAGAACAAAGTTATATAGCTTCTAGTCAAAAAGGTGATAACTCTAAGTTTTCAAGAGGTTGGATGAATAGGTTAAATAACTATTATACACCAGAGTTTCAGCTAGACACTAACTTATTAAAAGTAAATGAACCACTAACCGTTGACAGTGTAAATAACGCTAGACCAAAACCTCCAGAAGTAATTGAAGATGAAAGTATTGAAGGAATATCTTCAGATGAACCTACAATGGAAGAGCAAGCTGCAGAAATTGAAAGAAGAACAGTATCTGAAGAACAAGTTGAAGGTAATGTTATAACTGATGTTAAGCCGTCTGATGATGTAAAAGAAACAGAACAACAAAAGGTTGAAATGTTTACACCGCAACAACCGCAACCTGAAGTTCAAGACAGAACAGAGCCTATAATAAATCAAGGTTCTACACCTGTTGTAAAAGAAAACGTAGAGTTAACAGAAGATGATCTTGAGAACATTATAGCTGAAGATGAAGAGCTTGAAAAACCTAGCGTTCAAAAAAAGTTAGNTGACGATGTAAATAAAGGNATTAATCAGATTTTATCTCCTAAGGTAGAAGAAGAAGATATTATAAAAGAAGAGCAAGTCGTTGAAGAAGAAAGTCAAGTAGGTCCAACTCAAAAATCGCTTGAGAAAAAAGAAGCGCTAGACAAGTTTGAAAAAGAACAAGCTTTTGATGCTTCTAAAATTTATCTTGATAGTAAAAAATATATAGAACAGTTTGAAGACAAGCCTGATCTATATAGAGATGAAAAAGAATATAAAGAACGAGAAGCACAGTATAATAATTTAATAAAAATAACAGATCAAATACTAGATACTTCTGGTGAAGATTATGGTGATAGCAAAGAAGATTTAAGAGTTTCTTTGTTATCTGTAATGTCAGAAGAAGATTATATAGCTCTTCAGACTGGTAAAAAGTTTGAAGATGATTTTAGATTTAGAATATTATTAAGAGCTAAAGAACATTTACTTGATACTAAAGGTAAAGATTTNNTNCTTGAAAGTTCGTTAATAGAAGCGGCTGATGATAAAATGGCTGATGATAAAGTAGATATTGAAAACGAAATAGCAGAGTTTGATGCAGGACAAAAAGATTTAGTTGACAGGTGGCAAAAAATAAGACAAACAGGTTACTATGTTGGTTACGAAGGTAAACAAATATGGCAACCTGATTTTAAAAACAAAGAAGAACAAGAAGCTTATAACCAGTGGGTTTTAGATGGACAAGGCATTGAAGAAGAGCGTTTAAGATTAAATCAAACTTTAAAAGATTATAAAGATAAAAACGATTTACTAAACGATAGAAAATCAAAGTATAAAGAAAACGTTTCTACACTTTTTGCAGATCTTAACTACAACGAAGCAGAAAAAGCGTTTAATCCTACTCATGGTGTAATATATAAGTACGCTGAAGATGGTACTCTAATGGTTAGCACGAAAGCTTCTGAAGGTCCACGTAATTTAATTATAAAACTTGCTGGTGAGCGTGAAGGTTTAGTTGATGTTTACGATGGTACTATTGGTCTTTTATTAGATAAGTTTCTTGAACCTACAGCTCAGTTCGCTGTAGATATAGTTAGTCTTCCTTTGCAAGCTATAGTGGCAGGTGGAAGTTATTTAGCTAGCTATTTAGGTGCGGAGTATACGGATGTAGTTACAGGTAGAACTATAACACCAGCAGATTTTCTTACAACTTACGCTGATAGTTATACAAAGAAAAAAATTATACCTTTTGCTTCAAGATTTGCGGATGAAGATGCTTTAGAGTTTGAAGGATTTTTTAAAAGTAAAAACGCAAATGAAATAAATGTTCCAAGATACCTTACAAACGTAATACCATACACTCTTAGTTTAATAGTAGGTACTGGTAAGTTTGTAAAAGCAAGAGATATAGCTATAAAAGCTAAAGAGTTAAAAGGTTTTTCTAAAAAACAACTAAAACACTGGAACAGAGGTGGTAATTTTAAAAAAGGTAGCGCTTTATTTGGTATATATGATACCGGTTCAAAGATACAGTTTAATAGAAGATTTTTTGATAGCTTAAATAAAAGGTTTAGATTTACAGAAAGAGCTGCTATTAATTTAAAGCAAATAGATTTAACATATAGGATGTTATACCTTGAAAACGTTGCTTATATGAAAAATGAAGGTTTAACTTCTGAAGAAGCTATGGCAGCGGCACATTGGATGTCATTTGCTACTGGTTTAAGTCAAGCTATAATGCCAGACTATTATTATATAGCAGGTAAATCTGGGCAAGGAATTACTAAAGAGTTTGTAAATAGTATAAAAAAAATAAGAAGTACTGAAAAAATTGGTAAATTAGCTAAAAAGCAAGCTTTTGGTGACGCTGGTAAGACGTTTTTATCTAATATAATGAAAGAAATAACTGAAGAAGAGCTTGATATTTTGCTCAACGATGTTATAAAGTCTGCTTATATAACTAGTTATCACCCTGAAGTTTTAAAAGCTTCTACTCAATCAGAACTTTTACTTGGTACTTTGTTTTTATCAGGTGCTTTAGGTGGTTATCAAGCTAAACAAAACTATAAATCTTCATATGAGTCTGTTTATGGTGCTGCTTATTTAGGCGCTTACGATACAGCTAAAGAGATTAGTGATGAGATGAAAGCTTTTGAAGATAAACTAGCTATATTAAATAATAAAAAGAGAAAGTCTGGTAAAGATAAACAAGAGATAANNATATTACAAAAATCAATAGAAGGNCATCAAAAAGCTTTAAATTTACAACTTGAATTATTAGANGTTGTAAGAGTTGCNCCTGANAAAGTTACTTTTAAAACNCTTGATTTATTAAGANAAAANCANAAGCTAGTAAAAGAAAAAAATGATATTTTAAAAACAAAAGATAAAGTTGCTAGCAAAAGCCAAATAGATGAAATAAACGAAAAAATAGCAAGTGTAGACACTCAAATTGAAAATGACGATTACACAAAGCAAAGAGAAGAGTTGTTTGAAGAGTTAAGAGCAAGAGGTGAAGTTACTGCTCGTGCTGAAGGTTTTGAGTATCATGAAACAAAAACAAAAGAAGAGCATGAAAAGTTTAGAGTAATAGAAAATGCTAGAAGATTAGCTCAAAATAAAAAAATTGCTAAAGAAATAAAAGAAATAAAATCAGATAAAAAGAACTATGATAAAAACGGTGATTTAAACGATGATGCTAAACAAAAAGTTGAAAAGTTAGAATCTCAAATAGTTGCTACAATACCTGATTTTGATAGTAGTTTAAGAAAAGGNGCTGGNTTTATAGTATACGATGATGTAACTAAAAAACACACANTAATAGTTAATCCTGAAATAGCTTTAGAGTCTGGAAACTTNGCTGTTGTACAACATGANGTTTTACACGGTATGCTAAGAGAAACTATGATAAAAGATCCTGAGTTAATGGTTAGNTTATCATATTTATTAAGAGAAGANTTAANTAAAAATCCAGGATTAAATAGNTATGTAATAAATAAATTTGGTAGTTANTCTGGTGGTAATTTAACTACAAAAAATGCAGATGAATTATTAACAATAATGTCAGAAGCTTTATTACAAAACAGAATAAAGCTTAGTAAAAACTTTTTATCTAAGTTTGTAGACATAGTTAGAAGAGTTGCTAGAAAGTTTGGTATTAACTTTAAAATAAAAGATATACAAGACTTGCAAAACTTTATTGAAGACTACGCTAAAGAAGCTAAAAGAGGTAGATTTAGTAAAGGTTTAAGAAAAATAAAAGAAGAGGGTCTTCAGTCTGTAATGGCTAGAAAGAATAAGTTTAAACTAACTGCTGAGCAAAGAAAAACAATAGAAGACGAACAACAAGTTGGTCAAGTAATAGAGACTATTGAAGGTGATGAAGGTTTAAGTAGATCAGTATACAATAATGATAAACTAGTAGAAGATTTAGAGTTATCTGCAAATACTAAAAAAATAGTTGAGCGTAACGCTGAAATAAGAAAAAAGATATTAGAGCAAGGTATAGTTGAAAATGGTAAAGTTGTAGCTTCACCTGAACTACAAAATGAACTTGTTGAAAATAATTTAGCTTTAGCAATGAAGTTAGCAGATTTTGCAGCTAAAAACCCAAATATAATGGGGTTAGAAGCAGGTAAAAGAGTTACAAAAGAACAGTTTTTGTCTGGTTACTACGAGCAGTTATCAAATTTAGCTAGAACTTACGATGCTAGAGTAAATGAGTTTGGTCAGTATTTAAATGGTATACTACCACTTAGATATGGACAAATATTGAAGGCTGAAACAGTTGGTCAAGTTGAAGGTACTGTTAGTATTGATACTAGAGAAGCTAGAGAGCTTGCTGATACTAACGAAGGTATGGACGCAAGGTACAATGATAGCGAAACTATAAGACCTGATATAAACGTTTCTAATAGATTAGGTGGTTCAGAGCTTCAAGACAGAATACAAGAACACTTTGATAAAGGTGTTAAAATGATTTTAGATGGTCCTATGGACAACCAAACAAGAGAGCAGTGGTTACAAGAACTAACAGATCTTGGTTTTGCAGATCTTGATGGTACTTTACCAGATATAAGTGATCTTGACTTTGCACAAATGCAACCTTATGCTTTTCAAATAATAGCTGATTATTACGGTGTTGATCGTGATAAACTAGACTGGAGATTAAACAAAAAAAATAAAGACGCTGGTTTAATACCTAGAGGTAAAAAAGCTAGTTTNATGGCTAATTTACGTATTGATAGTAAAAAAGGTACTAACGAGTTACAAACTATACAGAGAAGAGTTCGTGGTAATCCAGAGATTCATATTGCTGCCGGTTTACCAAGAGCTTTTGTAGGTACTAAAGAAAAACCTATAAAATCAAATAAAGTTAGACCTTTACTGTTAAAAAACTTTTATAATAGAGGAAAAAAAGTAAACAACGTAAACTTGTTTTTTAGGTTTCCAGTTGTTGATGTTAACGACTTTCTTGAAAAAATAGGTATAGTAGAAGGTGTTGCTGACAGAAGTGACAGAAACACGTCTGCTTTTGCTAATGCAATAGTTTTTGAAATAGCAAGAAAAGTTTCTGCACAAGGCATGAAACAGTCTTTAGCAAGATTTGGTAGCTTAAACGACAAAACAGCCGTAGGTTTAGATGATGGTATAAATACTTTTTCAGAGTCAAAGGTGTTTAAAGATATGATGGCAAAAGATCAGTCTGCAGCAGAGTATACTTTAACTATGATAGAAAAGTTAAAGCCACAAATACTAGGTTTAATAATAGACTTTCCAGCTTCTGTAGAAGATAACGTTAAACTTCTTAGACGAGAGTTAAAAGCATTATTTACACAAAACTTTGACAGTAACATAGTAAAACCAGCTGTACAACAAGCGTTAATTCAAAACCTAACAGCTAAAACAGGTATAATAACTAAGTACGGTTTTATGGTTAATAACTATGCTACTAATAGAGGTTTTTTACCTGATTTAGCTCAATTTACCAAAGAAGAGCTACACTCTTATAACGAAACTTCTGAAATTTTTGAGCTTTTAGGTTTATATGGTGACGGTGTTGGTAGTCTTACAAGATCAGAGGCTTTTACGCCGTACCACGTTACAAGAGGTAGAATAAATGTTGTTCGTATTGTTAAAGATATAAAATCAAGAGCTGAAGCTGGAACTTTAGTGCCTGATGGAAATGCTGAAGAAAACAAAGCAAGAGCTATACTTTACATACAGATGTTGCGAAAACATCATGGTAAAAGCTCAAGAATAGCTAGTAAAAACATGAAAGGTAACGGTAGAATAAGACCTACTGTAGACAACAGTAATCCTAGAGGTTTTAGAGCTTCTATATTTGAAAACGCTTCTGATTTTGATAAATTAATTAGCTCTGTTGATGATGGGTATTTTGAATTAAACTTATCACCTTCAAAAATAAAGGAAAAGTACAATATAAAACTTGTAGACGATTTATCTTCTAACATAATAAAAAATTTTATTAGCGGTGACTGGGATGCTGTAAATTCTGATTTAAATGAACAAGCCGATGCTGCTAAAGAACTAACAAAATATCTTTTTATATTTAATTGGAAAAAATACGGCTCTAAAAACAATAAAAATGATCAAATGATGTATGCTCAATTTTTATTTAATTTAGGTGTTAGTATGGAGTCACCTTCAAGAAAAGCGGCTAAAATATTTAGCATAGCTACAAACGTGGTAGATAACAACAATAATTTGTTAGTACCTACTAACCAAACTACATACGAACATCAAAAACCACACCACCACGTAATAACTAAAATAACAAGTATATTACAAAACGAGCCAGAAGCTAAATGGAATGATTTAATTGATAAAGTTTTTAATGATTACGTTGTTAGTATAATTCGTGCAACAAAAGATGAAACCGATTTTGATGACTTGCTACAAAGATCTGGATTAAAATCTAAAATGCAAAGAGATTATGATGAAGATGCAGATATTAATAATCGTGAAACTATTTTAAAAACATCTATAGGTAGATCTTTTAACGATATAACTGCTTTTGATCCTGCTGTTTCACCTATAAAAGTAATAAACAAAGATTTTGCTTTAAACGGTGAGATTATTGGTGAAGAGTTTGTTTCTAACGAGCAAAGAAAGGTAAAACAATCATTATCATATAATGAAGCTGCTAAAATGGCTAGAAGTATGAAGTTTAATGATAATCTTAGAGGTATAAGTATACTAGATTTTGACGATACTTTAGCTACTACAAACTCTAGAGTTAGATATACTTCGCCTGACGGTAGAAAAGGTTTTTTAAATGCTGAAGAATATGCTAGAGATTATGTTAGTTTATTAAACCAAGGTTATAAGTTTGATTTTTCTGAGTTTAACGAAGTTGTAGACGGTAAAGTAGGACCATTATTTGATAAAGCTGTTAAACTAGCAAATAAGTACGGTACTGAAGATATGTATGTATTAACAGCAAGACCGCCAGAATCACAAAGAGCTATATATGACTTTTTAAAAAGTGTAGGTTTAAATATACCTTACGATAACATTACAGGTTTAGCTAATTCAACAGCTGAAGCAAAAGCTCTTTGGATAGTTAAAAAAGTTGAAGAAGGTTATAATGATATATATTTTGCTGACGATGCTCTGCAAAACGTAACAGAGGTTGCAAATGTACTAGATCAGCTAGATGTAAAGTCAAAAGTACAACAAGCTAAAATGTCTAGAAGTGAAAAGTTTAACGATAGGTTTAACGAAATATTAGAAGAAAGAGAAGGTGTTGGTGCAGAAAAAAGATTTTCAGAAATAAAAGGTAGAAGACGTGGTAAAGATAAAGGTAAATTTAGATTTTTTATACCACCATCAGCTGAAGACTTTTTAGGTTTAATATACAACTTTTTACCTAAAGGTGCTAAAGGTGACGCTGCTTTAAAGTTTTTTCAAGATACATTGTTAAGGCCTTATGCTAATGCTATAGCAAAAATAAACAACGCTAGACAGTTAATGATGAACGAGTACGGTGAGCTTTTGAAGAAAACAGCAGGCATGCGTAAGCGTTTAAGAGAAAAAGTTATTGATGGTGATTTTACTATAGAAGATGCTGTAAGAGTTTATTTGTGGAGTAAAGCTGGTTTTGAAATACCTGGNTTATCAGAAACTGATAGATTAGCTTTAGTTGATATAGTAGAAAAAGATGAGCAGTTATTAGCTTTTGCTTTATCTGTAGGTAAAATATCAAGAGAAAAAGCGGGTTATTTAGAGCCAAACAAAGAGTGGGAGCTTGAAGGTATAAAGTTTGATTTATTTCAAAAGTCTAGTAAAGTAAAAAGAGCTGAATTTTTACAAGACTTTAAAAATAATAGAGAAATTATTTTTGGTAAGTTTAACGGTAGAAAGCTTGTAGGTGCTAATATGAATAAAATAGAAGCTATATATGGTAAAGGCGTAAGAAACGCTCTTGATGATATTATATGGCGTATGGAAAACGGTACTAATAGAGCTTTTGGTGATAATAAACTTGTTAATGATTTTATGAACTGGTTAAACGGTTCTGTAGCTGCAACCATGTTTGTTAACATGCGATCTGCTTTATTACAGCAGTTATCTTTTGTTAACTTTATAAACTGGGAAGATAATAATATATTTGCTGCTTCAAAAGCTTTTGCAAATCAAGAGCAGTTTTGGACAGATTTTTCATTTTTATTTAACTCAAACTTCTTAAAACAACGTAGATCAGGTTTAAGATCAGATTTAAACGCTTCTGAGTTGATTACACATTTAAGTAAAAGTAGAAATAAAACTAAAGCTGCTTTACAATGGTTGTTACAAAAAGGTTTCTTACCTACACAAATAGCTGATAGCTTTGCAATAGCAATAGGTGGTGCAAGTTTTTATAGAAACAGAGTAAATAAGTATGTTAAAGAAGGCATGAGCAAAGAAGATGCTCAGAAAAAAGCTTTTACAGACTTTCAAGAAATTGCTGAAAGAACTCAGCAGTCTGCAAGAGCTGATATGATCTCGCAAGAACAAGCTTCTGTTCTAGGTAGATTAATACTTGCTTTTCAAAATACACCTATGCAATATGCTAGATTAACTAAAAGAGCCTTGCAAGATTTAGTTAACGGTAGAGGTAGTATGAAAGCCAACATATCTAGAATAATATACTACGGTATGGTACAGAACTTAATATTCTACACTTTACAAACAGCTATGTTTGCTATGATGTTTGAAGATGACGATGAAGAAGAATATATAAACAAAAAAGGTGAAAGAGTATTAAATGGTATGGCAGACTCGTTTTTACGTGGTATGGGTGTTGGAGGAGCTGTAGTATCTACGCTTAAAAACATGTTGTTAAGAGCAATGAAAGAGTCTGCTAAACCAGGAGGAAGAGCAGATTATGCTTATGTGTTGTTAGAAATGGCTAATTTAGCACCACCTGTAGGTATTAAACTTAGAAAAGTATACTCAGCTACACAGAGTTATAAGTTTAATAGAGACGAGATAGAAGAAATGGGTTATGTAGATATTGATAACCCAACTTATGAAATAGCAACTAGTACGTTGGAAGGTATATTTAATGTTCCTGTAAACAGAGCTTATAACAAAATAAGAAATATAAGAGCTTCGTTAGACAGTGATAACGCTGTTTGGCAAAGAATAGCTTTAGCTTTAGGTTGGAACACGTGGGATCTTGGTATAGATACCAGAAAGAAAAAAGATGAATTTGATAAAATGGACTTTGACTTTGATGACTTTGACTTCGATGATGACTTTGACTTTGATGACTTTGATTTTGATTAAACTTTAAAAAATGAAAAAACTTATAATATTACTATTAATAACTTTAGTTTCTTGTGCTGCACCAAAAAAATGTTGTAGTCAAGATTTACAGTCGTTACTAAAGTTTTCTACATTTTACGCGGCTGTAAACGGTGGTACTTCGCTATCAGATGTTAACGTGTTCTCTGTAGATAACGGCTTGTCAACAAGTACAATATCTACACCATACGATTATAACTTAACAGTTGGTTTACGTAAAATAGCTAGGTTTGGTTATGAAAATAAAGCGCAAACGTTTTACGATGGTACAGAGTCAAACTATAGTGATGCTGCTACAGTTGGTAAAGTTAGAGGTTTAGAGTATTTAATTGAGATAGATTATAAAAGACAAGAGGGTGTAGATTATACAGATCAACATCATTTTGTACGTTGGAGCTCTGATGACGGTTGTGATAGTGAAGTTTGTATAAACTTTTTTGCTTTAAAGTTAGAGTATTTACAAGATGGTTTTGCTGATGTAGAGTACTTTGAAGCGTCTGAAAGATATAGATATAGAAAACATAAAAACTTATCATGGAATATAGGTTTAGCACATAGATTAGCAGAGCCTTATGGCTACGATCCTTTAGCAGAGTGGATGTTAAGTAATGGTAATATACACTATACGTATTTAGCACTACAAGAAGGTTACAACGTAGATGTAGCAAACTCAACGTATACAAACCCAGCTGGTGAAGTTGTAGCTACAAGTGCAGAGGTATGGGAAGCTGTAGTAATACCACAAGTATTATCTGATTATGTTGAAAAAAAGAAAAACGAACTTGATAGAATTATGCAACACTCTATTGTTGTTGGTTTTGATTATTATAAGTACAGTAAAAAAACATGGTTACACGCTTGGGGTAACTTAATGCCGTATCACTACGATAGCGGTAATGAGTTTTCTTATCACAACTTTAACGACGGTGATCAGTGGTACGATTACTCAGCTGGTTTTATATATGGTATCAAACAAAATAAAAGTTTAGGCTATTTTGTTGAGGCTAAATACAATAAGTATTGGAATAGAGAGTGGTACGACTTTAAATTTGGAGTAAATTACGTAATCTTTTAAACTATAACTATACACTAAAAATGTCAAAAGAATTAAACGAAGATACTAGCTTTAAAATAAGCGTAAAAACACTAATAGCAATAGGTGTAGCTTTATCAACTTTAATAGGTATG
>FUFK010050961.1_pt1 | contig 27376 bp, 26 predicted proteins | sample 1021851 | NCBI WGS metagenome assembly FUFK01 (sample SAMEA51879418, study PRJEB19060) | metagenome
AACGATAAGGAGTTCCCAATGGAACAAGCACTAACCGCTACGCCTGACGTAGCCAACATACCCAGCATCAGTTCATCTGCCATGCTGGTTCAACTCAATGTCTCTGTGTGGACAGCACGCAAGAAAGACAAAGCAGCAACCGCCAAGGTCGCTCGNGAANCTGGCGCATCTGCCAAAGCTGGCAACTACAACAAGAACCTACTGGCTGGGTGTACCGAGCTTGAGGATCTCAAGAAGTTCGTCGGCAATGCACGCAATGCTCACTACGCGATGACTGCACCGTGGTCTGACATGGGATTACGTCTGATCCCCACGGCTGCGTTCTTTGATTACGTCAANCACATGACAGGTTTAGAGCAGGAATACTGGCGGCTCTACAAACTGTTCGAGGATGAATACTCATGGCGCATCAGCAACATGCTGGCCCAGCAGAAAGAGCTAGGCACAATGTTCGATCAGAGTGAGTACCCGCCGGTTGACGAGCTACGCAGGAAGTTCGGGTGGACGTTATCCAAGCAGCCGGTGCCTGAATCGGGTCACTTCTCTTTGGACATGCCCAATGAGCAGCAGGAAATGCTCAAGCGAGAGTATGACGAGTTCTATAGTGCTCAGTTACAGGGTGTCGCCAACGACGTCTGGTCGCGGCTCAAGAAGAACCTTGAGACTGTACTGCGTCAGCTATCGCCCAAGGACGAGTTCGATGCCAACGGTAATCAGAAGTATAACAAGTTATACGATAGCGTCTTTGATACGTCGCTAGAGCTGATACGTATGATGCGTAGTTTCAACCTGACTGGCGACACACGTATGACGATGGTTGCTGANCAGNTAGAGAACGCGCTGTATGGCGTGAACACCGACGCACTCAAGAACAGCGAGAGCCTACGTCTNGAGAAGCAGCAAGAGGTCAAAGATATTATCCGCAACTTACCGTCCCTAGACATCTAGGGGCGTTGGGTACTTTGACATAACATCAAATACCACATATAATAGTTACACACCACAGGCTAATATTAGCCACAACAAAAATGTGTATAGATTTATACACAAACTACTGAGGAGAAAGCTATGAGCTTCGCACAACAAACTTACGCATTGAGTCTTGACCAAGCCGAGTCACTAATCTCAGCAGTCGGTCATCACCGCACGGTTCTACTTCAAGGCCACATGGGTACAGGTAAGTCATCACTACTTACTACACTTGCAGCGGCAAAGTCGGATCATGTGGCGTGCTACTTCGACTGCACCACTAAGGACTTGGGTGACATCACGATACCCAACATCGCCAAGCTGGATGATGGCACTGGTTATGTGACATACCTGACCAACGAAGAGTTGGGTGCCCACAACAACAAGCCGATTATTCTGATGATTGATGAGTTCGGTAAGGCCAACCCCGCAGTCAAGAACGCACTACTGCGTCTGATCCTCGAACGCAAGATCGGTAGCTACACGCTGCACCCCGACTCTATCGTGTTCGCCACAACCAACCTCGGCAGTGAGGGTGTGGGTGACTTGTTACCTGCACATGCTCGTAATCGCATCACCGTCGTCGAGACCAAGAAGCCCGACGCTATGGAGTGGGTCGAGTGGGGCATCAGCAATGGTGTCGATCACACAATACTGGGCTGGGTCAAAGACAACCCACAGGTCATGCAGGACTTCCGCGATGTACCGAATCCAGATGACAACCAGTACATCTTCCACCCCAGAGCAGCAGATCGGGCTGCGTTCTGTACCCCACGTTCACTGCACGCAGCGAGCGACATTTTGCAGAACCGTGAGGGGTTAGATGATGACACGTTAACAGCAGCACTCATCGGCACCATCGGTGCTCGTGCGGCTATGGACTTCATGGCATTCCTCAAGCTGGCTGACCAGCTACCNTCATTGGAGTCTATCAAGTCTGATCCTACCAACGCCAAGGTGCCGACATCTGCATCGGCTACCTGCATGGTGGTGTTCCGTTCACTGTCCACGATTGACCGTGACTGGATGGATGCGTGGATGACTTACATGCTGCGTCTCGACAAGGACGCGCAAGGTCTGTTCGCCAATGGTGTTCGGGCCAGCAAGTACAACAAGACCAAGCAATCTATGGTCATGCAGAACAAACAGTTCACTCAGTGGGCTATCGACAACAACTATATGTTCGCAGCGGACAAGGTATAAGGAGACCTAACGTGTTAGCACTAAACCAACAACTGACCGCCGAGCAGCGGCTCACCAAAGCAGTCGTGGACATCACGGCACATGACCGATACATCGCACTGGCTGGTGTGTTGGCTATCGGCAAGAAGACAGTCAGCGATGACGTACCCACGGCCTGCACCAACGGACGTGACGAGNNNTACGGACGTGCATTCGTTGACTCTTTGACTGACGCGCAGCTACGGTTTCTGGTACTGCACGAGTGTTACCACAAGATGTTTCGGCATCTGATAACGTGGAAGCAATTGCACGACAAAGACCACGAGTTAGCCAACGCATCATGTGACTTCAACATCAACGGTAGGCTAGTCGATGAGAACAAAGACGACGGGTTCGCTACGATGCCATGCGATGCTGACGGTAATACGTTAGGTCTGTTCGATGAGAAGTACCGCGATGGCGATGGCTGGTTAGATCCTGCTGCTATCTTCAATATGCTGTATCAGCCTACTGGCGGTGGCGGCGGTGGCGGTGGTGGTTGGCCCCCACCCAACGGACGTAAGAGAATGGGTGACCCAGATGATTCACAGGACGGTAATCCAGTAGATAACAAGTCAGGTCGTGGTAAGCCACGAGGTACGTCTCCCGCCCAACCCAAAGGTTTCGATGAACACGATTGGAAGGGTGCCCAAGCTCTGTCCGATGATGAGGTCAAAGAGCTTGAGAAAGAAGTCAACATAGCGATCCGTCAGGGCAGCATGGTAGCTGGCAAGATGGGTGTAAATGGCAACCGTAATCTAGATGAGCTTATGCAGGCGCAGGTCGATTGGCGTGAGGCACTGCGCGAGTTCATCCAGACTACGTGCAACGGCAATGACTACTCGACATGGAAGCGGCCCAACCGCAGATACATCGGTGCTGGTGTTTACTTACCCAGCGGCATCAGCGAGAAAGTTGATGAGCTTGTGCTTGCTATTGATACGTCAGGGTCTATCAGCGATCACGCTGTCGCTATGTTCTTATCCGAGGTGAAGTCTATCTGCGATGTGGTCAAGCCCGACAAGGTACGGATTCTGTACTGGGGTCATCGCGTTGTGGGTGACGAGTCGTACGAGGCGCACGAGCTAGATACGTTGGTCTCGTCTACCAAGGTCAAAGGTGGTGGCGGCACCGATGTCGAGTGTGTTGTCAGATACATGGACGAGCATCAGATCAAGCCGCAAGCAACAGTCATCCTCACCGATGGTTACCTGTTCGGTGACTGGGGTACATGGGACTGCCCGACTCTGTGGTGTGTTCTGGACAACGACAGTGCGACTCCCGATACGGGCAAGGTCGTACACATCAAAACAAGTGATATGTAAGGAGAAAGCAATGGTTATAAAAGTAAATGGGCATCTACCAGATGGTACACCCGCGAGAGTTGACTATTTCAACATAGAATCCACTGACCGCGAAATTCAGGGGTTTTTGGAGGCAAATCCCGATGTCAATGAAGCGATTGACAATATGTTGCACAACGCCCTAGCCGCGAAGGGGTATGACTCTGATTGGATTACTTGGAAAGCAAGTTTTCTTTTAGCTTTTCAAGAAAATAAATAATACGTAAGGAGAAAGTGTTATGTGGGCTAACAAACCAAAAGACAAGAGTTTGTACATCGAACCAAGGATGTCATCGCAAGACAGCCTTCCGATGTTCAACCAACCAAAGATTTGACGCAGTTTCAAAATGCGCTGCGTAAGAAAATGCACGGTGTGCAGTTTGCCTTTAACGAATTGGACGGTCAGCATAGATGTTGGGTGTACTACCCGCACGAGACATTTGTTCGGGGTGAGCTTTATATCTACAAATCTGAGAATGCTTATGCGGTGGTCAGCCGCACCATTGATAACGGCAGATACGCTACCTATAGCTCAGAACACTACATGCAGTGGAGCGGTAAGCTGGCTACTGCGGTCAAGAAAGCTGCGGCGGCACTGACCCCGTGGTCAGTATATGAGATGGCTGCGGTGCACTGCCGTGACTATGAGACATCACGCAACGAACAGGTGAGCGAGTCAGACGGTAAATTGAAACAGTTGTTTCGAGAGTTAGGTGCAGGTCGAGACACTATGGCATGGCGTGCCTTACAAAGTATGACGGACTTGATACCGGACTTGGATGTCCGTTCTAAGATACAGGACATAACACGTCAGAAAGAAGAGCTGGAGAGCCTCGCGTCTGTTGGNNNTANCCCGANGTTNGTACATATCTGTNAGGATCACCGTGGCAATCAACGGTTGGCTACGTTGAGAGTGCACACGCGCTACAGTGCCATTGAAACAGATGAACAACCTCAGTATCTCAATGAGTTGAGTGACGGCTACTCTGATTTGGTTGGCAAGGTTAGTGTATTGAACATGGCTACAGTCGGTGAGTATGTGTCTGGCGTTGGTATGAAAGCCGCCGAGGATATGTTTTATGTCTGCTAAACATTTCGATACGCTACGCATGATCGAGGACATAGCCACCACGCTGGGCAATCAAAACAAGTTAACACATAAGGGAGCTATCTACCATGCGAAGGTAGAACCCGACAAAGATATATGGCAGTTAACATGTTTAGGCACTGAGTGTATTGACTTGCCGCATGGTGGCATCTATCGTGGCGCAGAGACTTTACCTACCGAGTTGCAGAAGAAACTTGCGGTTCTTCGTATGTTGGAACCGCAACAATCCGAAGTGGTGGGAGTGGGTTTACGTTCTGGCAAGGATAGTTTCTGGATCTACATGTAGTGAGACCAGCACCCACGGAGACAGTTATGGCGGCAACACCTGAAACAAAAGTAAAAAGAAAGGTAGCGGATGCACTAAAGCAGTTAGGTGTTTACTACTTTTACCCTGTCACGGGGGGCTACGGTAAGAGCGGTGTGCCTGACATTGTTGGGTGTTATGAAGGTAGGTTCTTTGGCATTGAATGCAAAGCTGGCAAAGGGAAAGTGACAGCGTTGCAAGCTAGGAACTTAGAAGAGATTGCGGCGGCGGGTGGAATCGCTGCTGTAATAAATGAGGATAGCGTGCATAAGGTCACGGATATTCTCAACGAGAGAGAAACCGATGAACGTCAGATGACGTTTGATTTTTTAGGAGGCCAAAATGGCGGATGGGACTAAAGCGGCAAAGCTGCGTAAGTATTTTAAGAGAAACCCCGAAGCGACAGCAAAAGAGGCTGCGGAGTGGGTGAAGTGTAGCTACGGAAGTGCTTGGACGATTAAAAAAGAGTTCTGTAAAACAACTCCTGTGGTTAGATCCAAAGACTATATTCCAAAACCACAGGTACATAAAACACAGCTATCGGACAACGCAATCGAATACGTTGATGGTAGGCCCACTATGAAACTCAAGTTAAAAGAAGAGGTGTTAGCGGAACAGAAAAAGTCATCGTTGGATACAGAGCTGGCGGACAATGCACAACAGGCATCTATAATGCAGACATTGGCAGGCCGGAGTGACGGTAGCACTGCATCCTATTACGAGTTACCTGCTGGAGCACAAGAGCTACAGGATCTTATCTCATATAAGAACATGAATGCTCAGATCGGGGAGATATTTCGAGCGGCATATCGCTACGGGCAATCTTCACATAGTGACCAGTTACGCGATGCTAAGAAGATCAAGTTCTATATCGACGCTGAGATTAAACGGCTGGAGAGCTGATATGGATGAGGGTGCAGATCTAAAAGTGTTTTACGTGACAGTTGAAGAAACAGTGTCAAGACAGGTGGTGGTCGAAGCAAAGAACGAAGAAGAAGCACGATACCAAGCTATAGATGACTGCGGCACGACTGTTCGCGTTCCTATTACCACAGGTAAAACCGTTACAGCTATATCGGAAAGGGAGCGAGTGTAGTGGAGACAAAAATTGATAAGAATGTGCCGATACCGCCGAGGGGCGGGAACAATAAAACAAACAGCAAGTACAAACACCTAAACAAGATTATCGAATCGTGGGAAGTAGGCGACAGCGTAGCCTTTGAATTCGTTGCAAAAACTACGGGAAAGGACAGGCGGTCTTCCTATTCGCTCGAAGCAAACTCTTTCATAACTAGGGCAAAAAATGCTGGGCAAAAAGCATCGATGCGCGTTATGGCTGATGAAGGCGTGATTCGAGTGTGGAGGGTAGAGTAGGTGGATCTTATAACCTTGGACTTCGAGACGTATTACGACAAAGACTTCTCATTAACTAAATTAACTACAGAAGAGTACATCCGCGATCCTCGTTTTGAGATCGTGGGTGTGGGGGTGAAAGTAAATAATGGTGCTACGGAGTGGGCGTCTGGCACGCATAAAGAACTCAAGGGATACTTCAACGAGTTTGACTGGGCTGGCAGCATGGTGCTGGCTCACAACACTATGTTCGATGGTGCTATATTATCTTGGTTATTTGATATTCGCCCTCGCGTTTGGGCTGATACTTTGTGCATCGCCCGTGCTATTCATGGGGTGGAAGCTGCTGGAAGCCTCAAAGCACTTGCGGAGAGATACGGTATAGGTGTCAAAGGCACTGAAATACTGAATGCTCTGGGCAAGCACCGAGAAGAGTTTACTGATGACGAGTTAGATCGTTACGGTGATTACTGCGTCAACGACGTTGAACTTACTTACAGACTGTTTAATAAGTTTCTGAAGCAAGGGTTCCCAAAGAAAGAACTCAGNATNATTGACTGCACGCTACGTATGTTCATACATCCGCTGTTAGTTCTAGATTCGTGTTTACTGGAGGAGCACTTAGACCAGATCAAAGAGCGCAAGTATAAGCTGTTATGTGATGCTGGCGTGGCTGATAAGAAAGAGCTGATGAGTAACGACAAGTTCGCAGAGTTGTTACGTTCAAGAGGTGTTGAACCACCAACCAAGACTAGCCCGACTACAGGCAAAGATACCTACGCCTTCGCAAAGACAGATGACGGATTTAAGAGCCTTGTAACGCACGCCAATCCAGAAGTGCAGGCACTGGCGGCTGCTAGATTGGGCAACAAAAGCACGCTAGAAGAAACACGCACGCAGCGGTTTCTCGACATCGCGGAGCGTGGAACTCTGCCGGTTCCTGTTCGGTACTATGCGGCACACACTGGCAGGTGGGGTGGGGATGACAAGATAAACCTACAGAACCTACCCAGTCGTGGGCCTGACGGTAAGACGTTAAAGAGAAGTATCGTCGCGCCTGACGGATACATACTTATAGATTGCGACTCGTCGCAGATCGAAGCACGAGTGCTGGCGTGGTTCGCAGGGCAGACTGACCTGACTGACGCATTTCGTAAAAAAGAAGATGTGTATATCAAGATGGCAGCACGCATATACGACGTGGAAGAGTCGGAAGTGACAAAGAGACAACGGTTCGTTGGCAAGACCACGATCCTCGGTGCTGGTTACGGTATGGGCGCAGTAAAGTTTCAAGCGCAGTTGAAGTCGTTTGGCACGGACATAGAGTTGAACGAAGCAAGGCGCATCATCGACATCTACCGTAACGCGAACTGGAAGATAAGCCATGTGTGGCGAGAGGCGCAGAACATGGTTAGTCACATGGCGCAGGGTGACTCCTATCAGTTTGGTAGGAAAGGCGTGGTCGAAGTCATGGGAAACCGGGAAGCCATCCGTCTACCATCTAAACTCCTAATGCGTTACGAGGATCTCAAGGGAGAGCAAAACTCGAAAGGGACTGAGTACACATACAAGACACGCAACGGTAGAACGCGGATTTACGGTGGGAAAGTGATAGAGAATATCTGCCAAGCGTTAGCGCGTTGTGTGATAGGCGATCAGATGCTGTTGATAAATAACAGATACCGAGCAGTGTTGACGGTGCATGATTCAGTTATTGCCTGCGTGCCTGAGTCCGAGGCAGAGGAAGCTCAACAATACGTCGAACGGTGCATGAGATATGTGCCAAGATGGGCGAAGGGACTGCCGTTAGAATGTGAGAGTGGTATGGCATACGCATACGGGGATTGTGAGTGAATGTAGCGCCGTGGTCGTTCAGNAAGATCAAGGCGTTTCAACAATGCCCTAANCAGTTCTATCANGAGAAAGTGCTGAATCAGTACCCGTTTAAGGAGACTGAGGCGACGTTGTATGGAACAGCTTTTCACGAGGCTGCGGAGACATACATCCGCGACGGGGGCGAACTTGACCCTAGATTTAGTTACGCAAAGGGCGCACTTGATGCACTGAACGCCAAAGAAGGCGACAAGTTATGTGAAATAAAGATGGGACTAACAGAGGATCTAGAAGCGTGTAGTTTCTGGAGTCGTAATGTTTGGTTTCGTGGTATTGCAGACTTACTGATATTAAATAATGATAAAAAGTTAGCTTGGGTTATTGACTACAAGACAGGTAAGTCGGCAAAATACGCAGATAAAGGGCAGCTAGAACTCATGGCTCTGGCTACTTTTAAGCACTACCCCGAAGTGGAGACCGTTCGGGCTGGGCTGTTGTTCGTAGTTAGCAATGACTTGATAAAAGATAATTACACTATAGAGCAAGAAGAAACGATGTGGACAAAGTGGCTGAGTAAATACAGCGACATGGAAACAGCTTTTGAGAATGACACATGGAACCCCAACCCCAGCGGGTTGTGTAAAGCATGGTGCCCAGTGTTGGAATGTCCACACAACGGGAGAAACTAATGCCTTATAAAAATCCAAAAGACCGCAAGAAACAAAAGAACCCGCGTGTTGGCACCAAGGCACACGAGGCACGTATGGAGAGACAACGTGCTAGACGTGCTATGGATAGGACGGGACGCGATGCCAACAAAAACGGCAAAGCAGATAAGCGTGAGGGTAAAGACGTTAGCCACAAGAAGATGTTAAGTCGTGGCGGTAGCAACAAGGATGGCGTGCGTGTGGAGAGCAGAAGCGCCAATCGTAGTCGTAATGGCAAAAGCCCGAGACGTAGATGAGAGAAGAGCTTAAAGGGTTATTGCTAGGATTTAGCATTACTCTTGGCATATATCTTGTGGCACTCATTTTGTATTTGATGACTTTGTTTGATTAGTGGGGCACAAAGGTCGGGTGAGCGGTGGCATCCGACTTCTCCTCGCAGTGGTATTGCTGCATAAAGAATGGATGAGATGAAGTACGTTCCCCACGACTAGGTATTGTTGTGGTTCCTAGTGAATTGGCGTCAATCTCATCAACCACCGCATTCAGTTTTGGGGTACGGCCTTTCAGTAATGGTGGGCCTCAACCGGATGCTCGGAACAGGCTAACCCTGTTGCCCTGCCCCACTTTTTATTCGCGTGTTGTGGACACCCACTTCGCGCTTTTTCGCATGAAGGGACGAAACATGAGTAACAGATTTACAGTAGCAGATTTCCAAGCCGAGATAGCGCACACGATGCAGAAGCCTTTTCTGCGGATCAAAGGTGTGACGCTTCCCACCAAGCCGCTCTTAAAAAGAATGGTAAACGATGCAGCACCCGCTGCGGCTAGTCAGTTATTGAACAGTGTTGTTTATGAAGTATCGGAAGACGTGGTTCTAGATACGATAGCCAAAATCGAAAAAAGCACTCGTAGGCAGTTGGTCACTACTTTTTGGGAAGCAAGAATCCCACACGAGGAGATGTTTATAGCATGGGAAATACCTAAGCCCGACAACATGAAGGATGAGGGTCAGCAAGTATTTGAAGGCTGGCTGATAACCAAAGTGCGAAGAGAGCACGCTCTCGCTATACGTGTCGATATTCCAGTAGAAACACCAGAGACGTTTTACCGTTATCAGTACTACGTTGGTGAAGCGGGTGCAGGTGACAAGAGATTAGCGATTACTCATGTTCCCATATCTATCGCTAATGCAGGTTACTCTGATGACGCACAAGATGAACCGTGGGCAGTTTATGAAACTGAATATGGCACCGGCATGAAAGACCAAGCAGGACTAACGCTCTTTGAGGTATTGAAACGTCTTGTTGCTATCCCGAAGTACGGTTTTATTGATCCTATGACGGGTAAGGCCCAAGTAGATTACAACGAATGGGCGCACGCTATAAATTCTGATGAACAACGTATGCTTAATCAAATCTCTACTATGCCAACCAATTTTCCAGAGGGCGACTTTGACCCTTATCATGGCGCTCTTAGGTTCATGCAGGGTGCTATTGAAGAAGAAAACCCTTATGCGATAACGATGATTAAGTCTTTTCCGAAACTGTTGGGGTTCATAGCTGCACAGAATTTTAACTGGGTGTTCACTGAACCCGTGTCTCGTGGCAAACATACAAAGAACATTAGTAGTCGGATGCAACCTCGCAATCGACACTACAAACTTGAGATCAAGCTACCCAAAGAGAAACAAGTTATAGAGGGTAAGCAGACTAAACGCACCCGCGAGTTTGGCAACGCACTGCATGAGGTGAAAGGTCATAANAGAGAGTACAAAAATGGGCGAGTGATATGGATTGACGCGCACCAACGCGGCGATGCGAAGTACGGCATCGTCACCAAAGACTACGTGTTAACGAAAGATAAGAAGGGTGGTAAATGATATTGAATACAAATAAACACATAGACGATTTTGAGAATAAAAAAGACGCCGTTCAGTATGCTTTTGAAGTGTCGATGGTGGCCGCATCATGCGACAAAAAACCCGAAGACCTCACGGATATAGACATTGCTAGGGTCAGAAGAAAACTGAAAAAGCGCGGCATGGATCTGTCTATGGGGTTGTGGAAATGAAAGTCATAGACAACAAGGCGCTTCTACTACGTTTACGTGATCCGTCAAANGTCACAGATGTAATACCAAAGAGTAAGGAGTTATCAGGTAATCGTGTAGTCGTTAACTGGGGTGTAGACGAGGCTCACGTACTCAAGAATCTCGACATTCACGCACCGTCGCCCATCGAAGGCAAATATAAGTGGACGGGCAAACACCAACCATTTAAACACCAAAAAACCACAGCAGGGTTTCTGACACTCAACAAACGTGCGTTCTGCTTCAACGAACAGGGTACAGGCAAAACCGCCAGTGCTATCTGGGCAGCAGATTTTTTGATGAACCAAGGGCGCATCAATCGTGTTCTTGTGGTCTGCCCCCTGTCGATCATGGATTCCGCATGGCGCGAAGACCTGTTTACTTTTGCTATGCACCGCAAGGTGGACGTGGCTTACGGTACAGCAAAGAAGCGAGCGCAGATAATAGAGAGTGATGCAGAGTTTGTCATAATAAATTATGACGGTGTGGCAATCGCATCCGAAGCTATCGCCAACGGTGGGTTTGATCTGGTCATCGTGGACGAAGCAACTCATTACAAGAATGCACAGACTGACCGCTGGAAAACACTTAACAGTTTGCTCGGCCCTGACAAGTGGCTATGGATGATGACTGGCACTCCCGCTGCACAGAGTCCACTGGACGCATACGGTCTGGCTAAACTTGTTAACCCGAAAGCGGTGCCACGCTTCTTTGGCTCTTTCCGTGACCAGACCATGATAAAGGTCACAAACTTCAAATGGGTGCCCAAGCCCGATGCCACAGAAACAGTTTTCAACGCACTNCAACCAGCGATACGGTTCACCAAGGAAGAGTGTCTTGATCTACCTGACATCATCTACACAACTCGTGACGTGCCACTCAGCCGTCAGCAGGATAAATACTACAAAGAACTGAAGAACCGCATGGTCATGGAGGCTGCGGAAGAAACGGTGACAGCAGCAACAGCGGCGGTGAACATGAATAAGCTGTTACAGATAAGCTCTGGCGCGGTGTATACCGACGACAACGAGGTGGTGGAGTTTGACATCAAGCACAGATACAAGGTTCTGCGCGAGGTGATTGACGAATCCAGCAAGAAAGTTCTCGTGTTCGTACCGTTCAAGCACACGATCACACTGCTTGCTGAGAAGCTACGTAAAGACAAGATACCTACGGAGGTCATCAGCGGAGCAGTCAAGGCTAGTGATCGCACCCGCATCTTCAAAGAGTTCCAAGAAACAGATACTCCACGAGTGCTGGTCATCCAACCGCAAGCGGCAGCACACGGCGTAACGCTGACCGCTGCCAACACAATCGTATGGTGGGGGCCGACAAGCTCTGTCGAAACTTATGCACAGGCGAATGCTCGTATCCATAGAACGGGTCAGGATCACAAGTGCACCGTCGTACAGTTACGAGGATCGCACATAGAAAAGCGCGTATACGCACTTCTAGATAACAAAATAGACACACATACAAAAATTATAGATCTTTACCAAGAAATACTTGATTAAGTTACTAGCTGTAACTATATTGCATTTCTCGGCAATGGAAGGACAAAACATGGCTGATGCGAAATACGTAGACGGTGTGCCTCTACCAAAACTGACTCAGGCTTACCTGAATTTGAAAGCGGCTAGAGACGAACTGTCTGCGGAATACAAAAAGGCTGACGAAAAACTTGTCAACAAGCAAAACAAAATCAAGAGCGCGTTGCTCAGTTACCTCAAAGAAAACGACATCAAAAGCGTCAAGACCGATGCTGGTACGTTTTACCGTACCGTTAAGCAGAAGTATTGGACTTCTGATTGGGAATCCATGCACCAATTTATCTTGGAGCATGAGGTGCCAGAGTTTCTTGAAAAGCGTTTACACCAAGGAGCGGTTAAGCAGTTTCTCGAAGAGAATCCTGAATTACTGCCGAAGGGACTAAACGTGGATTCTGAGTATGCGCTAACGATAAGGAAGGCGTGATGGAGCAATTAGTTCCGATTGAAGATGTTGCGAAACATTTTGGTGTGTCATTATCCACTGCCCGTAAATGGGTGAGGGATGGGGTCATACCGAAAAACACGTACATAAAAATAGGGCATACCCAAAGATTCGCTTTGGCAACGATTGCAGAAACTCTGTTAAAGGGTGAAGCAGTGACTGATGAATCTGAAACGGAGGGGTTTGACCCCACCAGTTTCGATCCTGATGAAGACGTGTAGTGCGTCGAGTCAGTTTACAGGGTAACAAGTTTACTGGGTTAGATCACCAACCCGACGGTACGGTAGCAGACGTGATTATTGTAAACGCAGCGGCAGTATCGCGCTCGTATTACAAAGGCAGTTACGATCCGAACGCTAGACGTTTGCCGACGTGTTGGTCGAAAGACACTCAGAGACCAGCTCCCGAAGTGCCAGATAACCAAAAGCAGAGTGCGCGTTGTATGGACTGCACGCACAACATAAGAGGTTCTGGCGAAGGTGGGGGCAGGGCTTGTCGGTTTGGGCAGCGTTTAGCAATCGTTGAAGAACGAGCGTTAAAAACGGTCTATCAATTGCAAGTCCCTGCCTCTTCGATATTTGGCAAAGCAGCAGGTAAGAGTTCGATGCCCTTGCAGGCTTATGCCAAGTTTTTGTCTGGGCATGGAACACCCAGCGCAGCGGTGGTAACAAGAATAAGTTTTGATGCGGCTAGTGTCGTGCCAAAGCTGTTCTTCTACCCCCAGAGACCATTAGAAGAGCAAGAGCTTATTTTAGTGAGAGAGATGGTGGACAGTGACGAAACATTAGAAGCAATTGCTTTTGACGTTACGCCACATAATCGTGAAGGTTCGCCCTTCACTGCTACTGAAGGGTTTACGATAGCCAACTAGGAGACCAAAATGGCTGATGATTATAAGTATTACACAATAGAGAATGTCGAGGCTCTATATCCAAAACTCGACGCTACGTACAAGTTTGACCAGACTGCGAATGGCGGCAAGGGTGCCTCTGTTAAATGTGATCCGTTGGATGACAATGCCGCATATGAAATATCTTTTGTCATGGATGCAACGAAAGCCAAGACTTTGCACAAGGCAATGAGGCTGGCTTACCAAGCTGGGAAAAAAGATGGTTGGCCTGATAAGTTTCCTAACCCGCTGAAAAAACAGGAAGATGGTCGTTGGGTAGGTAAGGCCAGACTGAAAGGCGCATACGGCAGCGATAAAACAACCGTACTGCAAGTCGATGCCAAAAATAACAAGCTGCCGTCAGATTTTCAGCTAACCACAGGTAGTACCGTAAACGTGGCGTTCACGTTTGTACCATACGCTATCAACGGTTATGGCGTTAGTTTGAGGCTTAGTGCTGTGCAAGTCATCGACTACAAGCCTTTAGCGGCACGTTCGCCTTTCGGCGTCGTAGATGGGGGCTTTGTAGCGCAACCTGATAACCCGTTTACAGATACAACTCGTAGCACGATTGATGAGCCTGAAGATGACAGCGATGACATTTTCGGTGATGAGCCAGACACCTCTGAGATAGAGGAACCAAAAAAGGTCGTAAAGAAATCTACTCCCGCACCCAAGGAAGATGACGACGATCTGAGTGCCATTGTTGAGGATTGGGATGACTAAACCTTAGCAATCACTCCGCTGTGACTAGGGGTTCTAGTTTCCCCCGAAAAAGATGCGCCGACATCTCTGTCACAGCGTACCCTCGGCACTGGGTGCAAAAATGAACACGATAGAATTTTTACGTTGGGTGCTACCACCCGAAGGGGCATACGTCGCCTTTATACATAGCTCGACAGCAGGTAGGCACCGGCAAGTATATTTTGATTCGCTAGAAGAACTAGCGGAAGCCGCTGAGTATTACGATCAAGAGGGTTGTGACGTTTACTTTGCGATGGGTAACTTCAAAGAGAAGGGGACTCGTCGGGCAGAGGATGTTAACCACATAAGATCTTTCTTTCTTGATTTAGATTGTGGTGAGGACAAGGCGGATACTGGCAAAGGTTTTGCCACACAGGGAGAGGCGATACGCAAACTACAAGACTTCTGCGTATCACTAAAATTACCAAAACCTCTTATAGTGAACTCAGGTCGTGGACTCCACGTCTACTGGGTGTTAAACGAGCCGGTGCCAGTAGAAGAGTGGAAGCCGGTAGCTGAACAGTTCAAACGTAAATGCAAAGAGTTTGGATTAGAAATAGATCCTGCTGTCCCATCAGATGCTGCGCGGGTTCTACGGGTGGTTGGAACACGCAACCACAAACCCGATATTCCTGCGCCGGTAGAACCCGTAAATAAAACACCCGACAAAATTAACTTTGATTTTTTCGGCAGCAAGGTGGGCATAGACACACTCACGCTGCCACAAAAGCGCGTAGTAGAAGAGGGGCCATCTAACCTACGCGAAGCCATCATTCAGAACCTCAAATACAGCTTCAAAGATATTCTTTTGAAGTCATCTAACGACAAAGGGTGCAAACAGCTTGCACGCATAATAAAGGGTCAAGCAGAGGCGAGTGAGCCGATGTGGAGGGCAGGATTGTCTATCGCTAAGTTTTGCGAAGATGGTGACAAAGCTGCACAAAAAATATCTGAGAAGCACCCTGAGTACACGCCAGAACTAACGCTCAAGAAGTTGGATCTAATCAAAGGCCCATACCGCTGTACTACATTCGATGAAAATGAAGGTGGCATATGCCCTGACTGCCCACACTGGGGCAAGATCAGTTCACCGATTGCACTGGGGCGCAGGGTGTCAGAAGCAGAGATCAACGAAGACGGTACATATGCAAATGACTTTGGGGATCAGCAACTACAAACAGGTCATGCCACGCTGGTAGAAAAGTTGGCATGTCAGGATGTTTCTACACAACACGTTATACCGTTATATCCTCGCCCGTACTTTCGTGGATCTAACGGCGGTGTGTACGTCAGGAACATCAGCCAAGACGGAGAAGTCGATGAGCATGTTATCTATCATCACGATGTATACGTGACGCAACGCATACTAGATGCAGAAGCAGGTGAGACCGTGGTTTGTAGAATACACCTGCCGAAAGACGGTGTGCGAGAGTTCACGATGCCGCTTACAGCAATGACTTCTCGTGAAGAGTTCCGTAAGAATATGGCGATGCAGGGCGTTGCCGTCCCACGAATAGACGACTTGATGCAATATATGATTACTTGGGTAAACGAGTTACAGACAACTTCTACAGCGGACACCGCGCATCGACAGTTTGGTTGGGCTGACGAAACCATGAGCGCGTTCATCGTGGGCGATAAAGAAATACACGCAGATTATATTCAACATAACCCCCCATCCACATCTACCGCCGCTTACATCTCATACTTTCAACCGAAGGGCACGTTGGATGAGTGGAGGAAAATGGCTAATTTCTACAACACTAGGCCAGAGTTACGGATGCATCAGTATGTTGTGTGCACGGCATTCGGTTCTCCTTTGATGAATTTCTTACCTCAAAATGCTTGCGCGTTGCATGTACATAACAACCTGAGTGGGACTGGTAAAACCGCAGCTATACGGGTAGCAGCCTCGGTATGGGGGGCTGAAAAGGGCATGATGACACCCGAAGCCGCTACCGATGCGTTCAAATTTAATCGTGCAGAACTGTTACGTAATTTACCGTTCTATATAGATGAATTGACCAACACGGAAGGGAAGCAGCTAAGTAATTTGGTTTACCAAATATCCGCTGGAGAACAACGTGGTCGCATGTCTAGTGGCTCTAATCAAGAACGCACTCGTGGGGAGTCATGGCATTTTCTATGTGTTACCACCGGCAACGCAAGCGTCGTTCAGCGTATTTCAGCAGATAAGCAAGCGCCGAAAGCAGAGGCGCAGCGGATACTAGAGTGGAGAGCAGAGCGTGTGTTCAGCGATACCGAGAGCAAAGAGAAGACTGATACTTTCGATATGGCCCTCAAAGATAATTATGGGCACGCAGGTATAATCTACATACAGTACGTTATGCAGAACTTGGATTCAGTCAGAAATCTTGTCTTAGCCACACAAAAACTCATAGATAGAAAAGCAGGGCTTACCTCTGAAAATCGTTTTTGGTCTGCCGGTGCTGCTTGCACGATAGCCGGTGCACGTATCGCATGTCATTTAGGGCTTGTGGACTACGATCTGAAAGGTTTATTTGCGTGGACTATCGCTCTGTTGAAGGCTAACAAGGTAGCGGTTGAAGATATGGGGGTATCTGTAGAGCAGACTTTGACTGACTATCTGACAGAGAACTACAACAACATACTGATTCTTAAAAGCACCGATGACCTACGTAGCACGTCTGGTAACGGGCTAGATAACATCGTAATACCTGACGCACTACCGAAGGGTAAGCTGGTAGCACGTTATGAGACGGATACAAAGAAGGCGTACATAGTCCCTAAGTTTTTGAAGTCATGGTGCGCTGCACATCAGATTGACTACAGTGCATTTGTAGAGGGCATGATGAAAAACATGGGTGGTAAGCGTGTACAGATGCGGCTCGGCAAGGGCACTCATGCAGGATCAATGCTACCGAATAGCAGGGTTATAGCCGTTGACTGTAACTTGTTTGGAGATACTACCGAGAGTGAGGACAATCTATACGACACCGAGGAGTAGATGTCAGACATAACGCTAAGGTTGCATGATTTGAACCCCGATGGGGTACGCATCGTTGTTGACTGGAGTGCTATGGTGGTCGGAAGTTCAGTGTTCGTACCGTGTATCAACACAAACAAAGCGTTGCAGCAGGTAAAACGTATCTGTGTAGAAGAGTTTGAGTGGGATGTGCGTGCGAAAATGGTTATAGAAAAGCCGTTTTCAGGTGTTCGCGTATGGAGAATCGTGTGATACGATCCGCCCCGATAAGGTCGGTCTCCAGAGGTCTTATCTCTCTCCTGCCCCTCTGCCGTGGACTTCCCTTCACTGCGGTAGAGGGGTTTACAACCCCAAGTTATCCCATATGGTTAGGGTGTCATCGTATTCGGCGGCACTTTGTTTCATATCATTCGACATCTTTGGATTGAGCGTAACGCCGTAGTGCATTTTCTTTGATGTACGCATGTGTTGTGCCATAGATCGTTTGATCGTTTCTGGTGTAATGGCAAAGCTGGGGTAGGTTTCATTAAATTCGTTTATGTCTTCGCGGATACTTTGCGCCCTAGAGAAGTCTCCAGACCGCACAGATGCGTAGTATTTACGTAACAAGTTAGTACGTTGCCTTGCAGCATTATTAGATATTTTCTTGAGTTGGGCATTCTGTGCCAATTGCCTAGTGTACTCTGCTGGTGCAAAACCAAAGAATTGCATGACAAGTAGGGGCGCAGATATGTCGTCTACAATCGCATCACCACGTTGAGTTCTTGCACCCTCTTCGTAGAATCGGTAGGACTTCAAAGCATTACGTATGGCAGCGGGAGACATTGCTTCCACGCCCCTCATAAGCTCACCTTGGTTTATTGCTTTGTCATACCCCCGCTCCATCTGCATTGACACGCCGACTACGGGGCCACCAAGGGTTTCTATTAGATCAAATAAAAACGGCTGATTTTTTTCGATAAGTCGATCTCGGAATATCAAGTCAGATAAGCCCATACGACTAGCAACGTCTACACCTAGCACAGCGTTACCCATACCACCAAATAGCTCTTCACCTAAAGTTTTGCGTACTACAGTGTCGAAGTCTTCGTCTTCATCGCCCTTGAACATATCGTAAACCATAGCGGCCACGCCAAACATCGGCAGACCTTGAGCACCGGCCACTAATGCCGAACCACCAAATACACCAGCAAGTTGTCTACGAGCTTGTGCCTTTTCTGCTGGCGTGCCTCTAACAGAATCCCTAGACAACCTATACAGAAGCTCCATCATCTGCACGCCGTACCGCTTGTACAGGAACGCAACCTTGCCTATTCCTTGCTGACCTATTCTTGGTGCGGAAGCAGCGGCGGTGCCACCGTTAGTAAGCTCCACTTCGTATATGGCAAACTCGGCAGCTTCACGATACTCGGCTTCACTCAACTTGAGATTAGCTTTCTCTTCTGCTGATAACGCTTTGAATTCTGCCTTCGACAAATTGTTCTTGGCACGCTTCATTGAGTTCACTTTCAAACGGTAAGCCGCAGCAAGACCCACCTGACGTGTCATACGCTCACCATGATGAAACATGAACCCGGAGACCGCGCCGATCTTTCCTCGTACGCTGTCAATTTCTTCCATGTCCAGCGTGTCGTACATGATGGATCTGTTTAACTGGCCTTTTTCTTCTGCGACTTTAGCCAGTGTTTCAAATTCTTTTATTTCTGGTGGTATGCCTTGGGCATCGTAATCGTAGTTGTCGATTGATGGAGCCGCAGGAACCATAACTTGTTCAGTGCCATCTGGCCCAATAGATTCTACCGGAGCTTCACGTCTTTTAAGGAACGGCAGATATTTGTAGTTTTCATCAGTCTTACCTGCATTTTTGAACAGTCGTACGGCTTCGCCTATCGCACTTGTTGTCTCTCCGTAGCCAAAGTATTCGCCATCATCACCCCGCGTAGATGCCAAGTGTGGCGCAATAACCATAGGTATTTGCGAGAAGTTGACTAACACCGAAGACAGGTTAAGCCCAAGTGTCATAGCAAAACCGAATGTAGTTAAGTTCTTAGCCCAATCTTGCACGTCGGGGTTTTTGGCAAAGTCGATTCGCTTTTTTACTTCCGCAAGGTATTGTCTTGCGGCTTGCTTATCGCTCTCCGAAACATTCGGTGACTTATTATATTTTTTGAAGTCTTCGTCTAGCTCTGCTTCTAGTTTTTGAAACTCTGCGCCAAACTCCATCCGAACGATTTGTCGTGCGGTAGATGCCGTGCGAATACGCAATGCTCGCACCATGTCGTGACTTGGATATTTAGATTCACGTAGGTTTGCAGGATCGCCTATGAAGCCACGAAAACCCTCACGTTTTCTAAATGATTGTGCAAACGAGCGTTCTGGCAACGTATCTAAGAACAGTTTAATGATCTCGTCCTGCACGCCTGTTTCTACGTTGTTTGCGTTTAGCACGCTAAGTACGTTGTTTACAAAAGATCCAGCCGGTGCGTTGTTATAGCTTGCTTTATCCATGCCCTCGAAAGAGTTTAGATTCTTCAAGTCTATTTCATCTGCCATAGCTTCTAGTTCTGCTATGGCCTCTCTGCGCTCTCGTTTAGTCTCAAATGATTCTGTGAAGTATTCTGCTTGGCCCGTCTTTGGATCAGTAGCTGTATACTCCAGCCGATACTGACCCTCACGTATTAAAGGAAAGTAGGGATCAATAGTGGCGTTTTTGTATAACTTGTTAATCAGTTCGTCGTAGACGTTCTTACGTTTCTTTGGGTCTAGGTCAGTCGCGTCTAGGCGAGTCTTAATAACATTAGCTACTTCGTCATACAATTTTTTGTACGTGTTGCGAATAGTCTTGTAAATTTTTTGCCCATCTTCGCCTAGTCTTTCGTAGTCTCCTCCCTCACGAGTCATGGCATCGTATTCAGCTAACTTATCTGCATCGCCGTCGTACGTAGCTCTAGGTTTAGAAGGGTCTATACCAACTAAAGAGCTATAGGGCATTAACCTATTTAGTATGTCTACTTTGTCTTTGTTGTCTTTGGCAAATGCAGAGATCTTGCTGATCGTTGCATCTACGGGACGTTTTATCTCTTGGAGGCGTCCACCCTCCTTTAGCACCAAGTCTCTAACTTTGTTAATTTTAGGCACATACTTCTTAGCTACCATCTCTAAACCGTTAAGGCTAAGTATGCCTAGAGAAAACTCTTTAGCTCTATCTACCAAAGAAGCGTCAGAAATTACATCGCGTACACGTTGCACGCCCTTAGAATCTAGTATCGGTAGACTTCTCAGACCACCATCTACCACTTGAGACGCTAGTTCTTTCGGCCTGCTAACCAAAGCAGGGTTATCATCAACTTGCGAAAACTTGGGCAACGCTCCTGTCAGTCTACCTGCTGTTTCTATATCCGCCGTGTCAGGTGCAAGTAAGTTGTTTTGCACTCTTAGCAGTTCGTTCAGAGCGGTATTATCTTTAGGTGGTAGGTTTAACAGCTTACGCAGTGCGTTTACGAGAGCTTCCCACAGCGTTATCGTACCTCTGCCTTCAGTATCTACGTCACCAGTCCGCATATCATAGGGAACAGTGTCCATAAACTCTTGTACTTCTCGGTCTGTGAGTGCCCACGCAAGCATTTCATCAGAATTCCACAGCGTATTTCTGTTCCGCATGTAGATGTCGCGCTCTACTTTCAGTAGTTCCTCTGCGCCCAGACGACCCTCACGCACGGCGTCTATACGCCCGTTAAAGTACCCCACTACTCCGTTAAATAAGGTGATTAAATCGCCGACATCTTTTTTTAATTTAGTGCCTTCAGGGAGCGTAAGGCTTCTTGATTTACCTGCTTTTATGAGTGGTGCTGTAACTGCGTGTATAGCTTCGTGAAGTAGTGTTTTGTTAGTTAAACCATTGTTTAAGGCTAAGGGATCTTTTGTCCTAGCGATTGATACTCGTATAGAGTCGTTTTTAGGAAAACTTGTTAAGCCTCTTGTGCCGTTTTTTATTTGGTTAAAGTCTAGCTCTTCTATTTCGTATTCAAACTTGTACCCCACGTCTGCCATGCGCTGCATTAGCTTGGATACATTAGTCGCTACCAACTGTTCAAACGGACTATTGGCGTTACGTGCTACGTTGTTAACAGCATCAATCAGAGTACCGCCTTTTGTCTCTCTTAGTAGTCTGTCAGACTCAGCGATGTGCTCTTGTTCTGTTAATCTACCCGCAACAACATCTTCATTTATTGTAAAATCTGCGTCACTTACGGCAGAGTAGCGCGTGCCCTCCATCCTACGTAAGTTGGGGTCTAAGCTCTCTTGTATCGTAAATTCGTCTCGTGATTGCGCCAGTGTAGGAGGCTCTTCACCAAGCTCTTTTGCTTCTGCCACCCTGTCTGCATGAAAATCACGTATCTGTTGCGTTCTTATATTATTAGGGTCAGCTAATGACGGGGCTATTTGCACGGGGGGCACGGGCTTAAACTTGTCGCCCTCTATATCTGCTTTACGTCTTAATATGTTGTCTATAGCGTCACTAAGTTCTGTGGCTTGTGCCTCTGTCTCTGCATCTATCGCCGCTTGTTCTTCTGTAACTACCCCTTCTTCAAGCTCTAAACTTGCCTCTCGTGTATCTTCGGGTGGCTTCTGACGCCGTGCAAACTCTGCTCTAGCTAAGGAAGTTAGCTGCGAAAGTCTAGATTCTTGTTCGGGACTCCTACTTTCTACGGACAACAACGTATTAAGCTCGTCCCCCAGAGCCTTCATATCTTGTTCTGTTAGTGCACCTGACTCTGTTCTTGTTCTGTCATCAACTCTCCCAGCATCTGTTCCAACATCTGCCACTGGTTGTCCGACAGGTGTAGTAGTTCGTTCGGTATCCGCGCTCCCCGATTCGAGTCCCACGCTTGATATATCACTTTCAACGCCTTCTCTACTTCTTGCTTCGACAAGCTCTCTTTCGGCATCGGTAAATGCATCACGTTGTTGGTCATCTGCTGCCTCTTGTTTCTTGAACGCCTCTTCCAGATTAGCCTGTATTTCTAACTTCTTTTTACTACGAGTCTTAGCAGCGGCTCTTCTTAGATCATCCTGAACATCCGGGTCTGTAAGATCTTTACCTGTAAGCTCTTTACGTATCTTCGCTGTTTTACCGAACCCTATATCGTCAAAAAACTTGTTATCTAGGAACGCCGTGGTGGGCGACTTTTCGCTTTGTGCTATTTCTACAACGTCCTCGACTTGAGCACCTGTAACTTCTTCACCTGTAACTTGTTCAGAGGTTGTGATTTCAGTCGCAGCACTTACGACAGGAGGTGCGGGTTGCGTCGTTTCTTCTACGACAGGAGGTGCGGGTTGCGTCGTTTCTTCTACGACAGGAGGTGCGGGTTCGCCTTCTCGTATGCGACGTTCTACCTCTGCTTGTCGTTCTGCTGCCTCTGCTTCAGTAGCAGCTTCTGCGGCTAACGTAGCTTCTGTTTCGGCACGCCTAATAGCGGCGTCTCTTTCTTCTTTAGCTTTTTGTGCGTCTTCTCTAGCGGCAACATCACCACCAGCTATGGTAGCGGTGCCTCGTATAGAACCACCTAATAAACCACCAGCTATGGCTGCTTCACGATATTCTGCAATGGCATCTTCACTGGTTAGAGGTAAACCAGCTTGTGCACGCTCTAGGACTTGTTGTCCTAACTCTGTAGGTGCTTCTACTACAGCACCAGCCGCAGCACCTTTAACGCCACGGGTAAATATACCACCGCCGCCCACTGCACGATTAGTAAGACCAAGTTTTCCTACGAATAAACGCCCAAGAATTGCATCAAGTGTAGCTTGCGGTATAGCAGTGAGTGCGGCTGCACCTTCATCTATTTCAGTTCGCAGTCCTTGATCTATGGCTTCTTTTTGTCTTTCACGGTTCATACCATAAAAGAACGGTAAGCTAGCAGCTACGCCCCCTACTAAGGCACCTAATCCTGCACCCACTGGGCCAAGAGGCGCACCAAATTTAGCTCCTGCAATACCACCTGTAAGAGTTGCGCCAATTTGAGGGGCGCTTTCTGCGGCAATACCTCCAAGATAAGATCCAAAGTCTCCAATACCGCCAATATCATCGAATCTGGTTTGGAACCGTGCTTTGCGTTGTGCATCAGCCTCATTTTCGAGGGCTACTTCAGCACCATATTGTTCAAGTCCTTCGAGACCTAACAGTCCACCAATACCTTCAAGAGCAGAACCTGTGGCCTGCCCTATAATATCGGTGCCAATGTCTATACCTCTAGCAATAGAACCACGTTGAGATTCAGCATACTCTAATTGATCTTGTAATTGCTGTTCGAGTAGTCGCTCTCTTTGTTCAGCTCGTTGAGCTTCTAGCTCTGAGTCAGTAACTGTAGAAAGGCCACGTTCTTCTAGTGCTCTGCGTATAGCAGAAGCTCCAGCAATATCTCCACGGGCTTCTTTCTTACGTATGGCCTCTCTAGCCTGCGCTAAAGTAGGCATCTGGCTACTCTTCTTCCAGTATTGCGGTGTCTATCTCTGATCCAAAACTAATACCCGTGCTTAAACGAGCTGATTGTTCCTCTAAGATCGCTTGTGCATCAGCAATACGCCGTCTCATCGTATCAATATCTCTTTGCAAATCCGCAGTGTCCGCAAGTAGTTCTGCGTCAAGTTCTCTTCTGAGTCTATCAGCCTCTATTGCATCATCGGGATCATCAGATGCTTCTAGTGTGTTTAGCTTTGAATATTTAGGACGTAATCGTAATTCAGCTTCTAATTCAGTTTTTATACCTTCGGCTTGCAATTGTTTACCAGTAAGAGCGGTAATTATTCCTCTGGCATTCTGACCAGTTATTTGCTCCCCGAGCAGTCGATTACGTTCCGCATCGCTATATAACTGGCGAACATTATTTTGCGCCTGTAAGCTAAGTTGAGCTTTCTGCATTATGCTCTGACGTTCGTTTCTATCAGCGGTTTCTAAGAAGGTACGAGCGTTTTCTTTTTGCCTCATCGTGTTAGCTTCAGACTGTTGGTAAGCATTTGCAGCATCAGCACCGAATCTACGATTAAGCTCTACAACAGTAGTCTCAATGCCTAAAACATCTTGATCTAACTGTCTACGACGTTCTGCGTCTTCACGACGAAGTTGTCCACTGCGTATACCTACACCAGTAATGCCGCCTCTACCTCCAGCAGCTAACAAATCTATGAGTCTATCCATACCTTGTGGAGTGGTTTCGTCATAAGTTGTTTGCATACGCTCTTGCATATCTTTCAGTCTTTGACGGCTTTCTCCAATTTGAGAAAGATCTTCTATTCTTCTTAACGCTCTAATACCCGCTGCCTCTGGATCAGCGCCTAAATCTTCTCTTGCAGCACGACGTAAACCTTCGTCTGCTTCATAAGTTTCCATACCTTCTATGGTATTTTTCATTTGTTGTAGTAAAGCTAACCCTGCATTTGGTTTAGGGTCGGAAGGTGTAGCAGGTGTATTAACTACTGGTGGTTCTGGAAAGCCCTCTTCTCTTGCCGTATCCACTTCTGGTAGTCGTGATTTAGCATAGTCGGTAAGTTCAGCAGGTTCAGAAGCTATACCTGTATCCTGCCCTCGTTGCGCTCTACGCATTCTACCTACCGAAGTTAGTGGCGCAGTATCATCGTCATCTAGAGGTCTACCAAGCGGGTCAAGCCCCGCTTCATTCATTAATCTCTTAAACTCTAATGCTTTATAATTAGCAGGCATATTTAGAGTATCTACTTGTTCTCTTAAAAATTTAGCAAGTCGATCAGGTGGTAGATTTGGCCCTTGTGCGCTTCCACCCCGTTGAAAAGAAACAATACCACCCTCTGCTAACTGCACGGGGCGTGCTTGACTCATCATGCCTTGAGNCATTCGGGNCTGTTGTTGTGGCATACCTTGAGGCATACCCTGTTGTGCACGTTGCACAATGTCCGTTTCACTTGGGCCTACGCCCATTTCTTTTGCAGCCTGCTGACGATACTCGCCCATAAGACCTTGCTGCATTTGGTCTTTTATGGTCATGGGGTTGCCTTGCGCCTGCATCATTTGATTACGCTTTACAGCATCAAGGTCTTTCTTGAGTTGCTGCATGGCAAGTAGATCTACTAACTCTTTGGTGACATTGGCACGCTTCTCAAGCTCTTGTGGCCTGCCTACATAAGCATCTTTTGTGCGTTCGATTTGACTAAGAGGATTAGATAGCACTTTATGTTCCCCCTCCTAGCAACGCTAGAAGTCCTGCTAAACCACCAGATATTTGTTGGAAGCCTCCGGGTTCGACAAACTGACGTGACGTAGCAGTTATTGGTAACCCTTGTAATAGAGACTGCATGAACTGTAACTGCTCATACGGATATTGTTGTTCTTGCTGGAACTGCAAATAATCAGCGGTGATACCNTCTTGCTCTATGTCACGCTGTTCTTGTCCNGCGGTACGCATNTCTCGTAGTGCGCTTAACCCAAACCGGCGATCAGCTTCTTCGGCTGCGATCCTACGGCGCTCTTCTTCGTTAAACTGNTTACGTTCTCGTTCTTGACGCTCTATTTCACGTCTAGCTTCTTCATTAGCCTGCTGTCTACGGCGCTCATCAAACTGAGAAAGACGGTCAGCTTCTATATTGAACTGTCCTCGACGTGCTTCTTCTGCTCGTCGCAGTGCTTCTTGCTCTACGTTAAACTGCCGCTGCGCCTGTGTAAAAGCATCGGAGTACCCTCTACCTGTAATATCGGCAAGTTGGGTGCCTAAATTACGCGCTCCTTCAGCTTCCATAATAGCCTGACGAGAACCGCCAAAAGCACCAGCACGAGTTAATCGTCCAGCATCTGCAACACGGCTAATATCTGCTTGACGACGTGCTTCACGTAACTGTGGTTCTAATGCAGCTTGTAGATATGGATTCATAAACTGCTGTGCAGAAGCAGCAGTAAAAGATGCGGGGGTGAACCCCGCTTGAAAGCCCTGCCCTGCGGCATCACCAAAACCAAACGTACCACCGGCAGTCATATTGCCGCCAAAAGAGCCTATACCAGTTTGTTGGTTGGGATCTAACCCTGCATAACCAGCAAAAGCCTGTTCTTGCAGTCCACTAGCACCAGCAGTGAGTGGGCCGGTGTAGGCTTCAAAAGGTTTGTCGGCAAGAGCCATGCCTTTGCCAAGCATCTCTGTGACATAAGGGCCAGCAAACTGTGCCAGTCCTTGTTGAGTTCCAGATATTTGTCCTACAGGACTATTAGGATCTTCTACCGTAGGGCCATTACTCATAATCTACCCCGCCTTTTTAGACAGCATCATAAGCACTTTATCTGCGTCTATGTTCTTCTGTTGTTTAGGTGTGCCAGTGGCCTTGGTGCGTACCATACTCATAAACTCATCAAGTGCTTCTGCACCTGCATCAGAGTTACCGTTACCAAGCATCGCCACCACGTCTGCTGGTAGCACAAACTCACCATGACTCAATCGTGCTTCTTGTACACCGTCAATGTCAGCAGGTATGAGATCAGCTTGTCCGTCAGAATCACCTTGCAGGTAGCCACCACCTTGCAGCACTGAACCGCCTCCCATAAATCCTGCTGCCTGTGCTTTAGCCGCAGCACGAGCCTCTTCAACAGACATTGGTTCTTGGCCTTCTGGTGCTTTTGCATATATGACATCAGAAAAATAGCGTCTACCACCACTGCCGGGGCGACGATCTGTGTCATCCCTGCCTGTAACTTGTTCTCGTACAGCAGTATATCGCGGCACTTCACCTTGATAACCAACAGGTGCTATATCAGGGCTAAACGCACCTCTATCTTTTAAGAAGCTAGATAGTCCTAGAGCTAAACCTAACTGACCTAAGTTTAGATCTCCTTTGCCGCTAGAACCGCCACCGAGCAAGCCCCCAAGAAGACTCTCAAA